>Ga0116165_1003352_pt1 | contig 10689 bp, 10 predicted proteins | sample AD_JPNMR1_MetaG_FD_89885 | JGI IMG/M metagenome (GOLD analysis project Ga0116165, IMG submission 89885) | Active sludge microbial communities of municipal wastewater-treating anaerobic digesters from Japan - AD_JPNMR1_MetaG | ecosystem: Engineered > Bioreactor > Anaerobic > Digestate | place...
GTTAAACATATATGCACCATTCCTTCTATTTCATTATGTGCATATATTATATAACATTTTGTACTTCCATAAAAGTTGTATTTTTACATATCATTTACCCACACAAAATAGCGAAGCACCAAATTAATTTTGTAACCGGTGATATGCTATCTGTTTCTTTGGGTTATACTTCTAACTGTATTGCTTTTGGCAATGGGGAAATATATGTGGGCTTTGGCTCACAGGGAATGATAGGCATATATGATGCCGATACGCTTCAATACAGGGATAAAATAATGGTTGGAGATATTCTCTCTGATGTGGCTGTTGGACATGATGGGTATATATACATATCTCCGGAAGATAATAGGATTGGAACGCCATATGTGAGGAGTTTTTCCAGAGAAACCAAGCAGGAAGTATCCCAGTTGTTGCTTCACAAGACCGGATATTTAGAACCTAATCCTGTAAATAACTCCTTTGTACTTTCTTCTATGTATGTAAGTCCTACGGATCTTTATACGATTAAATACGATAATGGGAAGCTGATAGAACAATATGATTCTCCATATCATGGCGACTATAAAATAGGCTGGAGAAACAGGATTTGTTGTATATATTCAATAGTTCAGGTAACATATTTAAGGCTTCTGATGCTAAGAAAGAAGATTTAAAAATTTACATTAAACTTAACAAATCTTTTACTGATGTGGTATTTGATATTGAGAATGATAGATTTTATTTAGCTGTATATGAAAATACGATTTATGAATATAAATACAGTACATTAACAGAGGTTGATTCAAAATACATAGAAGGCAGAGTGCAAGATATGTATCTTAGAGATGGTTATTTAATAGCTGTTTCGAGAGGGACAGGTAATCAAACGATTCTTCAAAAAATGCAGGTTGGAGAAAGACCTGTGAAAAGAATAGATTTTAAAGGCTATACGATTAAGGATTCAGTAATTCATGATAAGCGATCTATAGTTTACTTTGTTGATAATATTAATAACAAACTTGTATCGTTGAATTATATGACGGGAGAAATTAATGAGAATAAAGTAAACTATTCACCGACCTGTTTGGATATTTATAAAGGAGAAATATATGTTGGATGTGGAGAAAACGGAGTTATCTATATTTATGATGGGGATACTCTTACTCTTAAGGACTGGATGGTAAGCTGGGGAATTTTTAATGATATGTGTATAGGAAATGATGGCTTAATTTACTTGTTGGATAAATATTATGCCAGAAGTCTTTCCAGGATTTCAAAGCAAGAGATTTCAAAAATGTATATTTTTAGATATGGAATAATGGAAAAGCATCCTACCCGCAATGTATTTTATTTCAGGGCACAAGGAGTTACTCCGGCACTCATATATACGTTTGAATACGATAATGGGAGCATCTTAAATACTAACGAATCACCTTTTGAATATAAATATAGGTTGGGGAGATAAACAGAATATCACCTGACGGCGAACTGTTGTTTAATTCTTCAGGATATGTTTTTAACACCGGAATAAATCCCATGTATGATATCAGGTATGTATCTAAACTTGAAAATAGTTTTATAGATGCGTGCTTTGATGAGAAAAACAATCTTCTGTTTACAGCGAACTCTAACACTATTGATATATACGATTATAGTACATTAACAAAGCTTGCCGGTATGGAAGTTGGCAATAAACCAAGCTATGTATTTTATAAGGATGGTGTATTGCTTTCTCTTGCATCAGACTCGCTTGAAACTATTATGTCCCAAGAGTTGAGCCAAGTTATACCTTCAACTCCTGCCCTACCACCTGCCTCAGGGATTATGCTGCCTTTTAATGCTGATATTTCGGATGCCGTGGAACATCCTGAAAAACCGGTGATTTTTATTGCGGACGCTGCAAATTCAAAGGTTTATTCAATAAATGTTGAAACGGGAGAATTTAAAGAGACTTTCATTGGCGGTGCTATTGAAAGGTTGGATTATCAAAATGATACTCTTTATGTAACAGTTTTAGTGTGGCCTCATAATTCCTACTATTATTTGGATGAAGCACAAAGTGGTGTAATAGTAATGATTGATGCTGATAAAATGGAAATAGAGGAGCGTTTTGAAACAGATATTGCTCCTTATGATATTGTTGCAGGAAGAGATGCAGGAAGAGATGGAATTATGTATATACCATACAGTTCAGGGAAACAGACTGGCATTAACAGTTATTCGATGACTTCGAAACAACAAGTTGGAACAGCTTATACTAGAGACAGAAGTATTGCAGCACTTCATCCTACATTAAATAGGATTTATACTTTTGATGAAAAATTATTACCAAGAGTCTATACAGCTTTTGACATTGATAACGGTGAGTTTGTGTCTTACCATGATTCACAGCCTTACAATGGATCTTATACATTGAATGCAAACTTTAAAATATCTCCTGACGGTAAATATTTGTTTAATAGTTCGGGGGCTATATTTACATGCAGTGAGGATGTAACAAAGGATATGAGTTTTGCTTATAAGCTGGAAAAAGTTTATAAAGATGTTGCGTTTAACATGGAAGATAGTAAATTTTATACTGCAGTCGGAAATAATCAAATCTACGTTTATAATTATGAAGACTTTTCACAAATTGACACCATTTCTTCAATTGGAGAAATATTAAAGTTGTTTTATGTAGATGGTAAGTTATGTGCGGTGTCCAAAAACGCTAATGGCAGGCCAATGTTTGAAATTATTGAGTACCCGAGAATCCAATATGGTGATGTTAATCAAGACGGAGAAGTAGATTCGTTAGATGTTACATACTTAAAGAGATACATTTTAAAAAGTAAGGATTTTGAGCTTCCCGAATATGGTTTACTGGCAGCTGATGTCGACGGTGACGGAATTGTAGATTCACTGGATTTGACGTATCTAAAGAGGTATGTATTGCGTAAGGTTACAGAGCTCCCTGCAAACAGGAAATGAATTAGCTTATTTATTAACAATTGGAGGATTCTAATGTCGGATTACATATTGACTTACACAAAGACAAGGTTTTATCCTTTAAGGCCGAATGCTGATGACATCAAGATTGAGGATATAGCACATTCTTTATCGTTGTTGACCCGGGCAAACGATCATTTCAAGCATTTTTATTCCGTTGCCCAGCATGCAATAAATTGCTATAAAGAGGCCAAAGCCCGGGGATATTCCGAGAGGGTGCAGCTGGGGTGCCTTTTACATGATGCCAGTGAAAGCTATATTTCCGATTTGACAAGGCCGGTTAAAGGACATCTTTCGGAATATTTAACCATTGAAGAAAGGTTGCAAAGCTTGATATATGAAAAATATGGGTTAAGCGATTTGACACAAGAAGAAAAAATCAGATCAAGAGTGTTGACGATGCCTTACTGTATTTTGAATTCAGCGAGCTAATGGGTATTGCTGTGTTTGACACTCCGCCTGAAAAGCATATGGAACACGATTTTTCCCAAAGAGACTTTAATAATGTAAAAAGTGAATTTATCCATATATTTAACCGTCTTACACAAGGGAAGAAGGGTCTCAAAAGAAAATTATAAAAGTGATTGCGTGGATGACTTGTGCTTGACTGTATCGTGAATTCTAGGTTTAAAAAGGATGATAAATAATATTATTTTTTATCATCCTTTTTTTAAATAAATGTAGTATAATTATATCATTACGGTTGCCGATTTATTGGCATGACAATTTCATAATTAAAATTACGGTTAACCGATTTGTGAGTAAACCATGAGATTTTCTACGACAAAAACAATAATGAATTATACAATGATGGGTAGGTAATATAATCTATGAAAAGCATTATTAACTCTATCGACAAAGGTTTCTACAGAAAACTGTTTGCAATAGGATTACCGATAGCGTTTGAGAATTTTATGCTGTCGTTGGTCGGTGCATCCGATGCAATTATGCTGGGGGCAATTGAACAGAGTGCACTTTCGGCTGTGTCCCTTGCAGGACAGGTTCAGTTTGTTCAAATACTGTTTATTTTTGCAATCGTTATAGGTGCGAGCATGTTTACCGCACAGTATTGGGGTAAAGGTGATAAGGCAGCGGTGGAAATGATATTTGCATTTGTTTTTAAGCTTTCCTTTGTGATTTCCATCATATTTTGGTTGGCATCGGCTTTCTTCCCTACATATATAATGCGTTTTTTTACATCGGAATATGACTTGATACAAAAGGGAGCAGAATATCTCCGCGTTGTTGGCCTTTCATACCTGTTTGTCGGTTTATCGGAGATGTATCTGTGTACAATGAAAAATTGCGGGAAGGCATTTATAAGCATGGTCATCAGTTCGGTTTCAGTTGTAATGAATATAATACTTAATGCAATACTGATTTTCGGATATTTGGGTGCTCCCAGAATGGGTATAGCCGGTGCAGCTCTGGCTACAGTTGTTTCAAAAGGCTTTGAACTTGGCTGGCTTATTGTTTTGTCTTACAAAAAGAATGGCATAAGACTCAAAACAAAGTACTTGTTTTCAACAAACAAGCAGCTTCGAAAAGATTTCTGGAAACACTCGTTGCCTGTGTTCGGCAATCAAATGGTGTGGGGAATTGGTTTTACCATGTATTCTGTAATAATGGGGCATTTGGGTAATGATGCCGTTGCGGCAAACTCTATTGCAAATATAGCAAAGAACCTTATATCCAGCTTTTGTCTGGGACTTGGCAACGGAGGCTCCATTATTATCGGAAATATACTGGGCAGCGGGAATCTCGAAGAAGCTAAACGTTATGGTGGAAAGGTTTGTAAAATGGCAATTTTCAGCGGTATAATTACCGGTGGTGTATTGCTGGCCCTTATTCCTGTAATCCTGCATTTTACGAATTTAAGCGAACAAGCGACAGAGTATCTTAAATGGATGCTTGTGATGTGTTCCTATTACCTTGTGGGCAAATCAATTAATGCAACCACGATTCCGGGAATTTTCTGTGCCGGAGGCGACTCGAAATTCGGATTTATCTGTGATGCTATAACCATGTGGGCGGCAACTGTGCCATTGGGATTTTACACAGCCTTTGTTTTGAGGCTTCCTGTGCTTGCGGTCTATTTTGTGCTTACCCTTGATGAAATTGTGAAGCTGCCTGCTGTTTATAGACATTATAAAAAGTACGGTTGGGTCAGGGACCTGACAAAAAACCTGGAACAAGAGGCATTGGTGTCATAAGCAATATCTATATTTAAATCAGCTTAAAATTATTTAGATATTAAATCCATATCTTGAAATAATACTATATAATATTATTTCAAGATTGGAGGATTAAAATAATGACAGATGTGGGTAAAATTTTATCCTGGACATTAATAGCGGAATGTCCTATTCCGGACCGGCTAATAGCCTATGCGCTATTAAAGGGTTAGTTTCTTTGAATTATGACTCCTTATCTTTCCTGTTGAATATAATCGAATCAAAATGATAAAATATTACGAAAATAAACATTTCCGACTCAATAACCAGCAATGAAAAAATCTTAATACCAACAATAGACGGAGGGGTCTCATGAAAAATAAACTTGCTATTCCGGTAATTTGTTTAGCTCTTGTAATATGCTCAGCTCAAGTATATGCATCAACTATACTAAATACTAATCTAATTAATATTATTAAAAATGCATTCTCTTCAATCGGACATGATTATGAGAAAGTTGTTGAAACTGATATGAATTGGCTCAGTGAAAAGTATAAAGTTGAGACAGAAAAGTATGTAAATGATAAAACTGAGAAAATAGTTGATGAAATTGAAGCACATAGAAATAACGAAGTGGCTCGAATAGATCAGGAACTAAATGCTTATCTGGATACCTTGAAGGGTGAATTGAACAATGTCACAAATCAGCAGGTTTCAGAGGTAAAAGATTCAATAACAGAGAAGTTGGACAGCTCTATTGAAAAACTGAAGGAAGAAATTGATAAGGAAATAGAAAAACAATTAAAGGACTCCCTGAAGGACATAAGGAAAAATAAATAAAGTTTTTGAGAAAGAAAAAGGTTAAAGAGTCGAGAAACTTGTAGAAACCGTGCATGGTCTCAGTTTCTATACATTTATAAGAGAGGGCTGAAGTCGGCATTATAATATTCGCTTTACCCTACTCTTATTTTATTTTATGATAAAATCAATATAGTTTTTTTCTGTGATATAATTATAAAAAATGATAGAATGAAAACGAGCATGACGTACTAGGACTGCAAAATGATATTTAGAAAAATAACGTGATAAAAAGTGATAAGTTAATTTAAAGTCATTGCAAGATAAGAAAGCTTTAAAACTAATAAAATGTTAAATTCTAAATGAAAGTGAGGTTCTTTACATATGAAAAAGCTAAAAAAATTAATGAGTTTAGTATTGACATGTGTTCTCTTAATAATATTGTCCGGCACAACCTTTGCAAAGGAAGATACCGTTAAACCCTTTAGCGATGTACCTGAAAACCATTGGGCATATAAAGCCATACACGATCTTCGTTCATTGGGGATTACTGAAGGTATCGGAGATAACTGTTTCGGTATGGGGCAAACAATAAAAAGAAGTGAATTTGTTACCTTTCTGACAAAGCTTATGAATTGGGAATTGATTAAGCCGGAAAAAGGCAGCTTTACTGATAATCAGGACACTGCCAAGTGGTATTATGCACCTATTGAGACGGCTTTAAAGCATGGTACGATATTAAAGGATACCGAAAGATTTCGACCGGATGACCCGATTACCAGAGAAGAAATGGCAATTATGATTGTGCGTACTTTGGGCTATAACAGTCTTGCCGTTCAGATAAAAAGCTCTACAAGTTCTTTTGATGATGTTACGGAAAATAAGAACTACATAGCCATTGCCAGAGACTTTGGAATTATAAGCGGAGTAGGCAACAATCTTTTCAAACCCTATGATACGGCTAAAAGGGAAGAAGCCGCGGTAATGATGATGAAAATGTATGAAAAACTGAACATATCAATTAAAGAGCTGCATGCCTTTTATGCTATTCAATCGGCCCATCAGATGGATAAAATATCGAGCCTTGATTCTGTGAGCTTCGGTTGGAGCCGTCTGGAATATGATGCTCAAAAAGGACAGGTTGTTTTGAATACCACGGGGACGAATAATAATCAGTTTTCATTTCCTGAGGGATTTACGGAGCCTTTGATTAAAGCTAAAGAGAGCAATGTTTCAACACGGCTTATGGTATATGCGAGCAATAATACGGTTTTTAGCACACAAACCAAGTCCAATATTCCGTTGGTGGAATATATAATTACCGATGCCCAAATACGAGAACAGGTGATTAAATCTATTGTGGATCAAATAAATTCAACTTATGTAGAGGACGGTAGCCAAGTATCCTTCAATGGTGTTGTTATTGACTTTGAGGATATGAGGGGAGAAGGCTTAAAACGGTCTTTTAATTTATTTCTTGCTGAACTAAAGAATGAACTTAATAAGACCGGCAAGTTGTTGTATGTTGCCGTTCATCCGGCAGGACCGGCGGGCTCATACTACTATGACGGTTATGATTTTAAAGCAATCGGAGAAATTGCAGATAAAGTTATATTGATGGCCCATGACTATTATGCAAAGCAATTGGAAGATGTAGAAATGAGAATCGGTTATACCCTTACTCCATTAACCCCAATAAATGAAATTTACTATGCATTGAGGGCTATTACGGACAAAGATACAGGAATACAGGATTTGGACAAAATATGGCTGCAGTTGTCCTTTGATTCGGTACAATGGAAGCTAAAAGACGGTAAGGTTATAAACAAGTACCCTTATAATCCCGGATATGATGCTATATATAAAAGGCTTGTTATGGACGGGGTTACCGTAAAATATTCCGATTCATTTCAAAATCCTTGTGCTTTATATTACGATGACAAAGACGGCACCGATAATGTTTTGTGGTATGAGGATTCACGAAGCATACAGGCGAAAATTGACATGGCTAAAATGTTCGGAATCCGGGGAATCTCTGTTTGGAGATTGGGAAACATACCGGACTATGAAGAGCAAGGTGCGAATGAAATATATCTGAATGTGTGGAATCAAATCATGCAAAACACCGAAAAAGCTAATAATTAATAACATTGCGTCAATTTCGATCCAAACTTTCCGGAATAATTTTCTTCGCACTTATTTAACGCACTCTGGGATAGCGGAGAGTCTTTTAGAAAATAACTATGTTATTGTATAATAAGTATTATTGGTATATTAAATACTACAAGGGCGGCAGGACAGTAAATTAATATGTACAAAATTATCTATTCATGATCGGGGATTTATAGCACAGATAAAGTTTTAATATGGAGGGAAATCTAATGGGTATTGACTTAAACAAGATGCCGAAACTGGGATTCGGACTTATGCGTCTTCCGGAAAAAGACGGAGAACCGGATATGCCACAGGTATGTAAGATGGTGGATTTTTATATGGAAAAGGGGTTTAACTACTTTGATACCGCCTATGTGTACCATGGCGGAAAATCTGAAGTTGTAGTCAGGGAAGCAATTGTTAAGCGTTATCCAAGAGATTCCTTTTATATTGCAACAAAGCTTCCCGCTTGGGAAATGAAAAAGGCTGAGGATTGTGACCGAATATTCAGAGAGCAGCTTGAACGTACGGGAGTGGATTATTTTGATTTTTACCTGCTTCATAGTATAGAAGAAGGAAACAATTATGACACATATATTAAATATAACTGCTTTGACTGGGCCATGGAAAAGAAAAAGAAAGGGCAGATTAAGCATTTTGGATTTTCTTTTCATGGTTCCCCGGCACTATTGGAGAAGATTCTTTCCGAACATCCGGAAGTGGAATTTGTACAGATTCAGCTAAATTATGCAGATTGGAAAAGCCCGATTGTTCATTCGGGTAAACTGTATAATATATTAAGGGAGCATAACATCCCTATCATTGTAATGGAGCCTGTCAAGGGAGGTATGCTTGCCGGTACCACTCCGGAGCTTGAAGCAATGATGAAGAAAGTTCAACCCAACAAAAGCATTGCTTCTTGGGCATTTCGTTTTGTGGGCTCTTTAGACGGTATTATGACAATATTAAGCGGTATGTCCAATGAAGAACAGCTTAAGGATAATATAGAGACCTTTACGAACTTTGAACCTCTAAGCGATAAAGAGAGAGAAATTCTTGATGAAGTAACAAAAGCTATGGCAAAGTCATCCGTTATTCAATGTACTTCATGCAGATACTGTTGTGACGGATGCCCTCAAAAAATCAGTATCCCTGATGTCATAAGTGCCTTAAATACTCTGCGTTTGTACGGAGATGATGCAAGACCTCACTTTTTCTACGGTAATTTGGTGGATAAAAGCGGCAGAGCCGGCGATTGTATTTCTTGCGGACAATGTGAAAAGGTATGTCCCCAGCATTTGCCGATTATCGATATAATGAAGGAAGCTTCCAAAATTTTTGATAAGTAACAGATGGGTACATTAAATAAATAGGAAGAAATTACGCAAATAATATGCATCCATAGTATGCCATGTAAGCTAAAAGAGGAGGCTTAACACCGATGGACTGGTTTTATGATTTACTGAAGTTGGTGGGACTGCTTGCGTTACTTTTTGGATTGGTGAGCGCTTTTATTACTAAGAGGAGATTAAGAAACAGAATCTGTACTACCGGAGTTGTGGTGGGTTTTGAGACCAAAAAAAGGCATATCAAAGGTGTTCCGTATACCGTATGTGCAGCAGTGGTCGAATACAAAGTTGACGGTAGAGAGATAACCTCTACCGATATGAATTATACATTTAAGCAAGCTTTAACTTACGATATTGGGTCTAAAGTAGATATTTGCTATGACAGAGATAACATTGAGAATTTCTACATGGCGGATAATAAAATTGCGCCGTATGTCAACTCCCTCACGGCCGTTATAGTTGGGGTTACGATGATTGGATGCGGTTTCGTTTTTCCGTATTTGAAATGAATTATTACATATAAAATAAAAGAACCACAGAGATATCAACTGTGCTTTTTCTTTATTGTAATTGCTGCAGCAATATAATAAAATATCCTTTGTGGAATAATATTTATCTTTCTGGAGGTCGACATGCTGCTTGTAAAAAACGGTAGGATCATTACAATGACCGGCACTGATTATGAAAACGGTTATATTTTAATCGATGAGGGAAAAATAGTTGAAGTGGGAGATTATCCTACAGCACTGAAACCGGATATATTGGATTTGGACAATTTAAGCGTCATTGATGCAAAAGATAAATATGTACTTCCCGGACTTATCGATGCCCACTGCCATGTGGGAATGTGGGAAGACTCGGTGGGATTTGAAGGGGATGACGGCAATGAAATGACGGACCCCGTTACTCCGCACCTTCGTGCAATAGATGCCGTTTACCATATGGACCGGGCCTTTGTTGAGGCCTATGAAAACGGTGTTACAACCGTGGTTACCGGTCCCGGAAGTGCCAATGTAATAGGTGGGCAGTTTGCCGCACTTAAAACCTATGGCAGGAGAATAGAAGACATGCTTGTAAAAAGTCCTGTGGCAATAAAGGTTGCTTTCGGTGAAAATCCCAAGACCGTGTACAGCGAACGAAAGATGACACCCACCACCCGGATGGCTACAGCGGCTATTTTGAGGGAGAGTTTGCTGCAGGCCATAGATTACAAGGAAAAACTTGATGAATACAACGAGAACAAGGAA
>Ga0116165_1003354_pt1 | contig 10686 bp, 7 predicted proteins | sample AD_JPNMR1_MetaG_FD_89885 | JGI IMG/M metagenome (GOLD analysis project Ga0116165, IMG submission 89885) | Active sludge microbial communities of municipal wastewater-treating anaerobic digesters from Japan - AD_JPNMR1_MetaG | ecosystem: Engineered > Bioreactor > Anaerobic > Digestate | place...
CAATAGCAGCGAGGATGATTTCCCGAGGACTCGCGTACCTCAGTACCGTCACCCACGTGAGGTGTCTTAACTTCCGTGTTCGGAATGGGAACGGGTGTGACACACCTGCTGTGGCCGCTATTGAGAGCCAAGATCCGGATTTGAACCGGAGTGTAGCTGATCTGCAGTCAGCCGCGTGGCCGCTCCGCCATCTTGGCCTGGCTTGAATGGAGTATTTTGGAGATGCGAGAGATAATCATGAAGCGTTTCTGAATTTCGTCTGGGTTTGAGAAACTTGGTTAGACGTTATTAGGACGATTAGTATTCGCGGACTGAACACGTCGTTGCCTTCGTGCGTACATCCCGAACCTATCAACCGGGTCTTTTACCCGGGTCTTTAATGAAGTCTCTTGTTCAGGCTGAGTTTCAAGCTTAGATGCTTTCAGCTTTTATCTCTTGGCGCGTAGCTGCCCGGCGATGCCTTGTCAGACAACCGGTAGACCAGTGGCGCCGAATGAAAGTTCCTCTCGTACTATTTCATTCTTGCCTTCAGACTTCCGACACTCCTTATAGATAGTAACCGACCTGTCTCACGACGGTCTAAACCCAGCTCACGATCCCCTTTAATAGGCGAACAACCTCACCCTTGGCTGCTGCTGCACAGCCAGGATGGAAAGAACCGACATCGAGGTAGCAAGCCGCCGGGTCGATATGTGCTCTTGCCGGCGACGACTCTGTTATCCCCGGGGTAGCTTTTCTGTAGTCAATAGCCCTCATCAACAGGGCGTATTGGTTCGTTAGACCCGAGTTTCCTCTCGCGATTTCTTGCTATGCGAAATCGCGTCAGGCCAACTTTTGCTCTTGACACTCTTCAGCGGGTTTCTGACCCGCTTGAGTTGACCTTAGGGCACCCTTGATATTTTTTCGAGGGTGTGGCGCCCCACCCAAACTGCCTACCTATCGATGTCCTGATAAATCAGTTAGAATTACAATAAAACCAGGATGGTGTCTCATCGGTGACTCCCTGCCCCCCACAAGGGACAGATCGACGTCTCCCATCTACCCTGCGCAGGTAATACCGTAACCCAACGACAGGCTGCAGTAAAGCTCCACGGGGTCTTCACTTCCCATAAGGAGTCACTAGTCTCTGCACTAGTACAAAAGGTTCAACGGGTTTGTGTTAGGGACAGTACCGCTCTCGTTATTCCATTCATGCAAGTCGCCAATTAAGCGACAAGGTACTACGCTACCTTAAGAGGGTCATAGTTACCCCCGCCGTTTACGAGTCCTTCGTCCGGTTGAACCCGGTGTTCAGATACTCGCACTGGGCAGGAATCACAGACTATACGAGTCCTTTCGGAGTTGCAGTCTGCTATGTTGTTATTAGACAGTCGGAGCGATCTTGTCACTGCGACCTGCCCAATCGCTGGGCAGGCACCCCTTATCCCAAAGTTACAGGGCTAATTTGCCGAGTTCCCTTAACACATTTACTCCCGACACGCCTTCGCCTTCTCAGCGAGGGGCACCTGTGTCAGTTCTCGGTACGGACCGTATCACCCTTTTCACGGGCTCCTGGAATCAGCATTGTTACCCCATCACCGTTTTGAAACATTCTCACCATTACGGTACTCCCGTTTCATATCCGGCTTAGACGGAGCGACGACTCCGCAATGCCTATCCGGAAGCGTCAGGATTGTTTGATACAGGTACAGGAATATTAACCTGTTTCCCTTTCGGCGTACTCGAATTACGGTACGTCTTAGGACCGACTAACCCTCGACTGACGAACATTGTCGAGGAAACCTAGCCCCTGCGGCGGATTGGATTCTCACCAATCTTAAGCTTCTACTACTGCCAGAATTTTCATTCCTGCACGGTCCACAGGATCTTGCAACCCTGCTTCCGCCCATGCAGGACGCCTCTCTACGCCATCATACAATTCGTATGGTCCGTGGTATCTGTGGCAGGCTTAAGCCCCGTCCATTTTCAGCGCCCTGAATCTTGACTGGTAAGCTGTTACGCACTTTTTAAAGGGTAGCTGCTTCTAAGCTCACCTCCCAGTTGTCTTTGACCCAGGACTACTTTCAGTGTTTACACTGAGCCTGCACTGAGGGACATTAACCACGGTCTGGGTTGTCTCCCTTACGCATTACAAGCTTACCCCGTAATGCGGACTTCCGATCGTCTCAGATGACAGGGAATTTGGAGTTTGACAGGAGAGTGAGGAATTTCTTCCCCAGCTTCCCCAATCAGTGCTCTACCTCACTGTCGATCTCGGATCAGGTCATGCTACGGCATGTTTCGAGAGGAACCAGCTGATGCCCGGCTCGATTAATCTTTCACTCCTATACGCAGGTCACGCGAATGATTTGCATATCAAAACCGCTTGCGGTCCTCCACGCACCTTTCGGCACGCTTCAACCTGCCCACGCATAGATCGCCGGGCTTCGGGTCTTATCCTGCTGACTCCACGCACTGGTAGTACGTCGTCCCTGACCTTACGGCTGCGGACTTGTTGGTTTCCCTCTGGCTTCTTTCATAGAAATTAACCGTCGCCAACAGAATAAACTCTCTGGCCCGTTCTTCAAAACGTACGATACGACACCGGCAGCAGAACCCGTACTACCGCCTCACAACGGATTCCTTCGCTCTGCAGATCCTTTCGTGCCGTATCACGCGATAACCTGTCAGTTTCAGGCACTTTTCAACACCTTTCCAGGGTTGCTTTTCAGCTTTCGCTCACGCTACTACTGCGCTATCGGTTTCGGGGAGTATTTAGTTTTGGAGGTTGATGACCCCCACATTCACGCGGGAATTCCGACCCACGCTACTCAGGATACCGCTAAAGTCAGTATGCATACACATACGGGACTGTCACCCTCTCTGGTACACCGTTCCAGGTAACTTCTGTTCTGAATACTAATCTTATGCCGCGGTCCATACACCACATCTCCCGAAGGATTCGGTTTGAACTCTGTCGTGTTCGATCGCCTCTACTAACGACATCCCGGTTGGTTTCTTCTCCTGCCCCTACTAAGATGTTTCAATTCGGGGCGTTCCCTTTCCTCTTGAAGGAATGATGCTAGATGCATCCGGATGTCCTATTCGGGGATCTCCGGTTCAATGGCTCCATGCGCCTACCCGGAGCTTATCGCAGCTTGGCACGCCCTTCGTCGGCACCCGAACCGAGCCATCCACTGACAGGCGTAAGAACGTCTTGTAGTCTCTTCAAACCCATGTAACGTCCAGAAACGCCTCGTGATTTCTCTTGCGCATCTCCTCTACACAGCGTATCATTGCCCCGGTTTCACGGGGTCTCAAGCCCTTCCCCGGTTCTGTCGCCAGACCGGGTGCATCGAAAATATTTCACCAGTGGACCCGTGGGGATTTGAACCCCAGGCCTCGGCGTTGCAAACGCCGCGCTCTTCCAGCTGAGCTACGAGCCCTCTGATTCCGTTCAGAAACACTGGCAACTGTATGGTCTGTCTTCATCTGCCAGAACTTTTATTTCGTTAGGAGGTGATCCAGCCGCAGATTCCCCTACGGCTACCTTGTTACGACTTAACCCCCCTTGCAAAACCCAGATTCGAACATATCAGAGATACATCCTCATCAAGACCTCACTCGGGTGGTTTGACGGGCGGTGTGTGCAAGGAGCAGGGACATATTCACCGCGCTATGTTGAAACGCGATTACTACGGATTCCAGCTTCATGCGGGTGAGTTACAACCCGCAATCCGAACTTCGGACAGGTTTAGGAGATTGTCATCACCTCTCGGTGTAGAAACCCATTGTCCTGACCATTGTAGCCCGCGTGTAGCCCGGATAATTCGGGGCATGCTGACCTACCGTTGCCCATTCCTTCCTCCCCTTTAGCAGAGGCGGTCCGAGCAGTGTCCCCATCAACCCGAAGGTCAAGCTGGCAACTGCTCGCGTGGGTCTCGCTCGTTGCCTGACTAAACAGGATGCTTCACAGTACGAACTGACGACGGCCATGCACCTCCTCTCAGCTAGTCAAGTAGAGTCTTCATCCCGACTATCATCCAGCTGTCTTATCCGGTGAGATTCCCGGCGTTGAGTCCGATTAAACCGCAGGCTCCACCCGTTGTGGTGCTCCCCCGCCAATTCCTTTAAGTTTCAGCCTTGCGACCGTACTCCCCAGGCGGCGCGTTTCACGGTTTCCCTTCGGCACCTCAGTGACACATGGTCACTGACACACCTAACGCGCATCGTTTACAGCTGGGACTACCCGGGTATCTAATCCGGTTTGCTCCCCCAGCTTTCGTCCCTCACTGTCGGACCCGTTCTGGTGAGATGCCTTCGCCATAGGTGGTCCCACAGGGATTACAGGATTTCACTCCTACCCCGGCAGTACCTCTCACCTCTCCCGGTCCCTAGAAATACAGTTTCCCCTGAACGCCCACCGGTTAAGCCGGCGGATTTCTCAAGGGACTTGTACATCCAGCTACGGACCCTTTAAGCCCAGTAATAGCGGCCACCACTCGAGCCGCCGGTATTACCGCGGCGGCTGGCACCGGTCTTGCCCGGCCCTTTCTTCACCAGTTTTGTACACTGGCGGACAGCCAGCCTGTGCTGGCACTCGGGGTTTCCTTATCACGGTTGCCCGCATGGTAAAGTTTTCGCGCCTGCTGCGCCCCGTAGGGCCTGGATTCGTGTCTCAGAATCCATCTCCGGGCTCTTGCTCCCACAACCCGTACCGATGACTGGCTTGTTGGGCCGTTACCCCAACAACTACCTAATCGGCCGCAGACTCATCCTGAAGCGACGGATCTTTCGTTCGCATCACATTCCAGTATACACGAACTATGGAGTATTACCCCCAGTTTCCCGGGATTATCCTCCTCTTCAGGGCAGATTGTCCACGTGTTACTGAGCAGTACGCCGAGGTCTTACACCTCTCGACTCGCATGGCTTAGTCAAACCCCGATAGCAGTGGCCTCTGGCAGGATCAACCAGAATTTTACAATCAAACGCACACTGTATCTCTTAAAGTATTGGCAGATGCAGACAGATATCCACATTACCAGTATTCCTCTGTCAGAACCGATACTGCACCAAAGGCATTCATCGGCTCTCCATGAAAACGGCCTTTTACGTTGCTCGCAGAAGGTTATATACTTTTGTATTTCCCCTCACAGGAACACATTCCCCGGCCGCTGGCTCCTGATGGTTCAGGAAGCGTGTGGGATAACAAAGTTGTAGTTATGGGTTATTATATATTTTGGTATTGTCTCACAATTTCTAACCTTCGATGTGCAGTTTTTCTGTGCATGTGCGAACCATCTTACTCGTCATTCTGATTAATTCCCCTATTTTCTTCAGATTTTTTTAAAAAAAAAATAAATTGATATCTTTCTTTTGCGCGTGGGTACATCCTCTCCATTCCCAAGCATACATACCCACCAGTCAAACAGATGGTATCGCAACCCCCCCCTCTAATAACCAAATTATTTCTGACTTTGATCAAATTATTTTGATAAAATTTATTAGTGATAACACAAAAATAACGTTGGAGTTTTCGAAAATGCATATTATGGAAGGATTTCTTCCCCCTGTCTGGGCAGCAATCTGGTGGATTATCGCCCTTCCCGTAGTGATGTACGGATTTGTTCAATTAAAAAAAGTTGTTGACGAAAACAGAGATACACTCCCCCTCCTCGGAATCTGTGGAGCTTTGATTTTTATTTTATCAGCACTAAAATTACCCTCCGTTACCGGAAGTTGCTCTCACCCCACCGGAACCGGCCTGTCTGCGATCGTTTTCGGTCCCTACATCACAGCAGTGATTGGTTTTATTGTTCTGTTGTTTCAATCGCTCTTTCTCGCTCATGGAGGGCTCTCAACACTTGGAGCAAATACCTTTTCAATGGCCATATGCGGTCCGTTTTTAGGATATTATGTGTATAGAGCCCTAAAAGACAGCGCAATTAATATGTATATCACAGTATTCCTTGCCGTTGCACTGGCAGATCTCTTTACGTATGTGATAACCGCTCTTGAACTGGCGCTGGCATATCCCGCACAAGCCACTGGATTTATGGGATCCTTTGTAACATTCTTAGGAGTTTTTGCAGTTACCCAGATACCTCTGGCAATTCTTGAAGGAGCAATTCTGGCTCTCGTGTTTAAGTATATTGTAAACCTGAAACCGGACATACTGATGAAAATGGGCATATTTTCAGAAGAAAAAATCAAGGCAGCAATGGAGAAGTAACATATGAGATATCAGTTTGAGTTAATCGTTGGAATCATTATTATCCTCTTCATTGGGATTTTCCTCTATACAACGTCAATAAACCCTGACGCAGAATTTTCTGGTACAGATACCGTCGGTTCTGCGATAGTTTCTGATATAACCGGTATTCCTGAAGAAGATATGGCTCCTCTTATTCCTCAATGGGTACCTCCGAGTGGAGAAGTCGAAGCCTGTATTTTTGCCCTCCAGGCAGCCTTCGGAGGAATTGTTCTCGGACTCTGCTTTGGGTATCTGCTTGCACAAAGAAAAACTGCATAGGAATGTTAATTCATGATTTCCTGGAGGAGGCAGCGCAAAAAAATGCACTGCTTCTGGTAAACCCCTATACGAAGCTGTTGCTTGGACTGGGATCCATTGTCCTTGTCCTTTTCTCACCAAATAGTATCACCCCCCTGGTCATCACTGCAACGCTTAGCATAACCACCATTTTTCTTGCAAAAATTCCCGCCCGTTTTTATGTCAAACTCCTGAGTATCCCATTAGGATTCGCAGTTTTCAGTGTTCTCGCAATTATTCTGCTCACCGGAGGGGGTAAGGAACTGTGGTCATTTTCGCTTTTTTCAGTACTGCCTCTCTCAATTACTACTCACAGTCTGCAAAAAGGCCTTCTGGTTTTTTTAAGAATTATAGGAGGGATGTGTGCTTTGTTTTTTATTTCCCTGACCACACCTATGACCGATCTGTTCGGAGTAATGAAGGAAGTTAAAATTCCGGATTTGTTCATTGACCTGTCAATGATCATCTATCGGTTTATCTTCCTTTTCATGGAAAAAACACATCAGATTCATCATGCCCAGTTGATGAGGCTCGGGTATTCCAAACCAAAGGAAGCCATGAGATCCTATAGTATGTTATTTGGAAGTATATTCATCAGATCATGGGATGCGGGGGAGAATTTGATAAATGCAATGGATTGTCGCTGTTATAAGGGTAAATTTGCAAAAATGATTCAATATAATCCGATCGAAATAAAATCATTTTGCCTGGTCCTCATCTATCTGACTGGAATTACTGTTCTTCTTGTAATGACAATGAATTACTCGTTTTAGAGGATATGAATGGATTCAATCATTGAGATCAGGAATGTCACCTACACATATCCGTATTGTCCTCCTGCAATCCATGAGGTGAATCTTACCATAAGAAAGGGAGAAAAAATTGCTCTGGTCGGTTCAAACGGGGCAGGAAAATCAACACTCCTGCTAACCCTGAACGGGATGATACGCCCACAGAAAGGCCAGATCTCCTTCAATGGAAGACCCATCTCATATGACCGTGCATCGCTCAGAACAATCAGACAGAAGATAGGATTTGTCTTTCAGGACCCTGATGTTCAGATAGTTGCTCCTACCGTCTGGCAGGACGTCGCATTCGGGCCGGTCAATCTAGATTATACAGAAGACGAGATCAATTCGGCCGTGCATACCGCCCTCCATCTTGTCGGTCTTGAGGGGTTTGAGAAACGACCTCCCTATCACCTGTCTGGTGGGGAGAAAAAACGCGTGGCAATTGCAGGTGTCCTGGTAATGGACCCTGATGTTCTCATCCTGGATGAACCAACAAGTATGCTTGACCCTGCCGGAAGCGAGGACATCATGGACCTCCTTGATGAACTGAATCATCAGGGAAAGACCATCATCATCTCAACGCACGATGTAGAACTTGCCTATCCCTGGGCAGATCGGATTATCCTCATGGATAAAGGGAGGATAATTGCCTCAGGAACTCCTGAAGAGGCATTCTCAGATAAAGAGATGGTTCGGCGGGCGCGGCTTAAAACCCCGATTCTCCTTGAACTCTGTCAGGAACTCAGAAGCAGGGGGATGAAAACACCGGATTCTTTGCCGAGGACTGTCCTCGATATTATCCGGATCATTGAGCAGGATCAACATGGAGCAATCCGTCTCTCTGATAACGGATATGGGACGATTCATGTCGGGGATGTAGACCAGATATCAGGGCCGCAAATCAACGCAATACTTGCCGGTACATCCTGTGACACTATCGGCGTGATGGGAAGCAGAGCTAAAATCTGTGCCCGCCAGTGGGGACTGATTCCTGACATCTCTTACGCAGTGATTGATAAATGCATCCTCAATGCCATGAACGGACGAACCAGTCTCATCCTCACCACCGGCGGTATGGTTACCAGGGTTTTTGAACGGGTAACAACCTTTAACCAGATAAACAACCGGTCAATACCAGTCCGGGCATTGACCCCTTCCGGAACAGAGGGTGATAATTCATGAGGGATATCCTGAAACGCTCAAACCCGATCCCTTTTGAATGGCACCCGCCAATGTATACGGAGCATATGATATACAATCCGCCGGGTACGCCCCCCACAGGGGGACCGACGAAGGATGAGATCCTTGCAATCGCGATGCAAAAACTGGATCTAAAGCCGAATGAAATATTTGCAGATATCGGATGCGGAACCGGTAAGATCACTATGACTGCAGCACCGCTGGTTTCGCATGTTCATGCAATAGATATCAGGGATGAGGCATACCGGTGGACTTGTGAAGTGGTGCGCACAAATGCATATTCCAATGTGACCGTACACCGTGGTAATGCCGTTTCAATTCTTTCATCCGTGCGGGAACTGGACAAGGCCTTTGTCGGGGGATCACGCAATCTGTCAGGGATTATCACCGGCCTCGCTGATCTGAAGGTAAAAAGAGTTGTTATCACCGCAGTCCTTCTTGAAACACTCAATATCGCTCTTACCACATTGCAGGAATATGATATGTTTGATGAAGTCACGCTTGTGCAGGTATCAAAAAGTGTGCCTCTTGCCGGAGGATATATGCTAAAACCCCTCGATCCGGTCTATATTATCACAGGAGGATACTCCTGATGCTGACCGGAGTAGGTCTTGGTCCTGGTGATCCGGAACTTCTTACCATGAAAGCAGTTCGTCTGCTGAAAGAGGCTGATATAGTGTATATCCCGGGAGGCCTGGCACGACGCCTGGTTGAGCCATACTGTACACCGGTTGAACTCTCCTTCCCGATGAGCCATGATGAAGCGATGATCCGTGCGCAACTTCTAGAAAATGCTGAACGAATTGCATCTGATGCACGACATAAAAATGTCGTCTTTGGAATTATCGGTGATCCAAATATTTTTTCAACCTTCTCCCGCCTTTCGGTCATTCTGAAAGAACGGTTTCCTGAGATCAGTATCACGACCGTCCCTGGCATATCATCCATCACCGCACTCATGTCAGAGACCCGGCTTCCAATAACCGGGGGGTTTTGTGTCACCGACGGGAGTGAAATTCGATCCCAGATCAGGATGAAAGTGAGAAAGCCGCGTGAGATTGCAGAGCAATTGAGAAACGAGGGATACACCCGCTTCGCACTCGTAGAACGGATGTATATGGATGGAATGCAGATCCACACCGGCGATGATCTCCCGGAGGAGAGCAGCTACTTCTCTCTCCTCTATGCGGAGCGTGACCTATGAACTCCGTATGGTTTGTCGGGGCCGGCCCTGGAGATCCTGACCTGATTACGGTAAAGGGCCTTACCCTTCTGAAAGCAGCAGATATCCTGATATATGCCGGATCGCTGGTTAATCCGGATCTGGTTCAGCTATCTTCGGCCCCCTTTCAATATGACAGTAATGGGATGAGTCTTGAAGAGATGATTCCCATAATGGTCAAGGGAGTGCGGGAAGGAAAGATCGTAGTACGGCTTCATTCAGGTGATCCTGCCCTCTATGGTGCAATCATCGAACAGATTGATTTGCTGAAAAAGGAAGGGATTTCTGCCCAGATCGTTCCGGGTGTCTCCTCGCTATTCGGTGCTGCAGCGGCATTGCAGGCTCAGTTGACCCTCCGGGGAGTATCTGAATCGGTCATTATTACCCGGCCTGCGGGCAAAACACTGGAGAAGGATAGGATAGCCGAACTCTCACAGACTGGTGAGACCATGGCGATCTTTCTGGGAACTGAAAAACTTGAGGAGATAACCTCCCGGCTTGTCTGTCATCCCGATACCACAGCTGTTGTTGTCTATCATGCAACCTGGCCGGATCAGAAGATCGTCAGAGGGACGGTGAAAGATATCGCAAGGAAGGCTTATGATGCAGGAATCACAAAATCAGCCCTCCTGCTTGTCGGTGAAGTGTTTGCAGAGAACCCTAAAGGACATATCCGATCATTTCTTTATTCATGAAAACGGTGGTAACTGCGCTCCCGTACTTTCGGAAGCAGGGAGAACAGATTGCATCTGCTCTTGATGGAGCGTTCATACCATACCGTGCAGGATTGTTCTCTGAACTGTTTCAGGCGGCTGACCGGATTATTGCAATTATGGCTATCGGTATCGTCATTCGTGGTATCGCGCCCCTCATTCATGATAAATGGACCGATCCTGCTGTTGTTGTGGTAAGCCCGGATATGCAGTACGCAATACCGGTTC
>Ga0116165_1003362_pt1 | contig 10665 bp, 5 predicted proteins | sample AD_JPNMR1_MetaG_FD_89885 | JGI IMG/M metagenome (GOLD analysis project Ga0116165, IMG submission 89885) | Active sludge microbial communities of municipal wastewater-treating anaerobic digesters from Japan - AD_JPNMR1_MetaG | ecosystem: Engineered > Bioreactor > Anaerobic > Digestate | place...
AAATTATGTAAAAATTAGAATTTTTTAAATAGGTGAAAAGAATGCCATTAGTTTTAACTGCTGAAAAATTAGGTTTTGAGAAAGGAATCGAAAAAGGAATCGAAAAAGGAATCGAAAAAGGAATCGAAAAAGGAATCGAAAAAGGAATCGAGAAAGGAATTGAGAAACAAAAAATTGAGACTATAAAAAGAATGTTTCAAAAAGGATATAAAATTAATGATATTGCTGATATATTAAATGTTAGTAAAAATAAAATTTACCGAATTAGTAAAAGAATAAAAAATAATAATTAAAGAAAAATAAATTAATTTATTACAGCAAAATAATTAGAAAATGAGAATTTTAATAATAGGTCAGGGCGGCAGAGAATATGCATTTGCTAAATATTTAAATAAAAATAATGAAATATTTTTTTATCCTTCCAATAATTTATTAAATGAAATATACCAATCATTAAATGAAGAAAAAAATTTAATAAATGAAATAAAACAAAAAAATATTAATTTATGTATTATAGGACCAGAAAAATATTTAGCACAAGGTTTAGTTGATAAATTAAAAAAAGAAAATATTTTAGTTTTTGGACCAACAAAAAAATGTGCTTTGCTTGAAACAAGTAAATTATTCGCTAAAAAATTTATGATTAAATATTCTATCCCTACTCCAAAATTTTTTGTAATAAACAATTTAAAAGAAGGTAAAGAAAAAATTAATAAATTTCCTGCTGTATTAAAATATGATGGATTAGCAGGTGGTAAAGGAGTGGAAATATGCTGGACAAAAGATGAAGTAAATAATTATTTAATAAATGTATTTGAAAAAAATAAATTTGGAAAAATCAAGCCAATAATTATCGAAGAATATTTAAATGGCGACGAATTATCTGTTATTTGTGCAGTATCAAATTTTGAGTATTTTATTTTCCCGCCTGCACGCGATTATAAAAGATTACTTAATAATAATAAAGGTCCAAATACTGGTGGTATGGGTGCTGTTGCATCTCAAAAAATAATAAAAAAATCATTATTAAAACAAATTGAAGAACAAATAATAAAACCAACAATTAATGGCTTAAAAAGAGAATGCTTGGATTACACTGGTTTTTTGTATTTTGGATTAATACTCACAAAAGAAGGTCCAAAAGTATTAGAATATAATTGTCGATTTGGCGACCCAGAAGCACAGGTAATTTTACCATTAATAAAAGGTGATTTTGCAAAATTTATTTTTAATCTTTGTAAAAAAATTTTTGATAAAAAAATTATTCAATTTTCAAATAAATGGTCAATTTGTGTTGTGTGTTCTGCGCCTGGTTATCCTGAAAATCCAGAAAAGAATCTTGAAATTTTTGGTCTTGAAAAAATTAAAAAATCACAAATATTTTTTGCTGGTATTGACAAAATAAATAAAAAATATTTTACTAATAGTGGTAGAGTTTTAGCAATTGGTTATACACATAGAAATTTTAATATTGCAAGAAATATAGTCTATTCTGAAATAAAAAAAATTAAGTGGAAAAATATTCACTTTCGAAACGATATTGGCAAAGAATTTTTAAAATGAAATTTATAAAAAATATTTTTTTTATTTCTTTTATTTTATCATCCTCTCTTTTTTCAGCTGCTTCAATTTCAAATTTAACAAATTCACCAGACCCAATTGCTATTGGAAATTCAACTACAATTAATTTTACTTTATCAAATAATAATCGTGATATAATGATTGGTATCTGGAATGAAACTGGTGTGCTTGTTAGAAAATTAATTGTTCAGGATACAACAACAGGTGCAAAATCAATTATCTGGGATGGTAAAGATGATTATGGTAATAATTGTCCAAAAGGTATATACAAAGCCAAAATATTAGTTGGAATGAATTTAACTAATACATTAAATATACAATCAAATGAAGCATTTTCAGAACCAACAGATTTAGCAGTTGATGCTGATGGTAATCTATATGTCGCTGATTCTAATAATAATAGAATACATAAAATAAGTAAGGATGGAACACATTTATGGGTTAAAGGTTCTCTTGGTAGTGGTGGCACAATTGGTGGTGAACCAGAATTTGATTATCCGCGGGGCATAGCAGTCGATAAAAATGGTTATATTTATGTATCAGATATGAATAATGGTAGAGTGCAAAAATTAAATCCTGATGGAACTATTAATGATACTGATTTTGCACAGGTTGATGCTGATTATCAACTTGACGGAACAGTATATAAATTACGGGGTCTTGATTGTAATGATACTTTTCTATATATAATTTATGACGATGATGGCGCAGCAAATAATGATGGGGACAATGTCTGGATAAGAGAAATAAGGTTATCAAATGGCTCTTTAAATAAAAGTTATAGAAACGGAACACAATTTGTAAATAATGATGCATCAGGATATGAAGAAATAAGTGATGTAGTTTGTGCTCGTGGTATGCCTCCTGTTGCTAATGATACTTATATTGTTGTTTCTGTACCATCGCAAAATGTTAATAGTATGTATATAATAAGACAGAATGGCACTGCAACATTAAAATTTAGTGGTTATGGAAATTTTCAAGGTCTTGCAATTGATTCTGGTACTGATGCTGGTAATAGAACTATATTTGCTGTGGATGCTAATAATAATTTAATTTATAAAATGATATGGGATCAAGGCACAACACTAACAATATCTGATACTTTTGGTGATAATGAACCGAGTTGGACAGCAAATAATATTTCACTAAATAGTCCAAAAGGAATTGCTTATGATTCAACAAGAAATTATTTATGGGTAGCAGATACAAAAAATAATAGAATATTACGATTTAATTCAATAAATGGTGAATATCAATTAGCAATAAATTCACCAAATTGGGCAATGTCTCAACCAAAAGATATAGCAGGTGATAGCGCAGGCTTTATTTATGTCTGTGATTATATAAATAATCGCATACATAAATTTAACTATAATGGCGAAGAGCAAGAAGGCTGGCCAAAAGGTAAATTTGGTAATGGGGGAGTAGTTGGTGGCGAACCTGAATTTAATGGCCCTTTTGGAATAGCAATTGATAGTGCTGGTTTTATTTTTGTTACAGACCAGAAAAATGGAAGAATCCAAAAATTAAATTCAGATGGTACTATTAATGATTCAAACTGGGCTAATATAAAAGTAAATGATACTTATCCTTTTAATGTTAATAATCATTGTTTGCGCGGTTTAGCTATTAGTGATACATTTTTATATTATATGTTTGATGATGATTTAGTAAATACAAGTAATGAACGAATCTGGTTAAGAAAAGTAAATTTGAATACGAAACAAATAACTGCATTGTTAAATAATGTTGATTGGGGAAAATTAGGTAATAATAAACCATCACAAAGTTATCCGATTGTTAATGATTTAGTGATAGAATCAACAGATAAATATCTATATATCACAAATGCTGATATGCCAGGTGATGCAACAAATAGTAATGTTTTAAGAAAAGTCCAAACAAGTAATGGCACATATATAGATTTAATTTCAAATGCAGGTGAAGTATGGGGAATAGCAATAGATGAATTTGATGTGCTATATATAACAAAATGTTATGATGCAACAACAGGTTCAAAAACAACAGAAAATAAAATATATCGTTATTATGACCCAAATATACCTCCTACCACAAATCCTTCTACTCTTGGTGCAAGTGGTTCTGCTAATGCTACTTTATTAGGGCTAAGTTCAACAGGTTATGGTTATATGCCATGGGGCAGTTATGGCGCTGGTACAGGTCAGATGAATCGTTGTGATTTTATTTATTATGATAAAATAAATAAATGTTTCTGGGTTTCTGATTCTTTTAATAATCGTCTTATGCGCTGGAATATTTCTTATGATGAAACTAATTTAGAAAATTATGAAGAAGAAATCACAATAGAAAATCCTGCTGATACACCACAAATAATTGGAATAACTATTTATGGAAATAATGTAAATTATTATTCATCAGAAAATAAATATTATCTAAGGGATGGTGATAATGATACATTAATTATAACATTTAATGTAACAATGGACACAAGTATTTTACCTGAAGTTGTAATTGTATTTGCAAATAATTACGAAACAACTGTAACAATAAAAAGTTACATAACAAATACCTGGATAGGAACTTTTAATGTTCCAAATAATTGTGATGGAATAGCAAAAATACGAGTAAGTAATGCAAGAGGTTCAGCAGGTCAAGGAAATAAATTACAGACACCTAATCCAGATGAAAGTAAAACATTTGTAGTGGATGCAACACCGCCTGCTCCACCAGTAATAGATTTAGCAAATCCAACAAATACTACATCAAATCCTATTGCACCTGCTGTTCAAGGTTCTGTAAATGATGCTAATCCTGATATTGTCCATATTTATACTTTTCCTTATGCTACAAATGATACTTATGTATTTAGTCAAACAAACATAAAAACTGATGCAACTGGAAAATTTGCAGCAGTAAATGTATTATTACAAACACCAGCACCATCAGTAAATTATATAGCAGGTGTGGCAGTAGATAAAGCAGGCAATATAAGTGATACATCATCGCCGAGAATTTTAGTAAATTTTTTAGCAGGTAATCCTGGTGTTAGTGATATTACGCCAGACCCTGATGCTGGTTTGTATATAAATGATAGTGGAACATTTTTTATTAAATATACTGCTGCTGAAAATATTACTGTTCCCTGCACAGTAATTATTTACATTCCTGATGGCTGGACTCCTCCTCAAAATTCTTATTCTTCTATAGCAGGTTATGTAAGATTAAATAATGATTCAAGTAATGTAAGTGATATAACTATAAAAACAATAAATTCAGGTGAAACATTTATTATTGTTACATTCTCCTCAATGACATCAGGTGGTTATTTTATTGTAAATTATGGTGATACACAAAATGGCTTATATCCTGGTGCAGTTGCTACAATAACACAAAATGCTAATCTTGGTGAAAATGTATTTATTATGCAACGTCAAAAATCAGGCAGTAATTTAGAAGATGTAAAATCAGATGGAATTTTTGTTCGTGGCAGACCTGTTGAAGTCTGGACTGTTGATTATGCTGGTAGTGATACTTTATATAAAGGACAAACTGATAAAAAAATGCTTGAGATATATTTAAAAAATTTAAGTTCATACAAAACAACAGAAATTGTTGGTTTGATTCTTGATATTGAAGATACGCAAAATAATTCTGTTATTCCATCATCAGTAATTTCAAAAATAATAGTAAAAAATAGCACTCTTGATGTAATCTATGTTAGTGATGAAACAATAGAAGCAAGTGGTAAACAAATAAATTTAACATTTTCACAAATATTAGAATTGCAACCTCTTGAAACAAAAGTATTAGAATTATTTATAAATGTTCCAGTAAATGCAACAGGTGCAGGATTCAGAATCGACATAAATGATTCTGGTTCAATAATTGCCAGAAATAAAACAAATCCATCAGTAAAAATATATGGTGAAGCAAAATCAGGCTATGCTTTTAATGCTATGTATTCTAATTATTTAAAAATAGCAACTGCCGAGGCGGCCACTGATTTAAAAATTCAATATTCTAATTCAATACCATCAACAGTATCAAAAGGTCAAACAAATGTTCGAATAATGAGTATTACATTTGTAAATCCAATAATTAATTCAGCTGCTGTAAAAATAAATACAATAAAATTAAAATCACTGGATGCTTATAACAATAGTCAAATTATGAGTAACATAATAGGAAGAATAAAATTACAAAAAAATACAGGTTCACCAATTTATATAAATTCAACAACAATACCAAATTCAGATAGTATTGTTTTAACTCCAAATGATTTGCGAATTTATTATAATGATACTTTAACAATAGATGTTTATGCTGATATAAAACTGGATGCTACTTCTGATTCTTTTAAGTTTTCGTTATTTGATTCATCATATATAATTGCAGTTGATGCAAATGTTCAAACAAATCAGTGCACAGTTACAGGTTTAACACCAACAGATACTTTTCCAATGAATACAGATTCTTGTTTAATTCAATTACCAGCAAAAATAAATGTAAAATACATTTCTATAAGCGAAACAACAGTAATACGAGGAAATGAATTTAATGTAAATGTATATATAGAAGCAGAAAATAATCGTGCTAATGCTTATATAATTCCATCGAGTAGTGATTTAAAATTTATAATAAATGGAAGTGATTCAACAACTGAATTTAATATAACATCATATCCATCTGCAATAACACTCAATAGTGGTAGTGGTGAAACATTAACATACACTGTAAAACAAAATAATGGCTTTTCAACTGGTGAAGCAAGCATAAATATTAATACATCTGCATATAGACCTTTATCTTTTGATTTTAATGATTATTTTTATGGGGCACAATCAATATTATCATCTGATACTGATGGGGCTGATATAATTGATACAATAACAATAACAAATAAATTAGCAGATGTAATTGCTGAAGTTGTGGCTGATACGATGCCTACTGCAAATTATCAAAATATAGTAGTATTAAAATTAAAAATAGTTAACAATAGTATAACAGCAGATAGTTGTAATCAAATTGCTGTTAATACAAATAATACTTCAAATTCAGATGTTAAATATATAAAATTATGGCTTGACCAAAATAAAAATGATATATTTGAACCAGCAGTTGATACACTATTAAATACTGGTGCTGTTGATGATGGTATAGAAACATTTATAAATTTAGGAATAACAATAAATGGCAGTGATTATCAAAGATTTTTTATTACTTATGATTTAAATACAAATGTAACTGATAGTAATATACTTGATTGTTATATACCTGCTAATGGAATATCTTTATTAAATGCTGGTAATTTAGAAGCAACACAATTAAATTCATCTGGCACAATAATAATAAATGTTATAGCAAAAAAATTAAGTATTACTCCACAAAATAGCACAGCTGCACTTGGCACAATAAAAACTTTAACATTATCAGCAGTTGATGAATATGGTAATATTGATTTAGGAAAAAATATATCTGTTTCAGTTACAATCACAGATTCTTATTCACCTTCAGCATATATATATTCAACAACTCCATCTGGCTGGATAATAAATAATAATCAGGCAAGTGGAAATTTATCAAATGGTGTTGCTACTGTTTCTATTTTTGATGCTACTAATATCGATACTGTTAATGTTGCACTTATTTCATTTCCAGTTCTTGATAATTATGACACTGCTTTAATTGTATTTAATCAGGAAGCAAATGCTGCAGTATATAATATAACACCATCTTATCCTGCTGCTGGTGAAACTGATATTTTAATTCTTGATATTTATATAAATAATCCTGCTTTAAGTGATACAATAACAACAATAACAATAAATTCATTAAATACAAATGATAGTGATATTTATTTAGTAAAATTATTTGTTGATAGTGGTGCAGTTGGTTTTAATGGGTCAAACATTGATAGTTTATGCGCCTCAGCTAAATTTAATAATGGCACAATTTCATTTACAAATTTGAATATAAGTGAATCAAATGGCGTGCGAATTTTTATTACTTATGATTTAGATACTCAAATTACTGATAATAATTATCTTGATGCTTATATTCCAGTAAATGGAATAACATTAGCAACTGCTGGGCAAATCACTAATGAAATATTAAATAGTGGCGGTGGCTTATCTCAAATAAGAATAAATGCAAGTCAATTAAAAATAACACCATCGATTGCATCAACTAATGCTGGTGTTTCTGCGACAAAAACTATTTCAGCAATTGATAAATATGGAAATATTGATAAAGATTATTCAAATCAAATCTCAATTTCAAAAACAGGTTCTGCTTTTTTTGTATCAACAACTCTGTCATCATATTCAGGAATACCTGCAGGTCCATTAAAAGGTTATTTAATAAATGGCGAAGCAAATTTTGTAATAAATAATAATATTGGAGAAATAATCACATTAACAGCAACTTCAGTTGGTATAAGTGAAACTACAGCAATACATCAATTTAATGAAAAACCAGTTTATGTTTATATCACTTCAATAACAGATAACTATGATACATATAATCAACAAATAACAATAAATGGCACAGCAGCAAATGTTCAAAATGGCGATTCTGTTTTTATATATTTGAATACAAATTTACAATGCACAAATATCATTTATAATGATACATTATGGACAGGCACTGCATTTTTAAATGGTTTTGGTGATTCACTAATAATAAAAATAGTTAGAAATGCAGGAAATATTGGTTATGAAACAATAACAGTAAATTTTTATGATACACCAAATATAAAAATAGTATCACCAGAAAATAATTATAGCACAAATGTAATGCAAATAACAATAAATGGAACAGCATATAGTTTAAATAAAAATGATAGTTTAATTATTTATAATGATTTTGATACACAATATATTTTTACTTTTACTTCTTATAATCAAAACTGGTCTGGCACAACAATATTAAATGAAATTTATGATACAATAATTGTTAAAGCAATTGATAGATTTAGCCGAACAGCATACGACACAATAATAATAAATTATGATACAATACCACCATCAAAACCAATAAATTTAAGTGCAATAGCAATTTTGACTGGAATAAATACAGGTGTGTATTTAAAGTGGACTGGCAATTCTGAAAGTGATTCTTATGGTTATAATATTTATCGTGATACTGACCTTGATAATGTTTATGAAAAAATAAATAATAGTATTATTTTAAATACAACAACTTTTTTAGATACAAATGTAATTCAAGGTGAAACATATATTTATAAAATTAGTTGTCTTGATTTATTAGTAAATGAAAGTTCTTTATCTGATTCAGCATCAGCACCAAATTTAATTGTTTTAATAAATACTTCTGTTGATTCAAAATTACTGCCAGGTGATACATTTTTTGTAAATATAAATTTTTATAATAATGGTTTTTCATTTGCTACTAATCCAATAATTTATTATAATTTAGGTAATGAATTCTTATTTGATACAAATACATTTTTAAATAATTGTAATGTTGAATATTTTAATAATAGTGATTCTAACTGGTATTCAACACCAACAGGTGAAATTACAAGAATAAGATGGATATTAAATAATTACATTTATCCAGCAAATGATACATCAGGAAATACAGTTTCAGTGCGAGTTAGATTAAAATAAGAGTAAATTAAAATGAAAATAAGTTGTGTAATAATTTGTAAAAATAACGAAAAGATAATTGAACGCACTTTAAAATCAGTGCTCTGGTGTGATGAAATTATTATTGTTGATTCTGGTAGCACTGATAATACTCTTGAAATATGTAATAAATATAATTGTAAAATTTATCAAAAAGAATTTACTGGTTTTGGTGAATTAAAAAGATATGCTGTTTCTTTAGCAGAAAATGATTGGATTTTATCTATTGATTCTGATGAATTAATAAGTGAAGAATTAGCAAAAGAAATAAAAAATGAAATAAATAATAATTATGAGAATTATGTTGGTTTTACATTTTCAAGAGCACTTTTTTTTCTAAATAAAAAAATGCGTTTCGCAGGAACTTTTGATAAAAAAATTTTAAGAGTATTTAATAAAAAATATGGAAATTTTAATAATAATCTTGTTCATGAATCAATTGAAATAAATGGCAAAACAAAACATTTAAAAAATATTATGTATCATTATAGTTATGATTCAATATTTGACTATTTTAAAAAATTTAATGATTATACAGAATTAGCAGCAAAAGAACTTTATCATAAGAAAAAACAAAAAAATCGACTTTTAATAATTCTCCGTTTTCCTTTTGAATTTATTAAAAGATTTATTTTTCAACTTGGTTTTTTAGATGGTTATTATGGTTTTGTGTGGTCTTTTTTTTCTGCTTTTTATCCTGTCGTAAAATATATGAAAGTTTATGAATTGTTTAAAGAAAATAAATTTAAAAATATTGATAGGCAAGTTCTTTGATATTTTAATTTTCTTAAAATTAATAATTTAATTTCAGAGAGTCAAACTAATATACATTTAAAGAGTTTGCAATTTACTTTCGGAAATTATTTTACTGTTAATAATATTGACATATAAAAAATACAATTATATAAAAATTAGAAAATTTATAAACAAAAGAAAATTTATATTATATGAAAAAAATAAAAAAATTAATTTTTAACTTTCTAAAAAAAAAGAAAGAAAAATTGCTTAATTTAAAATACGATGAGATTGAAATTTGCAAACATTGTAATGCCTCTATATACCAGTATAATAAATTATGGGCTAAATTACAAAATTAAAAAATTCGAGGTTTATTATGTTTAAAATAAAGATTGCTCTTATTTATCCAGAATTAACAGAAAAACGCGGTTCGCAAAATGTTGTTTTGTGGTGCGCTAATTTATTAGATAAAAAAAAATATGATATTACTCTCTTTACAAAAAGTATAGATATTAATTTATGGAATGAATTTAAAAATGAATTTGAAATTAAATTATTAGATAATAAAATATTTGGTTTTTATGCTGTTAAATCTGCTTATATTCAAGCATTTTTATATAAAAGATTTTTACAAAAAGAACTAATTAAATTTGATATTGTTTTTCCACATAATTATCCATCAAATGTTTGGGTTTATCATGCTTTAAAAAAT
>Ga0116165_1003369_pt1 | contig 10653 bp, 9 predicted proteins | sample AD_JPNMR1_MetaG_FD_89885 | JGI IMG/M metagenome (GOLD analysis project Ga0116165, IMG submission 89885) | Active sludge microbial communities of municipal wastewater-treating anaerobic digesters from Japan - AD_JPNMR1_MetaG | ecosystem: Engineered > Bioreactor > Anaerobic > Digestate | place...
ATAGATGTATGCACGGAGCGTATCGTATGGGGCCTTGGCCTTCAGCATCAGACACATGGATTTAATGCCCCATTGTGCCCCTTCCTGGATGCGGGTGTCGAAATCCAGTAGGACGGATTGCGTGAAGGCTATCCTGTATATATCCCTGCCATTCTGCACACTTTTTATAAATTTGCAGTTCACAATGTGACTGGGCTTATTTCCATCGAAGTCGTCATAGGTGGATATGCCCTTCTTGTTGCTCCACCTGTATAGGGTTGGCGTCCTATCCGTGTCCCATTCGGGCGTGAAGTCCCACTCGTAGTTTGGCCATGTTCCTTTTATGGCCCTTGGTACATGCATGTAGGCGTTGTCGGAGGTCGTGGACGTGTAATCGGTTATGGTGGCATCGACCCCCCTCACCCAGCAATTAACAAGAGAAAACTCGCCTGCCCCATACAGATTAAGGTCGCCGCTGGCATCCTCCACCTTTAGTGGGTATCGGTAATGAGGGAAGATGGGCCCACTGTAAATATCCATCAACTTCAAGTAGCGTCCCGTCGAGCCATCTGCGTGGGATATAGTGGCGGGCGTCGAAGGGTCGGTAGGGAGTGTCCATATCTTTCTCTTGGTGGTCATGTTGTGGTCCAAGTTATTGCCATATAGCACTATTTCTCGCAACCTGCCCCTCATTTCATTGAGAGTGAGCTTGCCAAAGACGTGGGTGTGCCCCACATCTATGTTGGCCACCTCCGTGATGGGTTTTATGATCTTGCCGCTCACTAGGTCGGAGTTGGAGGATGCATCACTGGTCCCGAATCCGATCGCACATATGTTGGGGTTGTCCGTTATATTGGCATTGGTGGCCACGTCCCCGGTCAGGTAGGCCCTGCCGTAATCGGATATTTCCTTGTTGCGTTCCAACTCCTCCAATATCTCAGCCAGTATCTTACCCGTGGTCTTCCTGCTCGATTCGAGTTCCAGGGTGGTGGTCCACCTGTCCCCACTCATGGAGTGGGTCTGGGCCATCACATTCTTGTGGAGGGACAGGAAGGGGTTACCATCGGCATCGAGGCGGCGTGGGTCCACCACCGTTATGGATTTACCCACCAGATTGATGGGAGTGGGCACCACCGTTATCTTCATGGAGCGTGTCTCGCCACACCTCACCTTGTAGAGTTGCTGGGCCTTACGCACCACCGTAGTTATGTCGCCATATTCATTGTCCTGCACCTTGAGTTCACGGGCCCCCTCCCCTATCGAATAGAAGAGTTCTGGACTGGCCCCCACCACCGTCACCTTGTCGTACTCCAGGGCACCATCCCTCATTATATCCTCACTGTTCACATCGACACCCACCGTGAAGGTGATGCCCGATGAGGGAAAGTCCGTGGTCGAGTCCCCGTACAGCGGGGTGCGTGCGATATGGAGCTGACGAGCGGAGTCGTCGAACCAGAAAGCCAGCCCATAGGTGTCGCACACGAACTTGATGGCCCCATACAACGTAAAGCCGTTGAAGGACGTTAGGCTCACCAAGTCCACTTCGCCCTCGATAACGTCCCCGGCATGATTGTGCAAGGAATACCCCGTCTTATACAACAGGCCGTTCGGATAGTTGCCCTGTGGGTCGGCGGTCCACCCTATGTCCTCATAGGTGGGAGGATCGCCATACTGCACCATGCGTTGATTGGTGCCCGTGAATATGGCAGGCACCTCCACCCCCTTGTAGACAAGCTGGTTGGGTCCCACCATGGCTACGCTCATCGCCCCTCCACCCTTGCAGGACAGCGATATGGCATCGGCACCATTGGCTGTAGTGGTGTAGGAAGAAGAACTCACCACACCGTAGAACAAAGTTGTCGAGGGGGCAGTGCCATCCCGGCTACCTTTCACCTCCACTATGTCTCCGGAGTCCGGCTCCACCTTATTGGAAAGCCAGCACTCTGGGTCATTTAGGGTCAGGGAACAGGTCGGTATGGCGTTCACGGCCCCGCTTATCGAGGCAGAGGCCAGGAAGTCCGTGATATCTCTGCCATTAAGCAGGACTTGGTATCGAAGCGTATCCATTATAATTCACCGTTGTGAAAGTTATCTGGGTCGGGCCGCCTCTCGTATCTCGAAGCTGAAGCTGGCCACCTTCTTCTTCCCACCATATCTGTAGGAGGGGAACGATAGGTCGGTAATCACGCCCCCCACTCCCATATCGTCGCCACGGAAGTACACATATGAGCCGTTCTTGGCCACTTTCTCCAGGAAGTCCGTCGCCTCCCTAATGTTGGTCTGGGTGCTTGTGAGGTAGCCAGTGATGCGGTGGCGGCGAGTGCGAGATGGGGAGAGCTGGGGGCGACCCATAGAGAGCGGTATTTTGAGATGATTGGACGTGGCCGATGTGGTGGTGTCTATGCCCGTCAGGAAGAAGTCGGTCCAGTCCACATTGTATAGGGAGGGACCATCGGCATAGCAGGCAAACTCATACAGTCTTGGGGCCGAACTTGTCACCCTTATGCCAGGGGAACCGCTCACTATGGCCGAATCAATGGTCGTCAGTTGAAGGTTGCCATCAAGATATGCCTTCAAGGAAGTGCCATCTACGGTGAGTCGGTAGGTGTGACGGGCGGCAGGCGATATGGCAGCCATAGCTTTGGATACAAGGGTAGTGGCGGTGCCATTCACCACCTTGATGATGGCCAGTGTACCATATCCATTGAAGTAAAGCCGATAATAGGTGGGTCGGCCAGATGTATATGATGTGCGGGCCAGCACACCAACTGCGCTGCCCCCACTTACTCCAGCATTGTCGGCCACCAATTCCACAGAATAGGAATGGCCAGACCTTGCCCCTACATACAGGTTGGCCGTGATGGGGGAGGTGGGCTTGGCGTAGCCATAGTTTGGAACGGCGGCGTCGCCCGTGACCAGCACCACCCCGTTGGGATTCGCCCACTCATCATTGTGGGGCCAAGAGCCGGACGCCCTCACGAAATCGTCGCTGCAATGAAGGATGTGAAGGGATGCTAGTCCGTTCCTCATTACTCCACCACCATGCCCTCGATCCGAAACGACGCTAGCTTGCGTCCCACCTTGAATGACGGCCCCACCACGCTGGTGGGCACCATGACACGACTCCAGTAGGGCGTATTTACCAGTAAGGTTTTTTGATTGAGGGAGATGCGTTCCAGCACCTCGGCGGCCTTCAAGGAGTGGGAGCCCTCCACAATTATTTCGACGGTCAGGCTGGGAATGTCAAGGGGCCCACTCGCATCATGGATCGTGGAACATGTCATCACGGAGCCACCACCACCGTTCCCTCTGGTCACCATCTTGTCGCTCGTTATGTCGCACTCGAACCACCTCACCCACCTCTCTCCCTCATTATAGGCATAGGAGAGGGGGGACAGCGACAGCACTTCATGGATGGAAGGCATTACTTCACCACTCCCTTGGGAACGCCGGACGCCAGTAGGGCCTCGTCCACATCATCCTTGTCGGCCTCGTAAATGTTGATGTTGCGATTGTCGAAATACTGGACGGGAGCGTTGTTCCAGTCATTGTCCGACGGAGATGGGAGAGGTGGTGCCCCTGGAGGGGTCGTGGTGCCTGCCAATATATCCCTAATATCCCTAGAGCCCAATGGATATTGGGAAGATGGACTCTTTGGGGGAGTCGTGGCACCTGCCAACAGGGCCATGGAGCCAGCCAGGGCCGCCACACCAGTAGCGGCTGCTATTCCGGCTGCTATCTTGCTTGCCCCTGCTATGGGATTGGTGAGAGTTGCCATGAAGGCCATTGCAGCATTATAGGCCCATATGGCGGCTATCAGCGACCCCAAGGCCGTGACGAGGAATCCTATCGCCCTCACTGCCGGATCGGTGGATGATAAAAATATGGAAATGCCAGCGAACAGCATGCCGAAGGAGGCGTAGGCGAGAGTGGCACTACGGGTCAGGTTTTTTACCGACAGTTCCATTTTCAGCAGGTCCACTATGAAGTCCGGCGTCATTTTCCGCATGACCACCATGACCGCAATCATTTCCAGAATGGGGGCGGGGACCTGGCTCAGGATGTTAACTAGCACCACGAAGCTGCGGGCCAGTGGCTCCAGGGCAGGAGTCAGGTCGTTGAAAAGCTCCACCAGATTGGTAACGGTCTCGATAAGGAAGTAGGCATTGTTTTGCACGAACTGTGCCGATGTCATGATGAGGGTCTGGACGGCGGATATGAAGTCGGGAGAGGATAGGGCTTCCTTTATGCCAGCCAGGGCCACCCTAAATTCCTCCATTACGGTGGCGTCAGCGAAGGGAGCCAGTAGGGCCGCCTCTATCTGCCCCCACAGAGCTTCGAACGAAACCCTGGCCTCGTCGCTCGCATCTTTCAGCACCCCATTGCTGTTCTTGACCAGCTCCACCATGCGGGGGTAGTCCTCGGCAATGGCGGCGATTTGGAGCTCCACACGGGACGCCCTCACGCCCCACAGGGACATGAGTTCGGCAAACTTGCCGGATGCGGGGTCGTTGGCAAACTCCTTCACCTTCTCCACAAATCGGGACCAGGAAATCTGCAACTCATCACTTACGATCTCCTCTCCCATGAGGCGATTAAACCTTTTCCGATCCGCCATCATGCGGCTCATAAGGGTGCCGAAGTTCTCACCGAATGGGGCGGCGATGCTGGACAGAGAGGCCGCCATGGCGAAGAACTCAGAGGGGTCCAGGCCGCCCAGTGCGGCAGATGAACCCACGTACTGCAACATGGAGGGGATGTCCGTAACGTCGAGGGGAGAAGCGGCCACTGCGGCCTGCACCATGTCGGCCAGTTCAGCCATGCTGCTCACCTTGTCCCCGAACAGCGTGTAGGCCTTATTCATTATATCGACGGAGGTGGCCACATCCATGTTGTTGGCGATGGCAAGCTGGGTGATGGGTTCCAGCATTTCAAATGTCTCAACGTAGTCACGGCCTGCCTTAGCCAGTTCAAGAACCGCCGCCGATACGTCGCTCGCACTTCTACCGTATTGGGTGGACAGGTTGCGGACCCTCGTTACCATGTCATCGAAGCTGGACTTGAAGCGAGGATCGTCAGCGTTGGCCGCCGCCATTTTCAGGTTGGTGTCCAGCGAACTCACGGCCTTGGATGCCAGTATGGAGGGAAGAGTGAGGGCGGCCAGGGACGTGCCACCCAGCACCAAAAATGTCTTGACGTTGTATAGGGCTTGGCTCAAGGACTCGGACACCAGACGAGTTTCGGCCAACTGCTTCTTGACACCATCCATGTCAAAATCATTGGTGTCGGACAATATTTTGATGATTACGTCAGCCCTGCCAGCCATGTATACCTCATATTAATCTGTCCGTGGGATTCGGGCGGCTCACTTCTGGCTCCCACCCTCACCCATGGAATCGTTACGCTCGCCATAGTGAGTGGGGCGTGCATTTCGCCCCTAATTTGAGAGGGGTTGGAACTTCAGGCCCAAATACGCCTCCTCATCTTGCGCCGTTGCACCTTCTTGGTTAGCCCAAACTGTCCCTTGCCATAGCTCATCAACCATTGCTCTACGTTCAGCATGGAGAAGCCACCGGAAAGCACGGAAGTGAAGTCCCTGGCCTGCCCTATCACAGCGTATAGGCTGGACGGAGGCATGAGGGTCATGGCGATGTCGTATGGAGTCCAGTTCAACTCCCTCTTCATGTTGAGGGTTGGCATATTGGAACCCAACACGCTGACCCCCTCGCACGAACGTACAAGTACATTCAGGCCAGTATTCATGATGGAGCGGGCCTTGACGAACCCCGCCTTGACGCCCCTCCCCAGGAACGGACGGGCGGGCACCTTCCAGTTGCCAGGTATGTAGCCGAACCTCAGCATATGGGGGGACGATCGGGTGCCGTTCTCATGACTCCACATGTAAGGGAACCCCTTGTCCGCCCTATCCATGGAGGGATGATGGGTGCGATGGCCCGCCACTGGCAATGTTAGATGATAGGTGGCCGACATGCTGGCGTAATCTTGCATGTCCACGATGACACGGGCCTGGTGCAGCGCCCTTTCCAGCCGCCCCGTTTCCTTCAGTTGCGTGGAGTTGCCCTTCACAATGGAGGTGGCCGGGGTGTTGGGGAGCGAAGAAACATTGGCCTCCTTATAGGACTTTATGACGCCCTGCTTGATGGCATTTCCCGCCGCCAACAGGTAGGGGCGAAGCAACCTATTGGCGTTCTGCTCCACGGCGGTTAGGCGAGGAGTGGCACGATCATATACTATGGCGTGTCCCCTCCGCACCTTGCCAGATGCGATCTGGCGGTCGTTGTAATTGGCCTTCTTCCAAAAACTAGAGTTGCTTGAGTCATTGGGCCAATGCCATGAGTCCCATATGGCCCCTCCCATCTTGAAGGGGCCGTAGTTGGGCATCTCGTCGGGCTTCTCTATCGGCATCTCTACCTCTTTTCCTTGGGGACATATCCTGCCTCGATGAATCGGTCCATCTCGGTCCAGTAGTATTCTTCATAGGCCAATGCCAGGTCCCCGCTCATGTCACGGCCACTTTCCGCCATGGCGTGCAACTCCTTGCCATACTCGAAGCGTTGCAGCCGGTTAAGCAGACTCACCATGACAAGTATTTCGGTCTTGGTGTGGGACCGTATTTCCCTGAGCGTCATGCCCCTGTCTATGAGGGGAGCGTAGATCGAGAGGGCTTCTGTAGACTCCGAAGCCCATCGGAAAAATGTTCGGCCACCTTTTCGGTCAGGCCCCACAGTTCCATGCAGACGGCACCCTTCACGGTGTCGGGCCACCTATCAAAGTCCTGGCGACTCCATATCACGTCGCACTTCTCAGGGTTCTCCCTCTGGGCCTTCTCTATCATGGCCCACGCCTTTTCGTGCATCATGAACTGGTAGATGCGGGCCTGCTTCTCCTCATCGCTGAGGTTGGGGTCCAGACGCTTGGACTTGTCGCTAATGTCCGGCACCTCGCAAGCCTCCAGTTCCTTGTAATGGACCCGAATGATGCGTCCCCTGAATTCCACGTCAAGGGTGTGGACCGCATCAATGTAGGCGAACAGCTCGTCCGCCGTCCACAGCTTGTCCTTGGCGGCTCCACCCTTCTTGATGTCATCGCCCACCTTATCACTCCTTGAAGCCCAGCTTGAAGCCCAGGTACGGCTTTATGGCACCCACCAGTTCCATGCCCTCCTTCTTGATGGCCCGAAGTTCGGTCAGGGTGAGCTTACCGTCCACAATGGCGTTCACTCCCACATCTAAGAACTCCTTAGCCTTCGTATACACGGGCTCGTAGTCGGAGGCGTCTGGTGCGGCCTGTTCGAGGGCGGCCTGCAAATCGTACAGGGTGTCCACGATCTTGTCCTTCAGTCCCTTCTTCACAAACAGGTATCCTAACACCATAGTGCCAACTACGGCAATGGCTCCCATTATCACTAGTTCAGCATCCATTTAAAATCCCGCTCCTTTAGGGCGTTTGGAAATGGTTTTTGGAAGGCATTTCTCTTGCCTCACTATAATCTGTCCGTGATATCAGCCCTACACAATACTGGCATCGGGTTCACTCATGACTCAGGCGAACCCTGCCTCTCGAATCGAAATAGTGCCCACGAATACGGTGCAAATGCGGCCAGCCGCATCCGTGACCCTGCATACATGATAGTAGTTCCCCTTCAGGTCGGCGGTGTCCGATGGAGATAGTGCCACCACGAATTTTCCCTTGGGAGGATTGATGATGGTGATTCCATCTTCCAGCGTCTTGATGACAAGGGGGGGATTGGAAAGGTCTGGATTCGCCCGTATGGCGTACCGGATGTCGGTGGCTCCGGTCAAATCCTTCACGACTCCCTTATCGGTGGACACTGTGACGTGAATGTCCATGGAGTCGGAGGCGAAGATTGTGGCATTCTGGTTAAAGGCAGTCATTTCTATTATCTCCTAAGTTGCATAATGCGACATTCATCGCTGAACTCCCCCTTTAGATAAATCCGCTCCCAGTGCAGGTGGAAGGGAGTGGTGATGTGGGCGAAAATGCGGCTAATGTGGGATGAGGCGTCTCGATGTCCCACTCCAACCCTCGTGGCCGTGGAGCGGAGCGTGGAGATGTATGGCTGGGTTGTTACACACACCCGCTCATATGTGTCGTTCACCTTATCCCATATCAGGGTGCATACCATGGTGGCGGTATTTCGCACACCTCTCCCAGTTCTACTGGAAACGGCCTTTATGGGCTTCGTAATAGTTATGGAGACCCTAGCCCCACTTCCAATTCTAGACGCACTACTGGCCATTCTAAGGCCATTCACGACCGTCCTAAGCCCGCTTCCAATCCTAGAGGCTATAGAGTGCGTGGGAGCTACGGCTGAGGTGGATTTTCGCACACCCCTTCCAATTCTACCAGAAACAGCCTTTATGGGCCTCGTAATAGTTATGGGAACCCTAACCCCACTTCCAATTCTAAACGCACTACAGGCCATTCTAAGGCCATGTGATATGGAAGAGCGGGTTCCGCCACCTACCCTAATGGCCCCGGAACGGAGTGGAGAGATGCGAGTCGGACCTGTGACGCACACCCTCACATACGTGTCGCTTATCTTGTCCCATATCAGGGTACATGCTGTGATGGCGGCATTTCGCATACCCATCCCAATTCTACCGGAAACAGCTCTTATGGGCCTCGTAATAGTTATGGAGGCCTTCCTAGCCCCACTTCCGATTCTATATGCACTACTGGCCATTCTAAGGACATTCACGGCCTTTCTAAGCCCGCTCCCTATCCTAGAGGTGTGAGAGGCGATGGGGGAAAGAGTGGAACGCAGATTGGTGCGGCCCTCCCTTATTACATCCTGGCAAGTGGCATGCAGGGCGTTGGGGGATGAGTCCCATGCGACCCCAAGTGGATCGGAGGAATCGAAGGCATAGTGAAGTAAAGTGCCACCCGAATCGGAGACCATTATATCATGCACCGACATTCCAATGGCCCACGGAGCCTCGTGATTGCGGCCACCCCCTATGTAGAGAGGATGAGGGGCAGATGTGGGCGTGTAGGGGGCCGAATATGAAGCCCCATCATCCACTTGCATCGAAATGGATGTGGCGGACAGCGATATAGTAATGGCATGTGGCAAGCCGTCGAAGGGGAAAGAGGAAGGCGGAAGAGTGACGGGGCCGAACGACAGGGAGCCGTCAGCCCCCAACATAAGATTTAGATCGCCATGCGAGGCAACTCGGTAGGTGGAGGGAACGGGGGTAGAAATTATAATGTCCAGGGTTGTAGTGGCCCCCAACACTATAGATGGTGAAATGGCGATTGGAGCATTGTTGGTCTTTGCCATTCCCGCCTTGGCGTATCCCACCACACTTGAATGTGGGCCGGGCGTCAACCTTATAGTTCCATCCCACTCCCCTATTGGTTGTGCCATGTGTTTTGTCTCCGTGAAATAGAAATGAGAAAGTGTTTTATGCGGTTCGATTCCACATGTAAATGGTTATGTTTGGCCTGTCCGAAACCGGACATAGTATTAAATGGTTTCGGTTGCGCATATTTATCTTTCAATAAACATACCCGTAGCAAGTTAAATTCGCTGTTACCGTGCCAGTGCCGTAAACTTTGAACCTTATGTTTTTTATAGCTTTCTTTGTGGATAAATCTACGTCGGTCCTTAGCACATTAAACGCCTTCTCGCCTGTACTGTTAATGTCTGCTTCTGATATCATTGGTGTCTCGGTGTTATCGTCTGCTACAAAATACGGCTTAATCCATCCGTCTCCCGAACGGGAGAATGTAACAACTCTTATATGAGTTAGCATTATGCTACTTCTCCCCGGCGGCAGGACGTCTAACATTTCATACTCATCAGTTGATAGACCAGATATATTTATCGCCTTCACGAATGGTACTGGCCCTGCGGTCCTCGGCGGGTCTGGCGTCACATCGTGAAGAGTGCCAGACATCTTATAGGCAGTATTGGAGCTTCCAGTATTTTGGTTGCCAATCTGTAAGTAATTCGCAGGTCTCTTTTCGCCAGAAATGGTTCCAGATGCCTGCTTCAATACCGGGCCATCAATCGAACCGGAAGTAATTATAAGAGTCTCAACATTTCCTTCTCGCTTGTAGTGGAAATAGTAATCCGTTTTAGTATTTAAGGTCAATTCACCATGCGAAGTACAGACAGTTGATTGACCACAGAATTTAACGGTCCTTTTACTGCCTGATTGATACCAGAAGTCGATTGTGACAACGGCATTATCGGTTATCTCTCCATTTTCATTAGTTGATACCGTATTCGATCGCAAGGCTATGAAGAGTCTAGTACCTACCTCTTGACTCCATACTGTAAAGCGGATTTTATAGACCAGGTAGAAATCGCCATCACCCCCCATTAAAGGCGTATAGGCCGTTCTAAAGTCAGATGAACGAGTTGGTAAATCAGTCCATTCCAGACCACCTTCTACAAGCTCAAAGTTAGATCCAAGGGTCCAATCTCCAAATGTCGGTGATGGCAGGATATCCCCGGCCTCAATTATTGGAGTTAATTTTATCCAATCTATACTAATATAATTAGTATCTTCAATTCCAGAACTACACGTGAAATAAATATAGTTAGCACCAGTACTGCTGTATTCTGGGGAAATAGTGAAAAAGTCAACTATGCTCCAATTGGTAGTTACTCTATTAGTGATA
>Ga0116165_1003401_pt1 | contig 10588 bp, 12 predicted proteins | sample AD_JPNMR1_MetaG_FD_89885 | JGI IMG/M metagenome (GOLD analysis project Ga0116165, IMG submission 89885) | Active sludge microbial communities of municipal wastewater-treating anaerobic digesters from Japan - AD_JPNMR1_MetaG | ecosystem: Engineered > Bioreactor > Anaerobic > Digestate | place...
AGTTAGCTCAACGCCAACTGTGGTTTCCTCCCAGGTATCGTCAAAGCCAGGGATGACGGTCTGGTCGTTGGTGCCGTAACGTTTATGGATCTCAATGCCGGGGAAGTTCTCGGCTGGTTGGTCGTTGATCGTGATGTCGGTGATAGCGTCTACTTCCTCGCCGCCGGACATAAGCAGGTGGAGATAGTTCTTTTCGCCGTCGGTCGTCACGCGCTGGGAAAGGATCTGAATAGGCGCCATTACGCCCATGCGGACCTTGCCAAAGGTGATCGGCACGGCATTGCCTTCGGTGGTGATCGGTCCGCGCTGACTCCAGTCGTAGACTTGTTCCTGCTCGTCTTGCTGGATTGGGAATGCTTGATTGATCAGCCAGCCACCAACGGTATTGACCGCTGCGGCTGCAACATACGACCAGAAACCCCATGATCCGCCGTACATCGCGCCTGCTACCGCGCTACCAGCTCCGGCAGATACGATCATTATCGCAATCGCGGAAATTGCTCGGGCAATATCTTTGCCTTCGCCTTCGCCGGCGATGACGCGGCAAACGGCCAGATAGTCGCCCTCGGCGGGGATAAGGGAATGGTATTCTTCTTCCGGTACAATCTGCCCGTTCCGCGAGATGACAACTTCGCTGCCCATCATTTCAGGCTGAATATATGAAAAAACAGGTTGGCCTGGAATGTAGGCAACCTGCTTTGTTTCTCTGTTTTGGGGAGAAAATGGGTTTTTGAGGATGATAAGGTTAATCATGGTTTCACCTCGCAGGTACATAAAACCCCTCTATCCTGTTTCGCCAATACGGATGGTCCAGGCGCTCAATCCTGACACCAGTACTTTTTGCTGTGTGGATAAATCTCCCGTTGCCGACATACACACCGACATGGTTCCACTCAAACCGATTGAACCGCAGGACTATCAAGCAGGGTTCCTGCGGTTTATCAAGCCTAATCCACCGCCCGCTTTCTTTCTCTTCGCCCACGGTTTGGTTGATTTTGGAGGCATCTTCACAGGTGATCCAGTACTCCGGCAGGTCGATCCCGTGCCAGCGGAATACCTCTTTGGCTAGACCATAGCAGTCTAACCCAGTCTTAGGATCGCGGCCTTGATCGACGAAAGGGATGCCGATTAGGGATGTATAATCCATATTGCCCTCCTAGATGTAGGTTGGCACGCCTGGGATGCCGGGCTCGCCGCCAAAACGAACGGAGTTGCCGAGTTCCCGGCAGCTTGCTAGTGTGTGATTGCATGGTCCTCCGGTTCCGCTATAACCACATTTGATTTTCCCGAACGGAAACGGGCAGAAGTTTTTCATGTACTTATCCGGCGGTACGCGCTGCGTCATGGTGTAGTCTGGACCGAGGGTGAAAGTTGCCCAATATGCGTCAGTGGTGGTTTTTTTGATCATGAAATACTCTTCTATCTCGGGAGTGGTTAGGTCAAGGTGTTCGGAGTGGACTACGCGTAGGATAACCATCGCATCTGTTCCCCCGGCGTATTGCTCGATATACTGCTGTACTGTTCGCGTGACGTTGGAAACCTTGAGAGTGAGTTGCGGCAGCTCTCCCTTGTCGTTTTCGTTGACTTCTCCAAGCTCAAATGGAAAGGCCACCCAGGTTTGTCCGGAGCCGGCCGGCCACTCAATATTCTCGTTGTTGTTGCAGATTTTGATGGTCACGCTTTGAAACTGGATTTCTAGAAGGACAAGCCAGACTCCTGTTGAGGATATTTTATTCTTTTCGAGTTTTGCGACAGCTGATAAGTCTAGCATCTTTACTCCTCCTCGGGGGGTTCTGGTCCTTCTGGAGTAACAGGGTTTTTATATCCCTTGAGCGTGATACCGCCAGACCATCCCGGCGAACCATCCGCGCCCCATTCCCATTCGGTTTGGGCTATGCAGCGAACTGTCCACTCCGTTTTATCGACCGGGTGTTCCCATGTAAACTCAGCGGAACTGCCGCCAACCGTGTCATTTAAGAAGTTCGCTAGGGTTTCATAATTAGTGTTCGATAGGGGAATATTGCGCCAGTTGAGCCAGAACGTCCAGTATGTCCTAGTCTTTCGCCGTCTACTGATCGGCGGCCCATTCTCCGTTTCAAAAAGAAGTCCCGGATCGTCCGGCTGTTGGCGGAATGGTAGATCCGGGAGTGGTATGCTGGTTGGAAACTCTGCCATGTGATCACCTCGTCCCTTTGAGGATGTCAGTTATGCCTTCGGTGTTTGATTCCATTGCTTGCATTAATAGTCTAGCCACAATCCGATGCCCCTCGATGGTTACGTTTTGTTTCTGCACTTTTACTGGAACGCCGGTTTGGTTTTCAATGATAACGTCTACGTCTGCGACCATGCCCATCTTGGAGAGTGGGACAACTTCGCCGGATTGGCGGGGCTTGAAAAACTCCGGCTCGCGTTCGTTTACTCGATAGACCACGCCCGCCGTTACAGGACCGCCGGTTGCCCGACCGCCGCCGAAGATGTTGCCCAGGCTTTCGGGCGAAAAGCCGATGGACTTCAGGATGAACGAAGTAAATGTTTGGCCAAGCACGTCTGCAATTGCCCGCCGGATACGGTTGAGGAAGTTTGTCATGCTGAATTCCAGCGGATTGAAGAAGAAGTCGGAGAACATTTCCGCCATGCTTTCTGCGGTTGTCTGTGCTATATCTTTCATGTGCAACGACCAGTCGCCCATATTGTCCAGCATGATGTCAAATTCGGATTTTTGTATTGAGCGGAGATATTGCAGGAATTGCAGATAATTCTGAATGCCAGGCGAATTGACGGTATATATCGGATTGCCTTCTTCATCTCTTAATGCGGCCGTGTTCTGGATGGCTTGAATCGTCGCGTCGATCTGCGCCTGGACCTCATCGAAAGGTAGGCTGAGAGCATCGGCGATTGCTTTGTCGACACTTTGGTCGGTATTAACTCCCTCATACCATTCTTTTTTAATCCGGAGAAAGTCGTCTCTGATGAACTGTTGCGCTGCTTGTGCGTCCTTCTGTGCCTGCTGGAATTCCTTTAACCAAGCAACGGTCTTCTGGATTTCTTGTGCAAGCTGACGGTATTCTTCTGATGTTTCGCTTAGCCCTTCCAGGATGTACTGCTCCATCAGTTGTTCTTGTGCTTGCAGAAGGGCGGTTAGCGCTTTTTCCTGATCGAACATCTCGCCCTTAATAGTTGCGATGGCTTGACCTGCCTTGAATATCCTATCAACGGTTTTGTTATAGTTCTCAACCAGGCTTTTAAGGCGTTCTTTTTTAGCGTCCTCTTCCGCAAGGTCAGCAAAATGCTGATACTGCGCAACTAAATCCCCCATGCTAGTTTTATGCGGATCGACGCCTTTTTCTCGGAGACTGCGGATTGCACTTTCAAAGATAGCTGCTTTCCTGGCGGCTATCTCGTTCTCGGTGCCAAAGATTTTCGCCAGAGGGACAACGGCATCAAGCTCGTTTTTCATTTTTTCCAGGATATCCGCTACCTCTGCTTCTCGCTGCGCTTGGTCGGATGCTGCTTGTGCTGCTTTCTCTCTTGCCTCTCGTTCTTTGATGAGCTTGTCAAGGCGCTCTTCGAGAAGTTGGATCTCCCTGGTCAATGTGTCTGGAGCTTTCTCTGGCGCTACATAACCGGCTCCAGGGCTGGAAGTAAATTCTCCCCGCTGGACTTGCCAAGCCGGGAGGTTTTTCGTCCTTTGTATCTGCCTTGCGAGTTCATCTCGTTTTCTTTCCAACTCATCCCTAAGCCGTTTCTCTTCTCTGTCTAGTTCTGCATCGGCCAGATCCTGCACTTCCGTTTTAGCAAGTCGGGCGTTGTCTCGGATATTCAAAAATGCCACGCCGATGGCGCCGAGTCCGGCGAGGATCGCCCCGCCGATCAGAAAAGGCTTAAATGCGATGTTTAGGGCTGCTGCTGCTACAGCTGCTTTTTTAAGATTAAGATACAGCAGGAATACACTCCCGGACAGGAGCGCCATAACCCCGCCTAGGGCGGTTATCTGCGTGATCGCTGACCTTAACTCGGGGTTCGTTTGGTTGAGCCACTTAAAAAAGTCTACGGCTGCATCGGCTAGTTTCAAATATCCCGGCAAAACATCAGCCGTAATTTGTCTCCCTATCCCCGCGAACCCCGCTTTGGTGGCGGTTAACTGGTCATCTAGCCGCTTTAATCCTTTGACTGTCTCTTCGTCCATGACATAGCCGAGATCGCGGGCCTCCTGTGTTAGTTTGCGGATCTCATCCCCGCCCATGCGGAGAAACGGGACGATATCCGCGCCGGAACGACCTAAAAGCTGCATGGCAATCGCCGACATTTCGGTTTCGTTGGTCATGTCTTTGAACCGGTCGGCGATATCAAGCAGGACGTCCACCGACGAGCGCAGGTTGCCATTAGCATCCTTGACATCAATCCCCAGGCTCTTAAAAGCCCGTTGCGCTTCGTTTGTTCCCTGGGTCGAGGTCAGCATGTTCCGGGACAGACGGTTGATGCTTTTAGCCAACTCTTCTAAACTCGCGTGTTCCTGGTCTGCTGCGTAGCCCAACTCCTGGACTTGTTCCCGGGTAAGTCCGGTCTGTTTGGCGAGCTTGTCGGCAGCGTTGGCGGCCTGAGTGGATTTTAAGACCATCGCGGTCATGCTGCCGACGATCACCGTTCCCATCATGACCATAGAGCGAGAGACTGCGCGGAGTTCTCCGTCGATGGACTTCAGGTCTTGCTTCAGACCCCGAGCCTCTTTTTTGACTTCGCCGAACGATTGTTTTAGATTGGATATGTCACCGAGTACGGCAACGGCCAGTCTGCCAATCACGCTCATCTTGTCACCACCCGTCCCGGTCCGTATATTTCGCGCATCTGTTCGCTGGGAGATTTCCCCTGCTTACCCTTTTCAGGCTTACCGAAAAACGCTTCGCCGAGCTTGTTGACCTGGAGGATTGCCTTGCGTTCTTCGAGTTCTAGAGCTTTTTCATGGAAAAACAATACCTGCTCGAACGAACAATGGTCAAGCAGGTATTCTAAACTGTAGCCGGTTAGGATTGATGTCCAGAGGAAAAGGCGGCCAAGGTCTACCGGCTCTGGTTTTCGTTTTCGTTTACTATTTCCTTGACCGCCTGGATCTTTTTTGCTGCTTCTTCTACCATCCCGGCGAGGTAGTCATTGAGCGGCTTCATGGCAAACTTGAGGAAGGCCATTAGCTCCTCGAAAGACAAGTTGTCGAGTATCCATTCTTTGGTGATCTCCGGGAAGGATGGTCGGCAGATTTTGATTGCTTTGTCGATCAGCGAAGCGAAAAGGGCGTCGTCTTCTTGTACTGTTTGTTCCTTCATAAACTGCTCTTCTTGCATGAGTTCCAAGATCACCCGGGATGGTGCGCGGGAAACGTCGATTTCTCTGATTCGTGGCGGGTAGTATCGCCGCAAAAAAGGCAGGTATTTAAAAAGCTTCGAGTTCGGCTTTTCTGAGATACGGATCAGCCTTTTCTTGGTGATGACTTTGTCAATGTTGCAGACCACTACTCCCGCTTCTTCTGAGATGTAAGGGGCTCTCTCTTCGCTCATTAGAGTACCCCCTGTTCGTCCACGATCTTAAAGAGTTGATCTTTGAGGCTTCGGGATTCGTCGCGTACTCCTTCTAGCCGGATCGGGGTGACGGCGGTGTTTTCGTCGCTGTAGTTTGGCAGGTTGATTCGGATGCCCTGGGAGTTGTATGCCTTGTAGACGGTGATTTCAAATTTTCTGTTTTGGGCATCGTAGTTGGTCAACCGGACAACATTGGGGCTGATTACAGTGGCTCCGCCACTCGTCAAAGTTTTAGATGCAAGCGGGGTATAATTATAGGTGATCGTGATGGTTTGATCTTCTTCGGGGTCCGTATCCGGCTCAAAAATCAAGATTCCCCATTCGCCCTTATCGTTCCGGGTAATGATATAATGAGTATCAACCGTTAGAACTCCGCTTTCGGAGCCTTTGACCTCGCTGACCGTGATTTCCGACCCGTCGCCGTTTTGATGCTCAATCTTGATCAACTTATCGTATTCCCATTCCCCCGCGTTGAGAGTCTGTTTTGCGCCGGTTACCTGTACCCCGGTCTCTTTGGTGTAATTGTCAATTCCACCGCGAATGGTGTTGAGGTTTTCCAGTTCGATCTCCACTAGGTCCCCGGATACAACCGCAACATGAGAAGAGGGGACAATGGATCTGCTGATTTCGCCTACATTCCCGCCGATCCGCCGGATCTCTGTCCAGCTTTCCTCAAACACCACGTTTTCCATAGTGCCGAGGTCAACTAGATTCTGGTCGTCCGGGCCAACTTCAACTTTAGCCGAGCCGATCCTGATTGCGCCGGGATTCTGGACGGTCGTCATAGCTCTCATGGCTATTCCTCCTTAAATCTGATTTTAAAGTCTTGAGTCACACGAAAAAGACCCGTTGCCGGGTCTGGGAGTTCGTCTCCGCCTTCATAACTGATGTACTCGACCGGTACGCCGCCGGTGCCGCCGAGGATGCCTTGTTTGTCGGCTAGGGCATTGTAGCATAGCTTTGCCCGCGCTTTAACTTCGCTGTAGGTGTTGCCGTAGTGGTCGATCTGATAGCGTGGGTAAGGGTTTTTGAGCCGACGGGCCTCCGGAGAGTCGGAGATCATCCAAAAGACGGTATAGGGTGCGGTGACGTTTTCTGGTGCTTTGCCGCCGGGGTAGACTTTCGCATCCAAAACGGCTTTTAATGCTGTTGTGATTGCGCCTTCTATCTCCATATCATCACTCCCCGAATAATTCATCCTCAATAAATTTGGCTAGGTGCCCTTCTTGCAATCGTCCAGCTAGAGCCTGTTTGTAAGTTTCGGCAATTACCCGCTGGGCTTGCGGTCCGTCTTCGTCAAGAGCGGGGCGAAGGAAGGGTTGGGGTTTGACGAAGGAGCCTGTAAATTGCTCCCTTTCCCGCTTTGTTAATGCTTTGCGAGAAATCCGATGTCCTTTTTCGACGAAATATCCATAGTAGCCGTCGTATTTCTCTTTGCGCCCAACCGCCGGTCCGACAAGTCCCGTTATCTGCGCCGGGCTGCGTTGTCGTAGGATTTTGTACTTGATGGATTTTTTTAGTGTCCCAGGGGCGTGGGCATAACGTCCGGTTTGTCCTTTTGGGCTGACTGGACATCGCCTTTTCGCGCCGCGTTGAATTACCTGGCAACCTTTCCTTGTAGCGATGACGAGGGCTTTCTCGAAGTCTTTTTCCATTGCGTCGATGGCTTTTTCTAGATCCTCCAAGCCGCGCAGTTCTAGTCCGAGCATTTAAACCACTTCCTTGACGTTGATATATAGCCATTGTCTCTTCCCGTCAATGTCACGCGGCGGTCCGTCAAGGTCGAACACGCGCTCGCCCCAGACGATTTTATGCGACGATTTTATGCCTGTTCGGTAGCGGATCTTAAATTCCCCGGTCAATTCGGCGTTGGTTTGCCGCGCGGCGAAGAATTCCCGGCCTGATAGATCCCTGTAAGCTGCCCAGACTGTCGCCACGGTGTTCCATTCTTCGGGCGGTTTCAGCACCGGATCGCCGTAGTCTCCAGGACCGTAAGCGGGTTCCGCTATTTTGATTTTGTGACGCAGCGCGCTCATGTTACCACCGCCTGTTTTTCCTGCAGCGCCTTGGCGTGTAGTTGCCCAATCAGGTTCAAGATCCCTGCGTCCTTAGTTGCTCCGACCATGCCAGGGTCATCAAACCAGCGCCTTAAAAGCACCCCTGCAGCCATTTTTGCGTCCGGATCAATTTCTTCTTCTGCGCCCCAGTCTTTCCCGGTCGCGTTTTTAAGAAAGCCGTCAATGCCCGGCAACAGTATTTTTGTCACGTCGCCGGGCATTTCATCCGGGGAATCATATCCCAAAACATCGGCAGCTTCCTGCTTTGTGAGAATCATTTATACCACCACACTTACACGATGAGGTAAATGTCTACCGCGGTCCCGTTGAGGTCGCTGTGCAGATCAATAGTGTTATTTTCAAGATCATTCGCATCCACCGTTACCGTTGCGGCGGTGGCCTCTAAAGTGTTGTTTAAATACGCTGCCAAGACTGTGTTGTGAGTGAGAAAATACGGTAACCCCAACTTGTCGCCCCAGCCAACGGAAATTTTGTCGTGGGGGACGCCAGAAGTTCCGTTGGTGGAGCTACCGAACGTCACGCCTGTACTACCTGCCGTCACTGCGATTGCCAAAGATGAGTCGTTTGCGGCTGGTTCATTAGCGGTTAAAGTGACAGTATCTTCGCCGACTCCGGTTACACTTGCGGTAAATACTGCGCTGATCACGTCATCTTCATTCAAGGCTTCGACAATCGCCGTCGCGACTTTAGCCGCAGTATCATGCTCTGTAGCACTCAGCGTAACTGTCACTTGTGCTCCGGATTCTTCACCAAGCAAAGTAGTGGCCGTTATGGTAACGGTAATATCACCGGCAGTAGAGCACCCTTTGGTTACTTGTATGGTCTCGGTTTGCTGCGCAGGGGTATGATCTTGGATCGGGAGTTCGATCTTTGTAACGGTCCTAAACGCCAGATTCCCATCTTTTGCTGTGGTGCCATTAGCTTGAATCTCTTCTGTGATCACCTTTCCGGCGAAGTTAGTTCCGGTGATTTTCACCTTTCCGGTAATTCCATCAACGTTCCCGTCAATACGGATATTCCGGGGAACTGCGGGATTACTAATCCCGGCAGTGATCTCTTGTGCCTCAGCACCCAAATTAGTTGCAGGTAATACCCCATCGCTGCTGGCTGGCGGAGCGTCTTCTCCCGGAATGTGGTAATGGGCAATAAATCCGCGGTCGACCGATACTCCCTCGACGTTTGTTTGGATTGTCTGCCCCATTTTATAGTTGTATGGGTACATTGTTATCGACCTCCTTAATTGGTTATAAAGGGAGCCGTTTTGACTCCCCTAATCTCTTACGCGCCTTTCTTAACGATTACCACTCCGTGTGGATCAAGCAGTTTCCCATCGTTGATGAGGATGGCCTTGTCGATCCACTCGTTGGTATCGTGGTCGAAGTAGCGGAACATCATCATCTGAAGGTTGCTGTTGATCGCATAGTTCTTCAGATTGCAATAAATAGCCACAACATCACCGACTGAAGCGTCGTCATACGGGGCGATAATGTCATCCTCGACCTGGATGACCTCTTTCCCGCCAAAACGCTCTTGCGGCCCGTTGGTAATACCGTAGTTGGTCCGTCCAACAGGCTGACCGTTAGCATCTACCATGCCGTCGATGTAGCCTTCCCATGTGCCGGAGGCCATAAGGAAAGTGGCGCCAGCTTTATATGCAAGCGGCATTTTGGCAAAGACTTTCTTTTTCCATGCATCCCAGGCCCCGAATTCATCTGCTTTCAGGGTTACTATGTTAGCTGCAGGAACCCTAGTGTCTTTGGTGATACCAAGGCATTGCCCATCGCCGGTGCCACTGATGATCTCCTGTTCGGTCTTTTTGATCATAGCCTCGCCGATAAGATCTTTGATGAGGTTTTCAAATCCTTCGAGAGTAACGGTTTCAGCCAAGAGAGAGGTCGCAACCTTGCATTCAAGCCCATAGTAGTTGAAGGTTACGCTGGTATTCGCCTGTACATTCTTCTTGTCGGAGGGGGTCGTTTCACCGATCCTGGTGGCGGTAGGTTTGAGCGTCAAGATCGGAACAGTCACGCCGCCGCGAATGTTGATCAGCCTAACCCGGGAAAAGATTTGTCCGTAAACTTTAGCCTCTTTGATGATTTCTCGGAGGATGGTCGAGGGAATCATCGCGGTTACTTCAGCAGTGGTGGTCATCGCATCGCTGCCGCGCATCTCTGGTTGCATTTTGCGGAATTCCGGAGTAGATTTGCCGGTTCTGCAAAACTCCATAAAGGATTTCCGGTATTCCATGGTGCCGAAGGGATCTTCGGGTTCCGACTTCTCTTCAACCTTGCCGCCCTTTAACCCAAAAGCGGCCAAAATCTCCTGAGCGCCAATCGGACCGGCGGAGCGCTGCTCTTGTCCTTGTCCGCCTTCTTCGCCCTGCCCCTCTTCTTTTTTGATTGCGTCGATCATGCTGCGAAGCTCGGTAATCTCTCCGTTGAGGTCGTCCAGTTCGGCATTGATCGCCCGCAATTCCTTAACGTCCTCGGTCTCGTTGATTTTCTTGCCCAATTCCTTTTTGCGCTCTTCTTTCGCCTGTAACAGTTTTAAAAGTTTATCCTTCATTTGTGATCCTCCTCATAGTTTTGATTTTATTTGAGCCTTATATCGCAAAAGCTCGATTTGGTTCGCCTCCGCTCCCCGTGAAGCCTCCGCTTCTCTTTGCGCGGCCTCCGCCGCTTCTATCTCATGCTGAGCCTCCGCCCAGCTTCGAGCACTAATTGATGTTTGTTCATATGCCGGGAAGGTGACTGCAGATACATCGAAAATCCGCTCTATTTTTAGAATGGTTCTCGTGCGGGTCTCGCGGTCATAGGAGTCCTCTCTAACCTTGAAAGCAAAACTCATCTTGTCGTAGAATCCATTCTTGATGTCCTCGTAGAGCTCCCGGCCTGTTGCATTTTTGCTCAGTTCGGCCTCCATGTACAGGCCGTCATGGCG
>Ga0116165_1003408_pt1 | contig 10576 bp, 8 predicted proteins | sample AD_JPNMR1_MetaG_FD_89885 | JGI IMG/M metagenome (GOLD analysis project Ga0116165, IMG submission 89885) | Active sludge microbial communities of municipal wastewater-treating anaerobic digesters from Japan - AD_JPNMR1_MetaG | ecosystem: Engineered > Bioreactor > Anaerobic > Digestate | place...
CGTTTGTATTCCTGATATAATTCTTCATGTAGTGGAGCTTATTTTTATCCCTTTGCTGAGCAGCTTGCTTTTGTCTGAAAATCGAGTCATCACTTTCACCAAACTGGCCCCTGGTAAAATGCAGGCGGCAGCCTTCATGGGCATCGTCGCATAGTATTCTTTCCAGGGCTTTTGTTTTTGATTCTCCCACTATGGATATTCCGAAATAATCTTGTATGAATTTCCTTTCCCTGTCATCTGATTTCTCTTTCAGCTTAAGCAAACCGGAGAATATTTTACCCCTTTGTCTGCCTTTATCCTCTTCCTCTTTAAAGGTCAAGGTGCTTCCTTTGATTGAAGGAGTTTTTCTTCCAAAAAATTTTAATTTGGCTTTTATTCTTTTTATATAAAACTCACTGCTGAAATCCGGCTCAAAGTATTTTTTGATTATTTGATTCATCTTATAGATTACTTGCCTGGTATCATCGTTTAGGTCAACTTTCAGGTCATCCAGTAAGTTCTTTATACCATCGCTGACCCTGATATCATACCCGTATATTCTGCTGAAGTATGCAGCTAATATTTCATCAAATAACTCTATCCCGTCACGATTTTCATAAGCCTTTTTACCGCACTCATGACGAAGACCGGCCAAAACCGGTCTGCTTTTACTATCCCTTTCAAAGATGCATCCTTCCAGGCCAAGCATCATTAATTTCTGATAAAACAAATAATCCTTATCATAGCTCAAGGCATCAAAAAATTCATTAAAAAGCCTGTAATCATAATACTTATAAACGGCACCGATTATGTAGTTCCAGTATAAATCAGCCTTACCCCTCTCATCGTATGCCGTAATATCGGGGATTATGGAGTAGTCTCCCGAAACACTCCATATTATGTTCCATGCCCTTTGCTTTTCCTTTGCCTTTTTCATTTATGATTACTTCCTTTGCCAAAAAGCCTTGCACGTTCTCAGCTTTCGTTTGATTTAAATCCCGATACCCTTAGAAATTTCATGCCCAGGAATGTATCCAGGTCGATAATTACATCGTTTTTAGGCAGGACCAGTGACTTTGATACATATACGTCTATTCCGTCAACATTGATTATTTGATAGTTTTCCGGTTCCTTGGGCTTCCGGCCGATAATTTCCGGAACAGGCACAAGCACGCTTTCGCTGCTCAAACGGTTTTCCGGAATTTCTATCGTAACCTGAAGCTTCCCTTTTTTCTTAAGATGCTCGGCAGCCCTCTCGGTTATTTTTATTATGTTTTCTTCAGACATACCATACTCCTTATAATCTTCTTGTTAACATAAATATTTTATGTGTCCCAAGAAACCCGATTTATTCATTTTGGCATAATCAGCTAAAAGGAAGCTTTATTTTTATCCCATAAACATGAAATATGCAGATACCAATATACCCAAAATAATCCTGTACCAACCAAATATTTTAAAATCATTGTTCTTTATATATCTTAACAAGAACCTTATGGCTATTAAGGACACTATAAAGGCAACTGTTATTCCGGTCAAGAGCACTCCCATCTCCAGACCGGTGAAGTCAAAACCGAACTTAAAGAGTTTCAAAGCGCTTGCCCCGAACATCACGGGTATGGACAAGAAGAAGGAGTATTCAGCGGCTATATTTCTTGATGTTCCAAGTATTATGGCACCCAAAATGGTAGCTCCCGAGCGGGATGTGCCAGGCACCAAAGATAAGACTTGAAAGAAGCCTATGATCAGGGCCGTCATGCAGGACATATCTTTAAAGCTCCTGATGCTTGCCGGCTTGCCCTTATTCTTGTTTTCAATGACTATGAAGAGGATCCCGTATAAAATGAGGGTTACTGCTACGGTTTGATAATTGTAGAAATGTTCATCGAACCAATCATCAAACAAGAAGCCAAGGATGGCCGCTGGCAGTACACCCACTATCACCTTAAACCATATATCCATGGTGTCTCTTTTTTCTTTCTTAGTCTTCCTTGGAGCAAAAGGATTAAGTTTATGGAAGTAGAGCAATACGACAGCCATTATGGCTCCCAATTGTATCACGACCCTGAACATCTCCATAAATTCTTCAGAAGCTTCAAATTTAATAAATTCCTCCACCAAAATCATGTGTCCCGTACTGCTGATGGGAAGCCATTCGGTTATACCCTCAACTATCCCCAATATTATTGCTTTGATTATTTCAATATACATTTTACCTCCAAGGCTTACAGCCTGCAAAATAAAAGCTGAATTTATTATATATTTTGTTAACTGAATTTTCAAGCACCTTACCTGTATTGAAAACATATTATGGTATTAATAATATACAGAAAGGAATTTATAATATGTACAATTATTATTACTACCCCCATCCAGGCATGTATCCAAGCAAGCATAGAGACAGGATGTACAATCGTCAAAGAATGTATAGTCCTTATTTCAATAATTATTACATGAATCCTGATCTAAACGGCTATCCCAGGTATCCCATCTATCCCAACTATCCTTATAACCAGGAGCGGCTTTATAGTCCCTGGGCCTTACAATATCCAAGCAACAGAGGTTTCATAGAAATAATGGACTACGGCCCCAATCCTTTTGTCATAAACATCGAGGAAGCAACTCAACAGAACAATACTTTCAGATCAGCTCTTTGGACGGGAGATCATTTGCAACTCACTTTAATGAACTTAAATCCCGGTGAGGATATAGGTTTGGAGATGCACCCTGATGTTGACCAGTTCATAAGGATCGAAGATGGCCGCGGAATCGTACAGATGGGAGACAGTGAAGATAATCTGGACTTTGAGGAAATGGTTTCTGAAGATTTCATATTTATAATACCTGCCGGCAAATGGCATAATTTAATCAATACAGGATCCAGGCCCCTTAAACTTTATTCCATTTATGCACCGTCCCAGCACCCTCATGGCACGGTTCATGAAACCAAATCTCAAGCAGAAGCAGAACATAGGCCATGATACTCTTTCAATGAAACAGCTGTTCCTCCCTTGTAAGAGGAACAGCTGTCCGGCTCTTTGGCAAAACTTGTCATCCTGAACTTAGCGAAGGATATCATGGGATCCTCGGGCTAAAGCCCTCAGGATGACAGTAAAATTACAGATCCAATTGAAGAACCTTGTATAAGATTACGGCCATTTCAGCTCTCGAAATCATTGATTTCGGGTACAGATAGGAATTGCTTCCCTGAATTATGCCTGCCTTTACCAAGGTTGCTACGGAGGTAACCGCATAATCAGATACCGAATTCCTGTCCTTAAAGGCAGATAAATCACTTGCCTTGCCTGCCGTAAGCTTTTTGCCTATGGTTGTCAAAGCCCTGTCCACAAGAACCATGGCATCTTCTCTGGTTATTCCTGCCTGAGGCATGAAATTATCCCCGTAACCCTTAGCTATGCCAAGTGATTTGGCAATTGCAATAGCCCTGTAATAGTAGCTGTCTTTGGGAACATCGCTGAAATTACCCCTGTCAGTTCCCGATAATTTCAAAGCCCTGTATAGCATCAGCATGAAATCTCCCCGGGTCACATTACTTGACGGACTGTAATTGTTGTTTCCGGTTCCGTTAACAATCCCTTTTTCGAACAAATAGTCAATATATGATGCAGCCCATGAATAAGTGGTGGTTACATCCTTAAAATACAAGGAGCCTTCTGTTTCAGGCATGGATATGACTTCAACCTTCACAGAGCCTGTAAAGGAAACTCCGTCCACATTGTAGCCTGTATATTTAATGGTAACCGTCCCGTAATAATCCTTATAAGGCATAAATGTAATTTTGGATATGTAAGGCGAACCATCATAATAATACTTCTTGCTGGATGAAACTTCTGAGTCATATTTTGTAGGGGAAGTGTAATTGTAATAAAGTTTTCCGTATGATGATGAAGGAAGAGTAAAGGTTACATAATCCAGTTCTTCACCTGTTAAATCTTCACATACATCATTGAATTCTTCATCATCAAAAGTTACTGGTGTATCTTCTTTTGTTGAGATCTCAATGTCATCTGCCGCAGGAACTTCCTTGGTCACTGTTATTTTCACCACACCTGTATAGGACTTGCCGTCAATGTTGTAACCGGTGTAATAAATGACTACAGTACCCGAATAAGTGGTTTTGGGAACAAAGGTAATATCATCCAGCTCATCATCATAATACTTTGTACTTGAAGACACCTTGGACTGATTTTTAGCTTTATAATTGTAATACAAGGTCCCGTATGTGGATGATGGCGGGGTGAATTTTACATAATCCAGTCTTTTACCCGTTACATCCCGGCATTCGTCGTCAAAATCGTCCGCATCAAAATCAATTGGTGTATATGAACCCGTCTTGTAAGTTATATCATCTGCATCCGCTTCAATCTTGATTACCTGGATTTCAATTACACCCGTATAAGAAACTCCCTTGTTGTTGTAGCCTGTATATTCAATCGCCACCGTTCCAGAATAGTTTTTATATGGAACGAAGGAAATTTCATCTATATCATCATCGTAATACTTGGAGCTTGACGAAACCTTGGCTTGACCGCTCAAACCGTAATTTAAATACAAGGTTCCTTTTGATGAGGAAGGAAGGGTAAACTTGACATAGTTTAACTTTTGTCCGGTTCCGTCCAGGCATACCTCTTTAAAATCATCCGCATCAAATTCAACTACCGTGTTTACATATAAGGAATACTTTATTTTTTCTATTACGACTACTTTCTCTGCAACAGTTATTTCAACCTTGCCCGTAAACACATCACCTGCCGTATTATAACCCTTGTATTGGAGGTTGACTTTTCCGAAATAGCCGGAATTGGGAACAAAGGTCATTTTATCCAAATCGGACTTGGAGTAATTTTTGCCTGTTTGTACCAATGTTCCAACATTCGTTGAAGATACATAATTAATATAAATTTTGCCGTTTGAGGAAAGTGTGTCAAAACTTATGTAATCAAAAGTTCCCCCGATAGTTTTATTGCATGCATTAACAAATGGAGTCGAACTTAATTTAAGAACCGTGTCCTGGTTTGTACTTAACTTAATGTCGGAAGCGGCAGGATATGTGACCTCTATATTTAATGTGGCATAGCCGCAGTCCGTTTCGGCATCATCATTTGCAAAAGCAGTTACGGCAAAGGATGCCTTGCCTATATTTGTAGGTTTAAAAATCAGCTTCCCTATATCTGAAACTTTTATACGGCTGCCGGCTTCATAAGCACTCCCATTGTATTCTAATTCTCCAACAGCAATACTGGCTGTATTTATTGAGATAAATCCCATTTCTGCTCCGTCGTTTTTATCATAGTAACTTGTAAAATCGGAGCTTTTAAACTTTATATCCTCATTGATGGTGGTGGTCATTGAAATCGGTCCGCTGAAGGTGGGAGCCTGACCGCTTGTTACTTCCACATAGTAGCTGGTACTGAATACGGTTTCCGTGTCTTCTCCTTCCTCATAAGTGTATCTCACTTCCATTTCAACCGTGGTTCCATCGATTTCAGCTTCATCACCGGAAGGAAATTCAATACCCTGGTTTCGGAATCCATCTTTAAGCTCATAAGTCATATCCGATAAATCCAATATCTCCCCGCTGTAGCCATAGGGAACGGTAAGAGTAATTATATTACCGTCTATGACGGCTTCTTTAACTGCCTCATCATGATTTACTGATTTCAGAACCATCTCCCCGTTTCCGACAGCATAAACCAAGTTGCCTGAACCTAATAAGGTTGATATTATCATCATCAATGTAAGAACTATCGCCATGCTTCTTTTAACTGTTGATGGCTTACAGTCTTTGCCTTCTTTGTTCATTTTAATCCCTCTCTCTATATTTAATAAATTATTAACTCTTTAATGTCTATTTTTTGTCAAGGCCTTGTATACTGAGTCATAATTTCAATATTACCGATTCTATTGTAGTATAATTCTTTCATATAAGCAATGAATTGATATTAAAAAATTTCTGGGGACGGTTCCACTCTTTCTCCGGAATATGACAACTATTGTCGGAAGACAAAATGACATAAGAGGTTTACATATATAATTTTATGTAAACCAATTCAAGTCTTGCTTTCCTTTGTGATTATACCATAGGTTTATAGAGGTTTACATATATAATTTTATGTAAACCGCTTAATATAAAATCCTGTCCAGCAACGCAACGGCTTCGGCCCTTTTTATGTTGTTCTGCGGTCTGAAGGTATTATCTTCATAACCCTTAAGCAATCCATGGTCCGCCGCTGCGCCCACATATTCCCTTGCCCAGCTGCTGATTTGACCGCTGTCGGAAAATACACCGGCACCCCTTGAAGATCCTTCCAGATCAAGGAGTCGTACCATAATAATTGCTGCCTGCTCTCTTGTAATATTATTTTCGGGAGCAAAGAGTGTTTTAGAAACCCCTATTATTTCTCCTTCCCTGTACGCTTTTTGGACTTCTGCATAGTACCAGCTTTCTTCTTTTACATCCGTAAATGTTATTTGAGCAGTTTCCTCAAAACCAAAGGCCTTATTTACCAGAGTAACAAATTCTGCCCTTGTTATATAATCTTCCGGTCTGAAGGTCCCGTCAGGATATCCCGTTACATATCCCATATCAAGCCACTTTTGTATTACATCTTCCGCCCAATGACCCACATAGTCTCTTGCTGCCAAAACCGACCCGTCATAAAGACCTTCATAAAGGGCATTCAACAATTCACCTTCCGAATCCTGGCTTAATTCCCATATCATTGCTCCCCCCAGGTTTTGCTCTCTTATATATTTTGCCTTTAATCCTATGGACTGATAATCGTCATAACTTATGAAAGTTTTTCCGTCATAAAGCCAGGGAACCAGGGACTGGTGATGAAAATACCTAATATATTGAGGATTGTTAATATATTCCTTTTTAAGAGAATCGTAGCTCAATGCTTTACCGTCATTATGGGTTTGATAAAGCCCTTCATTGGCATTTTTTGATACCCTGTATGAATACCCGTAAAAGGGAAGACCTACAATAAGCTTGTCCGCAGGCAAACCGGCTTTAAGCCATGCTTCTACGCTTGAATCGATGCTTATTTTATATTGAGGGGATTTATCCCCATTGTTGTACAAGGGTGAATTAAAGTCTGAATACTTGTCCCAAGGCCCATGGATGTCATAGGTCATCAGGTTCACGTAATCCAAATATTGATGAAATTTATCAACTTCCGTGTTTTTTATGTAGTAATTGCTTGCTCCTGCTGCGATTGATAGCAAATAATCCTTATTGTCCTTTAGCTCCTGTGCATCCAGCTTTTCACGGATTTCTTTAATAAGCAAAGTGAAATTCTCCCTGTCTTCGGGCCTGTTTGAATTGGTTTTCAGCCCTCCTCCCACAGGATATTCCCAGTCAAGGTCCACCCCGTCAAGACCATACATTACTAGGAACTCAACACAGCTGTCCGCAAATCTTTCCCTTCTTTCCGCAGTAGCTGCCATATCCGAAAAGTTACCGGACCAATCCCAGCCGCCCACCGAAATCAATACTTTTAAATCAGGTTTTATTTTTTTTAGTTCCTGAAATTTCTTAAAGTTTTCAGGGTCCTTGTCGGGATATCCCATCTCTATTTCAAAATCCGGGCTAATTTTTGCAAAGGCATAGTTTATATGGTTTATTTTGCTGATATCAATACTTTCGGGAGTATATCCGGTATAAGACTTCCATGCGGGATAGTATCCGATGATTATTTGCTGAGTTTTTTGTTCTTCTCCCTGTGTCTTGCTTCTTTCAGTCCCTTCGTATAGAAAAGAACCTGCTTGTCCTATGTAAAAGATTATGATAAAAACTGCTGCTATTATCAAATACTTTAATTTCATCTGTCTGTAACTTGCCTCCTAAAAACGTTTTTTTAATTATAGCATACAGGTCTAAGCTTTTTATCTTGAAATAAAAGGCAGTTTCCTTTACTCTTGACTCCTTTTCCATTATTAGCAAGGAGCCTTGTCATTACTTAATGTTTTGCTTGTACAAAGCTGAAGCATGAGTTACAATTATTTATACCCTATGAGGAATAGATAAAATGATTAAGAATGTGAATTTGACAGAAGGAAAAATACGCACCGCATTAGTAAAATTAGCCCTGCCCATAATGGGCACTTCATTCATACAAATGGCATACAACCTGACGGACATCATATGGCTTGGGAGGCTCAGTACAGATGCCGTGGCAGCCGCAGGTGCGGCAGGCTATTTTTTGTGGCTGGGGTCAGCCCTGGTCATGATTGCACAGGTAGGAGTAGGAGTATATGTTGCCCAACTGTATGGAAAGGGAGATTTGGAAGAGGCAAAAAATTATATTGATAACGGGCTCCAGCTTAATTTATTGATAGCTGTATCATATTCCTTGTTTTTGTATATTTTCAGGCATCAGATTATAGGTTTTTTTGCTATTGAAGATGCCCATGTGGTTAAAATGGCAGTTGAGTATTTGACAATAATTTCGGCAGGAATTACATTTCACTTTTTGAATCCTGTTTATTCCGCAATATTAAACAGCACCGGAAACAGTATCACTCCTTTTAAAATCAACACAATCGGATTGGTTGCCAACATTGTCATTGACCCTTTGCTAATACTTGGCTTCGGACCCATCCCAGCCTTAGGGGTTAAAGGAGCTGCCTTGGCTACAATATTGGCACAATTTTTTGTTACAATAATCTTTTTATATACCGGAAAGAAATATGATACTATTTATTCATATGCAAAAATACGAAAAAAACCGGATCTGCAAATTGTTAAAAACATTGTCATGGTAGGGTTTCCTCCCTGTGCCCAGGTAGGCATTCATGCCTCTATATCAATAATTGTTACACGAATACTATCAACCTTTGGACCCGTGGCAATTGCCGTTTCAAACATAGGATCTCAAATCGAGTCCATTACCTGGATGACAGCCGAAGGTTTTTCGTCGGCCATATCAGCCTTTGTGGGACAGAATTACGGTGCAGGCAAGATAAAGAGAATAAAGGAAGGATTTATAAAGGGAATACAAATCGTGGGGGGCATAGGAATATTTGCAACCATATTGCTAATTTTTGCTGCTGAACCCCTCTTTACCATATTCACTCCCGATGACCCCCTTGCCATAAAAGAAGGAATAGTATACCTGAGGATTTTAGGTTTGTCTCAATTCTTGATGGCCATTGAAATAGGAACAACCGGCGCCTTCAACGGGCTTGGAAAAACTATTTACCCAACGGCAAACGGAATCATATTAAATTTAATAAGAATTCCTTCCGCCCTTGTCTTAAGCAAAACAGCCCTGGCCTTATCGGGTGTATGGTGGGCAATTACCATATCCTCAAATTTAAAAGGTTTAGTTTTATTTATTCTATTTTATTTCTATTGGAAGGGCTTTGAAAAAAACTGTATATAATATCTTGCTATTTAATGTGCAAAACTTCAGTATTGTGTGCCTTTTTTCAAAAAAACCATGCATTGCCTGAAATTTTTGCGCATTTTTTAATAAATCGCACTTTATCTCCCATTTTGAACATGGATTTGAATTTCTCATTCATTAACAAACAAAATATTCCTTCATATAATAACTAAACAGAAAGCTTATGTTATCAGGAGGAAAGAATGGCCAGCAGACCCCCTATCTTGCGAGCAGGGGACACAATAGGGATAGTGACCTTAGGCAGCCCCCCGGATGCCGCAACAATCGATACAGGAATACAAACCCTTCAGTCAATGGGTTTTAATGTGCTTGTCGGCGAATACGCTTATTCCAGCGCCGGTATTGTTGCTGCTTCTCCCCTTGAACGGGCTACAGACTTAATGAATATGTTTGAGAATCCCGATGTAAAAGCCATCATACCAACAAGAGGAGGGACCGGGGTTTCAGATATCATTCCCTACCTTGATTATGATGTAATAAGAACAAATCCCAAAATCATCACCGGTTACAGCGATATAACGATTTTACTTAATGTCCTTTATGAATTTTCTGATCTAATAACCTTTCACAGCCTTCTTTTATTGAATTTCAGGCCCGATACCCCGGCCTATAACTATAATCAGTTCTTTACTGCAACATCCACCATAACAGCTCCGAGACCCTTGGAGAATCCTCCGGGTATGCCCTTGATAAGCAGGGTTCCGGGCAATGTAACCGGTACCATCGTTGGAGGCAATCTTGCTTCCTTTGTTGATTCCTTGGGAACCCCCTTTGAAATAGATACAAGAGGGAGGATTTTATTTATTGAAGAAACTCATGAGGCGGCAAGCCGTGTTTACAGGATGATTGCACACCTGATTCATGCAGGCAAGTTCAGGGACTGCATAGGTATCATTATGGGAGAATGCGCAGGCTGCTATGCAAATTACGGCAAGGCCTATGAAGACATAATAAATGAAGTGATTGTTCCCCTGGGCAAGCCCCTAATGACCAATCTTGCTTCGGGACACGGGGTTTATAAAATGGCCATACCCATTGGGGCTGTAACGAACCTTAATACTTATGACAATACCCTGACGGTATTGGAACCAACGGTAAGCTTATAAGTTCCTATGAAAATAATAAAAATATCAAGCGAACATTTGCAGGACACGATTTAATTC
>Ga0116165_1003418_pt1 | contig 10560 bp, 7 predicted proteins | sample AD_JPNMR1_MetaG_FD_89885 | JGI IMG/M metagenome (GOLD analysis project Ga0116165, IMG submission 89885) | Active sludge microbial communities of municipal wastewater-treating anaerobic digesters from Japan - AD_JPNMR1_MetaG | ecosystem: Engineered > Bioreactor > Anaerobic > Digestate | place...
ATGCGGATGGAATGGCCGTTGAGATTTTGAAAAACATCGGCACCAATGTGGAGCGGATCCGGCAGATGACCGAAAGCGAGCTGAACCGCCAGCCGAAAGGTCAGGTCAACGGGATGATCATGCCCGATGCGGCGTTCAGTCAGGTCGTTCTGGATGCGCAAAACAAAGCCGACAAGATGGGGGATGAATTTCTCAGCATCGAGCATCTGCTGATGGCTCTGGCCGATGTGAAAAGCGATGCCAAAGAAATCCTCAGCGTCAATTCGATTTCGGTCGAGGCGATCACCAAAGCCCTGCAAAACCTGCGCGGCGATGCGAAAGTGACCGATGACAATCCGGAAAGCAAATACAAAGCCCTCGAGCGCTACGGCATCGATTTGATTGCACAGGCGCAGAAGGGCAAACTGGATCCGGTTATCGGGCGGGATGACGAGATCCGCCGCTGCATGCAGGTTCTTAACCGCCGCACCAAGAACAATCCGGTTCTCATCGGCGAGCCGGGCGTCGGCAAAACCGCCATTGTGGAGGGACTGGCCCAGCGGATTGTAGCCGGCGATGTGCCCTCGGGGCTGAAGAACAAGAAAATCATCGCTCTCGACATGGGGGCTTTAATCGCCGGAACCAAGTTTCGGGGCGAATTCGAAGACCGCTTCAAAGCCGTTCTGAAAGAAGTCATCCAGTCGGACGGCCAGATTATCCTCTTTATTGATGAGCTGCATACCATTGTCGGCACCGGCAAAACCGAAGGCTCTGTTGACGCCGGCAATCTGCTCAAGCCGTCGCTTGCCCGGGGCGATCTGCGCTGCATCGGGGCCACGACGCTGGATGAATACCGCAAGTACATTGAAAAGGATGCCGCACTGGAGCGGCGGTTTCAGCCGGTAATGGTCGATCCGCCGACGGTGGAAGAGACCATTGCCATCCTGCGGGGGCTGAAAGACCGCTACGATGCCCATCACGGCGTGCGGATTACCGATGCGGCTCTGGTGGCCGCAGCCGCCTTATCGAATCGGTACATTTCTGATCGGTTTCTGCCGGACAAAGCCATCGACCTGATGGACGAGGCGGCATCCCGCCTGCGGATTGAAAACGACTCGCTGCCGTCCGAACTGGACAGCATTCGCCGGGAAATAATGCGGTTGGAAATCGAGCGGGAAGCCCTGAAGAAAGAAACCGACGCGGCCAGCCGAAAGCAGCTGGAGAAATGTGAAAAGCAGCTTGCCGAACTCAAGACACAGAATGCGCAACTGACAGCCCGGTGGGAAAATGAAAAAGGAGCCATTGACAAAGTAAAAGCCCTGAAGGAAAAGATCACCGCTGTTCAGTCCCAGTTTGAGGAAGCCCAGCGGCGTGGGGATCTGGAACGCGCGGCCCGTCTGAAATACGAAACGCTGCTGGGGCTGCAGAAAGAGCTCAAAACAGCCGAAGAGAGTGTCGCCAAAGCCAACGGCTCGGCGATGATTCACAACGAGGTCACGGAAGAGCACATCGCCCAAGTCGTCAGCACATGGACAGGCATTCCCGTCAGCCGTCTGATGAGCGGCCAGCGGGAGCGGCTGATGAAGATGGAAGAGGAAATCCGCCGGCGCGTCGTGGGGCAGGACGAAGCGGTTGCCGCCGTTTGCAATGCGGTCCGCCGCAGCCGTGCCGGATTAGGCGATCCCCATCGGCCTATCGGAACCTTTCTGTTCCTCGGTCCTACCGGTGTGGGGAAAACCGAACTGTCCAAAGCCCTGTCGGAGTTTATGTTCAACGACCCCAACAGCATGGTGCGGATTGACATGAGCGAATTTATGGAGCAGCATTCGGTCGCCCGCCTGATTGGAGCGCCGCCCGGCTATGTGGGCTATGAAGAAGGCGGCCGCCTGACTGAGGCCGTGCGGCGAAAACCCTATTCGGTGGTGCTGCTGGATGAAATCGAGAAAGCGCATCCGGATGTCTTTAATGTGCTGCTGCAGGTCTTTGACGACGGCCGGCTGACCGACGGCAAGGGCCGAACGGTGGATTTCAAGAATACCGTGATCATTATGACAAGCAACTTCGCCAGCCAGCAGATTCTGCAGCTGAGCGAACAAAACGGCGCCGACTGGGAAATCGAAGCCCATGTCAAGGAAGCCCTGCGCAATTACTTCAAGCCGGAGTTTCTCAACCGCATCGACGAGATTATCATCTTCCATACGCTCAAACGGGAGCATCTGGAGCAGATTGTCGATATTCAGCTGGGGTATCTGATAAGCCGGCTCAAAGAGCGGCAGTTTGCCGCAGAGGTAACCGCAGCCGCCAGAAAACTGCTGATGGACGAGGGCTATGACCCCTCTTTCGGCGCCCGGCCGCTCAAGCGGGTCATTCAGCAGCGGATTGAAAATGAGCTGGCTAAAGAAATCATTGCCGGCAAATTTGCCGAAGGCGACACTATCCGCATCGATGCGGATGCGCATGGATTCAAATTTGTGAAGGTCTAACATGCTGACGGTCTGGCTGGTTCTGCTGATTCTGGTCAATGCCGGCTGGCTAGCAACGGTGTTGTTTATGCTGCCGGGCAACTGGCTGATGGTCGTCAGCACCTGCCTGTTTGCGTGGTGGAAATGGGACACAGGCGTATTCAGCTGGCCGCTGCTGGCCGGCATCACGGTGCTGGCGCTGGCGGGGGAACTGATTGAATTTTTGCCGGTGCCGGCGGCGCCAAAAAAGCCGGTGCCGGCTGGACGGGCGCTGCTTGGGCCGTCGTCGGGGCTGTTGCAGGGGCTGTTGCAGGAACCGCCGTCATTCCGGTGCCGCTGTTTGGAACCCTGCTGGGGGCCTGTCTGGGGGCAGGACTGCTGACTTGGGCGGCCGAACGGACAGCCGGCAGACCGAAACAGCATTCGGTCCGCTCCGGCGTTGGAGCAGGAACCGGCGTGTTGGTCGGCATTGCCGCCAAATTTGCCGTCGGCTGCCTGATTTGGCTGATGATTGCCGTGGCTGCATTCTGGCCGTAATGTCCGCTTGGACCTCATTGATGCCCTCCTGCCTGAAAAGCCGGCATTTTGTATTGTCCGGCTGATTTTTTCATTGCAGCCGGCGTCCTGCTTTTATAGTATTTCTCTTCGGTTGAATCGGATTCGGGAGGATTGTATGAAAACTGTCGGATTGGCTTGTGCGGTCGTGCTGACATCGGGGGTACTGTGGGCGGACCCGGAAACATACGGCGATGTCTCTGTATCGGCCCTGCTGCGGATTGATGAAACCGTTACCCTATTTTGCGATATTGCGGACTTTCCGCCCGTCATCGGCCAAAATATGCCGGTCCAAATCAGAGGGCTCAAAACCGCCGCTTCCGGGCAGGACAACCTGCCGCTGCTGGCTTTTCTGAATACGTTTTTCTTTTCCGGCAGCGTCCAGCACACCCTTGTGCTCCGGAATATCCAGCGCGGCCAACAGTTCTGTCTGGTGGCGGATATTGAAGTTGACGGGCAGGATTTGTGCCAGCTGCTGGTTGAAAAGAAACTGGCTCAGCGGATTATTGAAATCCCCTCTGCCGCCGGCAGCCGGCCGGACGCCGCCGGGGCCAGTGCAGGACTACAAAACCCCCCTTCCGCCTCACAGCCCAGCCCAGCCGGCTATATAGCCACCAAAACAAGCAAGGTATTTCATCGGGCCGACTGCCCTCATATCAAACGTCTGGATGCATCCAAAACCGTTGTTTTCCCAACCCGGCAGAATGCAGCGGCCAGCGGACGCCGTCCCTGCAAAACCTGCAATCCGTGATTATATTTCCCAGTTGGGGGAATGCTTGATCAGCTTGTTCTGAATCAGCATTCCAATGACCGTCGGAATAATCAGCACCAGCGGCAGAAACCAATCATGCTGAAAGAAGAAGGCGTTCAGATGCTGCGTGGGGGGATTCATCACATACTTCTCGTACTGATACACCAGCGTCAGCATTCCGGTCATCATAATCAGACTGCCCCCCAGACTGGTAAACAGCATGACCGACACTTTCAGCAGAATAAACGAGATCAGGCCGCCGGCAATAAAACCGACAATAAATCCGGCCGGCAGATACGTCTGCGACAGGCCGAAGGCAATCCACAGCCCCCCTGTGATGATGCCGCCGGCCAGCGCTCCGAGCACCGAAACGCACCATTTCATCAGCGGCATCGAAACAGCCGCAAACAAGACCATCCCGATGATCCCGCCCCACAGAACCGGATTGTATGCCTCGGAGTTGAGTTTATTGCCAGCCAGAATGCCTAAAAACAGCCCAATAAATCCAAAACTGATCACCACCAGCACCCGAAAGATCCGCCAGCCGTACAGCGTATAGACCACACCGACCGAAATCATCAGCAGAGCAAACCGCCAGTCCAGCCGGCTGATGCTGTCCCACAGTTCCTGCTTGGCCTGCACCACGTCAAACAAGCCGGCAGAACGGCCGGCAGATTCTTCAGCAACGGTCGCCAACAATGCCATTGGATTCATTTTCTATTGTCCTCAGTTATCCTGTCTGAAACCGGTTCAGTCCTGTCTGCACAGCCGGCCTCCTGCCGGATAATCCATGCCGGCCTGAACCGACCCTGCACAGGGCGACAATCTGGTCTTTTTTGCGTAAACTTACCCTATCTTCTTTATTTGCAAGCTGTTATATATTTTTGGCGGCGTCTTTTGCAGCCGTTGTGCACAGGACAGGGCTTTTATTGTATCGGTTCAGGTGCGGATTTTACATAAAATATCTTCAGCAGCCCCCGCCGCTTCAAAAACGAAGCCTGTCGAAACAATAGACAGCAAAAGGGGGCCCTGTCGCAGAAACAGAGCCCCCTTATCCACCGCTTAAGGACGGTGCCGGCAAGAACCGTTTTAGGCCGCCGGCATCATTTTTTTGCCTTCGACCTGCTGCGTACCGCGGCTGGTGGTTATCTGGCCGGTCAGCTTGCCGTCCTGCAATTGTCCTTTGAACTCGCTTTCAAAGGTCCGATCGCCAAAGCCCATCGAATATTTGAAGCTGACTTGGCCGTTTTCAAAGGTGATTTTGCCGACATTGACGGCGCCGTACATGCCCGTCATATCCGGCAGCACAATCAGCAGCTGCCGGCGCTGGCCGAAGTCCGATGAGACGGACAAGTCCCATTTGCCGATGAGTTCGCTGCCCAAACGGCGGCCGGTCACTTCCCGTTCTCCGCGCTGGCTTTTGGATACGCCCGAGAGAGTATCGCCGGAAGCCGTCAGTTCATAGGTTGTTTCCATCTGCCGGTCCTGAAAGCTGAGGGAGCGGGTAAATGTGAGTTTGCCGTTTTCAAATTTCACATCGGAAATCTTGCTTTCCGCCTGCATCTGGGAATTGGCCGGGCCCGTCCAGTCGGCCGTCAGGGTGCCGTCGGCGGCTTGGCTGACTGTCAGAAGCGTGATGATTTCCTGTTCGTTCCGCTGGCGTTTGAATTCCCACACGCCCAAAACCGGCGGCAGCGCATCGAGGCGCCGCCCTTCATACACAAAATCGCCGCGGTCGCTGGAGGCCGTCAGCGACATCTTGCCCTCTTTGATGGTTCCGGAATAGTCCACTGTAAAACCTTCGGACTGGTCCTGCCCGCCGCCGGGGGGACGGAACCGAATCGTCTGGGAAAAGCTGATTTTGCCGTCAGCCGCTTTCAGATTGTCCACCGCATCCGTCCCGAAAAACCTGCCCCACAGGCCGGTCAGCTTGCCGTCTTTGTCCTTGGCGATAATCAAAATCGCATTCATCGGACGTCCGTCAAAGTCGGCTTTCAGCAGCCAGTCCCCGACCGCCGGGTCAGCCTGCTCGGCGGCCATCAGCGGCATTGACAGGGCCGCCGCCACGGCAGCAGCAGCCATCCATTTCAGGTGTTTCATTTTATAATCCTCCATAAAACGATTGTTTTTGCATCCGGCGGCGCCGCCGGAATCTGACAGAACGCTATTATACCTTGATTTCGGGGATTATCCATCCATCCCGATAATTGTTTTTCAGATACCCGTTGGCCGTCGGGGCAAGAGGACCGGTAAACTGCTCCTGCCGGCCGTCAAAGGTCAATGCCGCCCCAAGGACCGCCTGCGTCTGTTTCAAATCGACGCCGTTGGCTTCCAGATGCTCGGCAAACCGCTGCCAAGCATCGGCCAGAAGGGCATCCTGTTTGACCTGCTGGGCAATGGCTTCCGGCGGCGCTTGTCGGCCCAGCCGGTGGGAAATGTTGGCCAGATGGCAGAGGGCCGAGGAAATATGGCCGTCGGCAATAGAACAGGGCACGGCATCCGCCTGTCCGCTGCGGACGGCATCGATAAACCGCGTCAAATGCAGTTCCCCCCCGCCGCTGGAAAAGCGGTGGATCCGCCGGCCGTCGTTGTCATAGACGGTTTCTTCGGCAATGTAGCCGCCTTCGCATTCAATCACATTGCCGATGCGGGTTTTCTTGTAGATCGACATCCCGCGAATGCCCGGCTGGGCAGGCAGCCCGCGGACCTCGAAAATCAGCGGGACAGGCTTATAATCATAGAACAGGATTTGCGTATTGGGCGTTTGTCCGGCATCGCTGTAAACAAATCGCCCGCCGATGCTGAGAATATGGTCGGGATAGCCCGTTTGCCCGAGCATCCAGCGGCCGATATCGACCTGATGAACGCCCTGATTGCCCAAATCCCCGTCGCCGGTATTCCAGACCCAGTGCCAATCGTAATGGAACTGGGGCCGCCAAATCGGCTCATCCTGCGCCGGTCCCAGCCACATCTGGTAATCGCAGGTTGCCGGCGGAGCAGCGGGAGTATCCAGCTTGCCGATATCGCCGCGCTCTTTATAGCACAGTCCCCGCACGCACAGGACCTTGCCCAAATGCCCCTGCTTGAGGTACTCCATCGCCTCCTGCCAGCACTGCCGGCTGCGGTGATGCAGGCCGGCCTGTACGACCAGACGGCTCTTGCCGGCCAAGTTGACCAGCTGACGGCCTTGCCAGACATCGTGCGAAACCGGCTTTTCAACATACACATGCTTGCCCGCCTGCAAGGTATGAATGCTGTGAAGGGCATGCCAGTGGTTGCAGGAAACAATCACAACGGCATCGATGTCCTTGCGGTCCAGAAGCTTGCGGTAATCTGTGTATATCTCTACTTCCAGCGGATTATCCTCGCTGTGGGCCAGTTCATCCTTGAGCTGTCCCATTTTATACCCCGGGTCCGGGTCGGCCAGCGCTGCAAGCTGCACGCCGGGCATTTTGGCAAGCCGCTGGGCATGATACGAACCCTGACGGCCGACGCCGATAATCCCCACCCGAATCACATCATTGGCCCCCAGAATACGGCTGCCGGAAGCGGCAGATAAACCCAACGCAACGGCTGCTGAACCTTTCAAAAACTCACGGCGCCTCATATTCATCGCCTAAATCCCCTTTATAAAAGTACTTATGATTGCATTGCCGGCGGTTTGCCTTTTAATAAAGAACGCATCCGGCGGCGTTTTATTGCATACCCTAAGAGGCCAACCTGTTTTATAACACCTGCCGGGGCGTTTTGCACAGAAAAACTTTTCTGTTCGACGGATTCCCTGCCCGGCAATACGGATGCCGCAATAAGCCGGCCGGCAGCCCTTCAAAATGCGTAATTTTAAGAAAGCCCAAACATCGCTCTTTCTTCTTGCCGGTCAATCCGGTAAGATAGCCGGCAGGTATTCAAGAGACAAAAAAACCGTTTTGAAGGGATTTGCTACCTGCATGCGACTGATGGAACTGATTGAACTGGAACCCAAAAACGATGCCGCACCGTCGGCCGGCAATGGCCGCAATGCCGAATACAGTCTGCCGGAGGAAATCGGCATTCTGCCGATCCGCAGTGCGGTGGCTTATCCGGGCACCGTGATGCCGCTGGCTGTCGGGCGTGAACGGAGCAAGCGGCTGATTACCGATATTGCGCCGCAGGAAACGATTTTCGGCTTGCTGACGCAAAAAAATCCGGACATTGAAGACCCTGCGCCGACGGACCTTTACACCGTCGGGACCGCTGCGTCGGTCTTAAAGGTGATTCGCATGCCGCAGGGATCGGTCAATATTGTCGTTCACGGAATGATGCGCTTCAAAGTGCTCCGCTTTACCGCCACGGAGCCTTACCTGAAAGCCCGCGTTGAGCCGCTGCCGGTGCAGGTCAAAAACACCAAGAAGCTGCAGGCGCTGATGGTCAGCGTCCGCAATACGGCCAATCGGGTCATTGCGCTGAGTCCGAATGTGCCGGAGGAAGCGGCTCTGCTGCTGGAGAATATTGCCGATCCGTCGGCGCTGGCCGATTTTTTAGCCGCAACCCTGAATATCTCCATTGCCGAAAAGCAGGCCCTGCTGGAAGAAACCGATGCCTACAAGCGTCTGGAAAAGATTTCACTGGCGCTGGCCAGCCAGCTGGAAGTTCTGGAGCTGAGCCACAAAATACAGGGGCAGGTGCGGGGATCCATCGACAAAAGCCAGCGCGAATACTTCCTGCAGGAGGAGATGAAAGCCATTCAGGCCGAATTAGGGCAGGATGACCGGCGGACACAGGAACTCAAGGAGCTTCAGGAAAAAATCGAGGCCGCCCACATGCCGCCGGCGGTAGAGGCCGAGGCCCGGCGGGAGCTGGACCGTCTGGGCAAAACTCCGCCCGGCTCGCCCGACTACGGGGTCATTCGGACCTATCTGGACTGGATGTGCGAACTGCCGTGGGCGGTGCAAACCGACGACCGCATCAGCATCGCACGGGCCCGGCGGATTCTCAATCAGGACCATTACGGTCTGGACAAGGTGAAACGGCGGATACTCGAATTTCTGGCCGTCCGCAAGTTAAATCCCCGCGGCAAAGCCGCTATTCTGTGCTTTGTAGGCCCTCCGGGAGTGGGCAAAACCTCGCTGGGCAAATCGATAGCCCGTTCGATGGGACGCAAGTTTGTGCGGATCTCGTTAGGCGGAATACGCGACGAAGCCGACATTCGCGGCCATCGGCGGACGTACATCGGCGCCCTGCCCGGACGCATTTTGCAGGAATTGCGAAAATGCGGCTCAAAAAATCCTGTTTTTATGCTGGATGAACTGGACAAAATCGGACAGGATTTTCGCGGCGACCCGGCTTCGGCGCTGCTGGAGGTACTGGACCCGGAACAGAACAATACCTTTACAGACCACTACCTTGACCTGCCTTTTGACCTGTCCAATGTGATGTTCATCGGCACGGCCAATTATACCGAACCCATTCCGCCGGCACTGATGGACCGGATGGAAATCCTGCAGCTAGCCGGCTATACCAAAAATGAAAAACTGCACATTGCCAAAAAATACCTTATCGCCAGACAGCTCAAAGAGCACGGATTAACGCCCTCGCAGCTGACCATCAGCGATGAGGCGCTAGGGGTGATGATTGACTCCTATACCCGCGAGGCCGGCGTGCGGAATCTGGAACGCACCATCGGCTCGATCTGCCGCTATGTGGCCACGCAAATCGCCGAGGGCAAGCGAAAACAGGCTGCCATCCGCACCCAAGACCTTCTGACGATTTTGGGACCGCCCCAGTTTGAACCGGAAGTAGCCCTGCGGACCGCCGTTGCGGGAGTTGCCACAGGGCTGGCTTATACGCCTGCCGGCGGCCAAATCCTGTTTGTCGAGTCGGTGAAAATGCCCGGCAAGGGGCAATTGCAGCTGACCGGCCAGATCGGCGAGGTGATGAAGGAAAGCGCTCAGGCGGCCTTTTCGGTTCTTCGCTCGCATGCCGAGGCGCTGGCTATCGAGCCGAAGGTCTTTTCCAAATACGACTTTCATATCCATGTTCCGGCCGGCGCCGTGCCCAAAGACGGCCCCAGTGCCGGCGTTGCCATCTTTACCTCGCTGGCGTCGCTGCTGAAAGGCATTCCCGTCCGTCCGGATGTGGCTATGACCGGCGAAATTACCCTGCAGGGGCTCCTGCTGCCGATTGGGGGGCTCAAAGAAAAGATTCTGGCCGCCAAGCAGGCCGGAATCAAGACGGTCATCCTGCCCCAGCGGAACAAAAAAGATATGCTCGAAATCCCCCGCGAGGCCAAAAGCGGCATGCAGTTTGTCTATGCCCGCAGCGCCGCTGAGGTGCTCAAAACGGCCTTGGCTGCCGTCGTCCCGCAGGGGGGCGGCCAAGTCCCCGCCAGACGGCGCCAAAAAAAACTGCAGGGCAAAAAAACTGCTTTGCCGTCAAAAAAATAGTTGACAGAAGCCGTCGGCCGCTGTTTAATGCGGACTTTGCGTTCGGGGCCGTAGCTCAATTGGTTAGAGCATCGGACTGTCGATCCGAAGGTTGAGGGTTCGAGCCCCTTCGGCCTCGTTTGCTGCCGGCCTGCCGCTAAAATCCCACCGTTTGCGGCGGGCTTGGCAGTACGCATTTTACTTTTTCTCCCTCTTAACAGGGAAATTTCTGCGTCGGCTCAGAGGAGCCAAACCGGCCGGAGATTTCCTCCATCCGGCCGCCGGCAAGAGAGATTTGTCGCTGCCTGTGCCGTCTGAGACCTGTGAATACCTGCGCCTATGGATTTTTAGCTCATTATCCATAGGCACAGACTGTGAGTATGGATTTTTAGCCAAATTTTCCATAGATACA
>Ga0116165_1003430_pt1 | contig 10533 bp, 15 predicted proteins | sample AD_JPNMR1_MetaG_FD_89885 | JGI IMG/M metagenome (GOLD analysis project Ga0116165, IMG submission 89885) | Active sludge microbial communities of municipal wastewater-treating anaerobic digesters from Japan - AD_JPNMR1_MetaG | ecosystem: Engineered > Bioreactor > Anaerobic > Digestate | place...
CCGGCAGCGAACGTGTTCGCTAGGCTCGTGAATGTGTTGGAGTGTTCAGATGCTGAGATCCAGTTTCTGTTGATTCTTTTGGAGAAGATGTGACGAAGATTTTAGTAAGTACAGGCTATGGTGCTGGATGGTCGACCTGGGCACCAGATGATAAGCGGAAAGAGATCGCTGAGTACCGGCCTATCATTGACTTCATTGAGTCGGGTGGCAACCCAAAGGATTTATGCCAAAGGAGTGGCCCTCACCATGATCTGATCATCCAGATGATGGTTGATTTGGGTTTGAAACACTTTCACACGGGTGGGGCTGATGATTTAGAGGTGGTAGAGGTTGACGGGCCTTATCTCATTTCTGAATACGATGGATGGGAATCAGTTATCACAGCGAGGGATTTTTGGTGAAGTTCAATCCGTCGCTACTCAAAAAGTTTCAAGAGTGCAATCTACAGTACAAGCTGGCACAAGAGCATCCTGACGTTGTAGAACTTCAATCGGCAGCAGCATCCTTTGGGACTCTCGTCCACAAGTGTATAGAGATGTACCTTCAGGGACGTTCTGTTGATGATTGTGTAGATTTCTTCAAGTTGGTGTGGGATGACCCATCAGTGATGGGTATCGCCCCCGACTATCGAAGCCTAGATTTTATGGTGGTGCCCCGTCGGCCTGCATGCACTTCGGTGCACAACGGAAAGCGCTGGCAGCGCATTCATTCTGGAACATCAAGCGGTAAGGCTTGCCGCGCTTCCCTGCTAAGGAATGCGCCCCGCAAGGGGTGGGGTTCGAGTCCTCGGTGTTCCGCTAACCGTAGATCGCCAAGGTAGACTGGCGACAGCCAGTTTGGAGCGACCGGCATTGGGGTGCCAATCCGTCTTGAAAACGGTGGCCCGTCAAGGGTTGGGGGTTCGAATCCCTCTCGCTCCGCTTAAACCCTCGTAACTCAATGGAAGAGTGTCTCGCTACGAACGAGGAAGTTGAAGGTTCGAGTCCTTCCGAGGGTGCTTTGGTATCGGGTAGTAGGAGGTGGGGAGACTGGAGCAAATACCAGTCTGAACCCTTTCAAGAACCTCAGTGAAAACTGGTTGTATCACGCTGACAGGCACAAGAAACCAGTTGGGTTAAAGGCCCAACAGGCAATCAGGACTAGCTGTGATGTAAGGGAAGGGGGAGGATTGTGATGTTCCAGTGGAACCATCTCTGAAATCCTTTACCTGCTCCCAGGATATGTGGTGTATTGGAAGCACACCCCCCTTGCATGTCAGCTTTGGTGGGGGGAGGAGGAGGTTCGAGTCCTCCCCATCTTGGGAAGTTTTGCCGGTTTAGCTCATCAGGAAGAGCAACTGCCTTGTAAGCAGTGTGGGCGGGTTCGAGTCCTGCAACCGGCTCCATGCGAACCTACAAGTTGTTTTTGGTGGCCTTGGGCCTCCTGAGCCTAGTGCATCCACTTCTGCACGGAACGCCACTTGATGGCGGCATGCTGGATGCCCTGAGCGTTTGGCTGCAAGCCTTGGTGATGCAGCTAACATTGGAGCCTTCGCTTGAAAGTTGAAGACTGACATGGTAGAGTTATCTCCGTTGCCCCCACGGGGCCACGGACGACACTTGAAAAGTTAGACGGTTGAGGAGTACCGGATAGCAGGGCAACCTGCGATACGCGGGATCCTTCCCAGGATTCTGCGGGGCCGTTAGGTCCAAATCTCCACGAACCGGACGCCAGGGACCCTTAGCGGGGATAGCATCTCTGGAATCCGGGGGAGCATGTGGCTGGCACTGCATGTGAAAAGAGAGCCTCGAAAAGCCTTGCCAGGGTGATCGGGGTGGTAAAGCGGAGTGGCAAAGCTCATCTCTCGCAAGGAGGTGTGCTCCCTGCCTGCTCAGCGCTACGCATAGGGAATTTCACATTTTGAACTGTGAAACGGAAATGCTGAGCTAACCTACAGACGTAGGGTTATATCCCAGGACGGACCCTTGAGTAAGGTTCGTTGGTAAAGGGAAGGGGGAGATTTCCGCTCCCCCTGGTATGAGGCCCCGGCCAGGGCTGATGCCAAGAAGTCTGTAGGGGCTAAGGGGATACGCACAAACCCCATAACAACCAAGGGTAGTTCCTGGATGTGTGATCAAAGCCACGAGGTCTAAGCAGGCCGGTAAAGTGTGGCGACAGGGGAGCCTGAACCTAGCTCCCCTACACTCATTTCCCCCGATGGCGGAACTGGTAGACGCGCCCGGCTTAGGACCGGGTGCCTTCGGGCGTGAGGGTTCGACTCCCTCTTGGGGGACTATTCCGCTTGTCGGAAGCTAGGGGGCGACAAGGTTTCGATTTCGGAATCTGTAGCACTTAGATTCAACCCGAGTTTCTCAGACTCGTTAAACGGGGAACCAACAAGAACCGCCAACGAGCAGTTCGCTCTAGCCGCCTGACCTAACGGTTGAGTGGCTAGAGTCAACGTGAGCCGCGAGGTCGCACGGGGCCTGTTTCCTACAGCCTGGCAACAGAAGTAGGGGAGGACAGCTGGAAAGACTGCTGACAACGGGAAAGACCGTCGACTTTCGGGAAAGTCCGGGTAGCAGCTTGCTGCGAAGCGACCAACGCTTTATCTGGAATGGTTGTACAATCGTGTGGTACACTCTGGAAGACGAGGGTTCGATTCCCTCCGCCTCCACCTTGGGGAGCGTTTGGCAACGTATGATGACGATCTACGAGGGTTCGATTCCCTTGCTCCTCCACTAATGCTTGGTTAGCTCAGACGGTTAGAGCGCTTCCTCGACACGGAAGAGGCCGCAGGTTCGATTCCTGCATCAAGCACCATGGTTGAACTTACTTCTGACTCATTTGATGAAAGCATCAAGACCCAGGACGCTGTCCTGGTTGACTTCTGGGCCGAGTGGTGCTCGCCCTGCAAGGCCATGAATCCTGTCCTGGAAGAGGCTGAGGCCACGTCTGGGACGCCCTTGTTCAAGGTAAACGCGGAGATGGAGATAGGTCTTTGCAAGAGGTTCAAGGTGCAGAAGGTTCCCTCTCTCCTGTTTCTCAAGGAAGGGCAAGAGGTCGCTCGCATTGTGGGTGCAGCCCCCCTGGGAGAAGTTTTGGATCTTCTACAGTCGTAGGTGTCGCTGGTATGGTTCACTGCGTGCTCAGGAAACAATCGCGACATCCAGAGTGTGGATGCTTGATGGCGTCAGACATTCGACCACTTGCAGCTGAAGTGGATTTTGTGGTCGAACTGGATTTTCGTTGCGTCGTCCATAGCCCCAGGTTACCTGGGATTACTGATGGGCCGTTAGTCGAAGAATCTGAATCTTCCCTCCGTAGCTCAATGGATTAGAGCGGCTGGCTTCTACCCAGCGTCCGTTGTAGGTTCGAGTCCTACCGGGGGGGCCAAGCGAGTGTGGCGGAATAGGCAGACGCGGCGGATTTAAACCCCGCTATTGAAAAATGTGTGGGTTCGAGTCCCACCACTCGCACTCATCAAAGGAGTAGAGTTGGAAGCCTTGAGGTCTAGAACACAGGAATCCATCCTGGCCAGAGGGTTCACTTTGGCAGTGTTGAACATCTTGGATGTTTTCAGCACTCACCTCGTCTTTACCTTCGGTGGATCTGAGGCCAACCCCGTTGCAGACCTGTTCATTCACTCCCCGATGCTTGCCATCTGCATCAAGATGCTGGCAGTCGGGTTGATCGTCTGGGCGGGGTACAAGCTGGATTCGGACTTCATAGGTTTCGGCCTACTCGTCATTTCTCTTGTCTACCTTTGCGTTGTCCTTCACAACTTCTCAGTAGCCATTCAACTAAGCTAACCTAGAAGCTAGACACATGCGACATAAGCATTTTTGGTGATGCACCGTCCTTCCAAGTCGGGTAAGGGAGTTCGACTCTCCCATGTCGCTCCAGCTGGGAATAAGCCCAGTCCTCACGGTTTTCTGGTCGTTGACCGTGGGGCCACCTAAGCCAAGTGGCAAAACTGGCTCAACTTGTGCCAGTGGCAGAGATGGCTCAATGCGCTTGGTTGCAACCCAAGATATGCCCGTTCGAGTCGGGCCTGGCACTCTATGCGATTCCAAGATGATACAGAAGAAAAGCCTGGGAAGCCCAGGGTTTACTTCATTCGAATGCAGTCTCTTTCTAACACCAAGAAGGGGTGGGTTGTGTCCAACACGGTGGAACAGTACCGTGACGGATACGACGAGTTCATTGAACGTCACCCGGAAATGGCTGAAGCGTGAAGGTCCTGAGGGTGGTCAAGTATCCGAATCGGATACTGAGCGAGAAGTCCAGTCCAGTAGATGTTGAGGCTGTCGATGTAGAAAAGCTTGCCTTTGACCTTCGGTTTGCCTGTCTCGTCCTCGGTGGCGTTGCTGTGGCCGCTCCACAGGTTGGGATGCCCATTAGGGCCTTCTATCTTCACGATTCCGGGGAGTCCTTTCTTGCCTTGAATCCCGAGATCCTTTATTCTGCCAACTCGACTGTTAGGGCGGGGGAGGGATGTCTTTCTGTTCCAGGCAAGGAGTTCTCAGTGGAGAGGTCTACGGAGATAGCGTGGACCTATACTGACGTTGAAGGCGTTAGACACCAGGAGGGGGCCACGGGCTGGAAGGCAAGGATCATCCAGCACGAGATGGATCACCTGCGCGGGATCTGCTTGCCCGATCTTGTGCTAGACTCCAAGAATGGAGTCCAAGAGCTGTAGGAAGTGTGGGGAGACGAAGCCCCGTTCAGAGTTCCACCGCAGGGCGGCATCCAAGGATGGGCTTCAGTTCTACTGTAAGGCGTGCAAGAGAATCCCTGGCCTGTCGCCTCACAGAGTGACACGACCACCCTTTAAGCCCTCGCTGGCGCAGCAGCTCGACATTTGCGATGCCTACGAGGCTGGCGAAACCCTAGCTTCAATCGGTGAGCGCCTAGACGCCAACCCGAAGTCAATTTGGTACGTCCTGGAGAATCATGGCGTCCAGCGACGACGAGGCGGATACGAGGCGGGCAAGTACCAAGGTGAAAAGAGCTGGAACTGGAAGGGTGGCACCCATAAGACCAGTCAAGGGTACATCCGACGCAGGTTGATTCCGGACGACCCATTCATCGACATGGCAACAGGGCCTCACAACTTGGTATTCGAGCACCGCTACGTGATGGCCCGCCACCTTGGTCGGTGCCTTTTGCCTGAAGAAGACGTCCATCACAAGAATGGACTTCGAGATGACAATCGACTTGAGAATCTGGAGCTGTGGTGCACGTCGCACCAGCGGGGCCAGCGGGTCGAAGATCTGGTTGAGTGGGCGCAAGCCATTCTCGACCGCTATGCCTCCGTTCCACGTGTTGGCTAGTTGAAGAAGCAGGTGTTACCTTACAGGCATGATGAACCTCAAGAAGTCATTCACTGTAATCCTTTCCGTCACTCTCCTTCTGCTTGCAGCCTCTTGTGCTGACGAGGCTGAGCGAACCTCCGAGGACAGGGGGACAAGGACGGAAGTTTTGGAGCCAGAGACTTCCGTTTCTGATGCTGATATCGCCAGGGTGGCCTTTGATATCACCTGGGATGAGCTGAGCATTGATGAGCAGGTCGCTGTTTGCTCGACCTTCAACAGCTATCCCGAACTGACGTCGAGGGAGCTGAGCAAGGCCGTTGACTACAGCATTTCTTCGGACGAGGCTTACACCATGCTCAATGGCAAGTGCTTCTGACTCCCATAGCGTCCAGTCGTTCGACTCAGCCCACCCAGTTTCGGGTGGGCTGAGTCGCATACTTTTAGTATGCGAGTTCGGAACAGATGCAAGGGTTCGCTCATTTCTTGGGTCCTTATCCTGGGTGCCCTTTTCGTCTTCGTAAGCCAAAGCCTTCTGTTGTTTTGGGAGATCCGCAGCGAGACTTTCAATCCTTTGGGGAAATACACGAACGGAGAGATCCACAATGCCGTGGGGGTCTCTGGTTTCCCTGAAGTGAATGCGGACGAGGATGTCAGAATGTCCTGGACGCGTTGTCTGAATTCAGATGAGCCTGTCCAGGTTTTGATTAACGCCCACTGGGGGACCGTCACTCCTCGCGGCACGAATATTGTGACGGCCCTGGATTCTCCCTTGACGAGGGAACCCGGATGCCACGACTTGTCTTATTCCCTTGACGTGCCAGACGAGGTGGTTGAGAGAACCAAGGAGCTGGAGAAGGAAACGGGGCGGACTGTGGTTTGGCAGATCAAGGGTTCGGACACTCCCATTGATGGTAGTGGGAACAGGGGAGCCATCAAGTATTGGGAGATTGAGCCCTTGGTTGTGAATGTTTCCCCGTGACCTAGTGGTATCCTTGACTCATGGATGATGATGAACTTTGCGGATGCGACCTGGATTTCTGTGATCCTTCTCAGATTTCCTCCGACGATGACTTGACAGCCTTGGTCCTGTTTGCTGATGTCAACTTCCTAGACCCTGAAGCCGTTCAGGCCAGGGTAGCTGAATATGAAGCCCTGAGCGCTGTAGGGGCACTCTGATGGGGTGGGACCAGAGCATAGCCAGCAAGCTGAGAGCAGCTGGCCTCAACGTCGTAGAAGTGGCTGGGTGGCAGACCAGAGGTTCAGCTTCCTTCAACCCTAGAGGGTTTGTCAGGCACCATACTGCTGGACCTGCCGCAGGAAATGCCCCTTCTTTGAACATCTGCATCTATGGCCGCTCCGGGCTTCCAGGGCCGCTCTGTAACGTTTTCCAGGCCAGAGACAACACCATCTATGTTGTAGCAGCGGGGCGGGCGAACCACGCAGGAGCGGGCTCCTGGAGGGGTCTCAGCGGGAACTCCAGTGTCTACGGCATTGAGGTGGAAAACACCGGGACCGGAAGTGAACCCTGGCGAGAGGATCAACTTGAAACAACCGCTAGAGTTTGCGCCGCGTTGATGCCTAACATTGAGATGAACTGCGAACATAAGGAGTGGGCACCTAGAAGGAAGCCTGATCGTTTCGCTGTCGATGGCAACGTTGAGCGGGAGCGCATGAAGAAGTACCTTGGGGGCGGTGGACCAGTGGCCCCCCCTGTGGACCTTGTAGCTATTGCCAATGCCATCAAGGAAGCACGTACCCACACCCTAAGGGAGGGCGACAAGGGCGATGCAGTGAAGTGGCTGCAAGCCGGAATCAACAATCTTTCTGGCAGGGGGCTCGTTGTGGACGGTGATTTCGGTCCCGCTACAGCTCAAGCCGTGAGAGATCTTCAAAAGTTCGTTGGACTACCTGTCACCGGGGTGGCCGATAGTGCTGTCTGGAGCCTCCTCTACGACAAGCAGACCCCAGCCCCCCCAGCAGACCCCCAAGCTGGCTTCAAAGCTCTTCTAGAGAGTCTAGCGGCCTCCGCTAGAGGCAAGCAGACTCTGCGACGTGGCGACCGTGGTCCTGCTGTTGCTGATTTGCAGCAACATTTGACCGATAACGGGTTCAGGACAGGGGTTGATGGGGTTTTCGGTAGGGGGACTGAAGCAACCCTCAAGAACTACCAGAGGTCCAGGAATCTGGGGGCGGATGGGGTGGCCGGGTACAACACTTGGCTCGCCCTTTTGGCTGACGCCCTCAAGAGATCCGCTAGATAGTTACAGTTTCGTTTCAAAACGAAGACAGAGCTGTTACAATACTCTTCATGAGTATCAAAACAGCCATTTTGACGTTGTTCATCTTCCTAACTGTCGCACTTGGGTCGGCCTGCACGCCTCACGAGGTCCAGCTTTTCCAAACGCTAGCGCCCCACCAGCAAGATGCGGTGGTGACGCACATCCAGTCGCGTCCAGGCTCAAGCCGGGATTGCTATGAGGCCATTGACAGGCACTGGCCTGCTGCCTCTCGTTCTTGGGCTAGGGGGATCGTCTGGCGCGAGTCGCGCAACAGCCCCAGTGCCGCCAACAAGGGAAGCTCGGCACGCGGCTGCTGGCAGCTTCTACTGGGGACACATTCAGGGAGGTTCCATAAGCTGGGATTCAGCCCCACCCAGTGGGCTAATCCCGACGTGAACACTTTAGTTGCCCTTGACCTCTACCGGGAGGCTGGCACTAGTCCGTGGAATCTCTAACTACTTCCTGTAGATTCTGAAGGTAAGCTAGTCTCATGAGACTAGGGCTCGATCTGGACGGATGCATCTACAACTTCGTGGACGATTTTCTTGGGGTCCTTCGATCAGAGTCCTACTTTGAGGCGAAGGATGTAGATGATCCTGGAAACGGGTGGGACCCCCCAGTCTATGGGTTCTTCAGAGAGTTGAAGATGAAGCCTGAGGAGTTTGGGAGGTGGCTCAACTTCGGAATCAGCAAACGTCAGCTTTACCGCAATGGCCAACCTTACCCTGAGGCTATTGAAGTCATCCGAGGCCTTCGCCTGAAGGGTCACACCATCCACATCATCACCCACCGTACCTTTGAGGGCAGGGGTGTGCATAACACGATGGACTGGCTCCAGAAGTCTGGCCTAGAGTTCGATTCCATAACCTTTTCCGAAGACAAGACTCTCGTGGGGGTCGACCTTCTTCTCGATGACTACGAGAAGAACTGGAAAGCTGCCCAGGATCAAGGAATAGAGTGCGTCTTGATGTCCCACTCATACAACGAGCATGTCACTGCGGCCACGCGTGTTGACGGGTGGGTTCAGTTTGGCCAAATCGTAGAATTGGTGTACGATCTATTCTGAACGGGGTTCCGTAGTTCAATGGGAGAACACTGGTTTCATAAGCCAGGCACGAAGGTTCGATTCCTTCCGGAACCACTCCAAGTCTTGTAGATTGAAGGTCTACCCTTGATGTTGATGGATATCAACAACTACAAGTCTTGTTCTCGGTGCGGAGAGTTTCTCCCTCGCACTGGAGAATTCTTCCACTTCCAGAAGGACAGTCATGATGGGCTGAAGGGGGAGTGTAGGCTTTGCGCCAATGAGCGCAGGCGGTCCCACACGTATAAGCACAAGAAGGCTTCAGTGTCTGAGCCTTCAAAGCCCCTGAGGTCCGGAAGGGTAGCTGCTCTCCCGGCAGACCCCAAGAAGTGCACCCTGTGTGGAATCGAGAAGCCTGACGACGCCAAACACTACCAGAAAACTGGACGCAGGATAAGTCGAATTTGCTTGGATTGCTTGACTGAAGGAAAGAACAGCTCTCCCGCCCCAAAGGAGCCCGAGAAGAAGAAGGAGCCCGGAGGCAGAAGTCAAGCAGAGAGGGAAGCTCAATACTCGGCCCAAAGGGCGAGGTACATCAAGACGATAGGACCCGTGCCCTTGTGTGAGTGTGGCTGCGGCCAAGAGGTTAGAGTCCACACCGGGCTGAGGGTCTCCAGTACCCTTAAGGGGCACCGCAAGCCCGTTCCTGATCCAGGCATGATCTTCAGAAAGGATTTCGTTGAGGTTGTCCATAACTTGCGTTCTCACCTAGGGTTGACGTGGGGGCAGATGGCGGAGATCATGGGAATTAGCGACAACCGCTTCTCCTCTCTGGTGTTCCAATACAAGGATCATTCCCAGTCAAGCGAGGAGATGATTCTTGACTTACTTCGACCCTTCTTGTTCCTAGAGGGCCTGAGTGGGGCAACCTTCCCCCCAAAGAGCACAGGAGCCAATGCGGGGGATGGACATTGGACAAGACACAAGGGGGATGAGTATGTGGAGCTAGCTCCACTACGCCAAAGAATCTTCGACCTGAAGGAAGAACTGGACACCTCTTGGCCGAAGCTTGCCAAGTTCATGAACATGGATAGAAGGATCCTGCAAGATTTCTTCGATGAGCGGAAGAAGATGGTTTCCATTGAGCGATACAACTTCTTCACTAAGCAAATTGGGCTCATCCAGTCCCTTTCCACTGAACGAAAGAGAGAGCTGTTCTCCTCGGAATTCAACAAGCCGAGCACCTTGGACAACATTCCCCGAGAAGATTTCATTCGGTTTGTCGAAACGTTCAAACGCAACTTCTCAATCGGGACGACCAAGGAGGTGGCTGACATCATGGGTATCAATGATGCCACGCTCAGGGGACATTTGACCCGTCGTGGGTCGACAATCAGGAAGTCCTCCTACGACAAGATGATAACCCCTCTAAAGGAATGGGCCGCTCGTAAGGAGCTACACCGAAACAAGGCTTACAGCGAGATCGACGTTCTCTACGGGGTCTCGGATGTTGCAGAGAGAAGAAGGCAGAGGATTCAGGAGAGGGAGTATGCCAGCTAGCAAGTTTGTTGAAGCGCGCAGGGTCCAGATGCTTGAGTCCGGAGAGCTACCTCTTTGTGCCTGCGGGTGTCTGGAGTTTGTGAACCTCAAGAGCGACTACAGACCGGCCAAGTTCATTCGCGGGCACAGGGTAAGTAGATGGGATGACCTTGACACGATCGACATTCAGACCTTCAGGAGGGCTTTGTTTGAGCTTAAATCCAAGAAGGGTTGGAGTCTCGCTACCTTGGCAGACAGAGGGGGGCTTTCCTTGGACCACCTGTCCTCGCTGCTCTACGATAAGAGGAAGCGTCGGGTAACGAAGGATCTGGCAGAGAATTTCCTACGTCGTTGCGTTGGACTTCCGGCTGCCCCTTCCCCCCGAGACAGGAAG
>Ga0116165_1003435_pt1 | contig 10522 bp, 7 predicted proteins | sample AD_JPNMR1_MetaG_FD_89885 | JGI IMG/M metagenome (GOLD analysis project Ga0116165, IMG submission 89885) | Active sludge microbial communities of municipal wastewater-treating anaerobic digesters from Japan - AD_JPNMR1_MetaG | ecosystem: Engineered > Bioreactor > Anaerobic > Digestate | place...
GGTTTTAGAGATTATGAAATAGGTGAATACATGTTTAAAATAAACCCTGGTTATTTTAAAAAATTGGGTGTAGACAGGTTAATTACAAAATCTTACCATAAGAATCACACTAAATATCTTAAAAAAATGGGGTTTGAAGAAACCTTGATTGATGGTCAGATGTTTTTTGTTAAACATATTGATTGATAGATTAAGCAACTAATTAAGTGCTTTTTTCGTTTATAAATTAAAAAAATGCCCTTTGAGTTATGAAGAGACGGATTTTTAAAATAATGTTTACGATTATTTTTTCTATTATTGTATTAAATAATTACAGTCAGGTTAATTTCCCTGATCCACCTAAATTTTTATCTGCATCTGTTTTACCGGAATCTAATCCTACTACTGTTAGAATTTCATGGAATCCATCTGATTCAGCAAGTGTTGTCGGTTATATTATTTACAAAATTGTTGGAGGAGTAACTCAAACAATTGGCGAAGTTAACGGAAGATTGACAACGGTTTTTGATTATACTCAATCTCAAGCTGATAATGCTCCAGAAAGTTTTAGATTAGCCTCTTTTGATGCTAATTATTTTAAAAGCATGATTACCGATCCACATAAAACAATAAATTTAAAAGTAGAATTTGATAAATGTAAATTGTCAGCAAAATTAACATGGAACGCTTATGAAGGTTGGACGCAGCCTGTAACAAAATATAAAATTTACCGCCGAACTTCTGAAGGTACATATTCTGTTGTCGGTAGTACAGATTCGAATAATTTGTCATTCGAGAATATTGAATTATTACCTAATACACAGTATTTTTATTACGTTGAAGCTTTGAATAATTCAGGTCTTACTGCTACTTCAAATTCTGTGAGCATTACAACAGAATCATATTTGCCTCCCGATTATTTATATGCTCATTTTGCTACTGTGGAAAATTCAGAAATTAAAGTAAAATTTTTGATTTCCGGAAATACTGCAGATGTATCAGAATTTATTATTCAACGAGCATCAGATCCTGATGGAAATTGGAGCGAAATTCGTTCTTTTGTAAACTCAGGACAACGCGAAATAATTTATACCGATGTTGATGCTGATCCGTCTAAACAAATTTATTACTATCGAATAGCATCTCTAACACCCTGCGGTAATGTTAGCCTTGTTTCTAATTATGCTTCAAATATTTTGTTACGTACCGAAAACAATGGTTTAGAACATAAAATTTCATGGACCCAATACAGAGATTGGCAAAATGGGGTTCAAAATTATAAAATTTATCGTGATTTCGATGGAATGCCGGTAGAGGTTGCCACAAATAATCCGGGAGATTTGAATTTTAATTACGATATTAGTTGGTATGTAAATTATTGTCAGGATAAAAAGATTCATGTTTCCAATAAATATTGCTACTATGTAGAAGCAATAGAAAATTTAGGTCATCCGATTACCACAAACACAGGGATAAGCCGTTCTAACGTAGAATGCGTATTTCATGAACCTGTTGTATGGATGCCAAATGCTTTTAACAGAAATTCATACGATTCAAAAAAATCCGTTTTTCGACCAATTATTTCTTTTGCACAGGTCGAACCTTATGAATTTATTATTTTTGACAAATGGGGTAACGAAATTTTTAAAACAACTCAATCTTTTGATGGGTGGAACGGATTTTTAAATTATGATCCTGCTCCTTCTCAATATTACATTTACTACCTTAGGTATTACGACTTCAAAAATAAGGAGCATATCTTAACAGGAAAATTTTTTCTATTTGCCGACTAATAAATTCTAAAAAAAATCTAAATTTATTTCTGATTATTTGTAATTTTATTGTAGTTTTATGATGATTATTTAAAACTATTGCAATGGGTTTATCAGCTGAAGAAAAACAATATTTTGAAGAACAATTCGATAAATTGATTAAAGCCACAAAGTATATTCAGAGCGAGGATGATATTTTAATGATACGTAAGGCTTATGATTTAGCAAACGAAGCCCACGCAAACATGAGAAGAAAATCAGGAGAGCCATATTTTACACATCCACTGGCAGTGGCTTTTATCGTTGCCGAAGAAATCGGGCTGGGACCCAAATCTGTTGTTGGAGCTCTTTTGCATGATGTTGTTGAAGATACCGACTACACTTTGAGTGACATAGAAAGAATGTTTGATAATACAATTGCCAATATTGTTGATGGATTAACAAAAATTTCAGATGTTCTGGATAAGGATTCTTCGACCCAAGTCGAGAATTTTCGTAAAATGTTGATAACAATGTCTCAGGATATTCGGGTTATTTTTATCAAGCTCGCAGATAGATTGCACAATATGAGAACCCTTGATTCGATGCCCGAATATAAACAAGTGAAAATTGTTAGTGAAACTGTTTATTTATATGCTCCGCTAGCTCATCGTCTTGGTTTATATTCTATTAAAACAGAACTCGAAGATCTTGCTCTTAAATATCAACATCCTCTTATTTATCGTGAAATTTCTCGCAAATTCAAGGAAACAGAAGAAGAACGAAATAAATACATTGAAGAAATTATTACACCAATAAAGAATTTACTTGAAAGCGAAGGAATATCTTGTACTATTAAAGGTCGTACTAAATCAATATATTCTATTTGGAACAAAATGCAAACCAAAAACGTTCCTTTCGAAGAAATATACGATTTGTTTGCAATCAGAATAGTATTTGACCATCCGGACGATCTTCCAGACTCAAAAGCCAGAGCAACTTGCTATCAAATTATGGCTATGATTACAGATATATATCCACACCATGAACAAAGAGTACGCGACTGGATAAAAAAACCTAAATCAAATGGATACGAAGCTCTTCATGTTACCGTAATGGGGCCTAGAGGTAAATGGGTCGAAATTCAAATTCGTAGCCGTAAGATGGATGATATTGCTGAACGTGGATTTGCTTCACATTGGAAATATAAAACTCGCGAAACTGGCGAAGATCATAGTTTGGATTTGATAATTGCTAACCTAAACGAGCTTTTGAATTCTAAGGATGGCAATTTAATGAGTTTCCTGGATGATCTTAAAATAAACTTGTTTAGCTCCGAAGTTTATGTGTTTACTCCAAAAGGAGAAATAAGGAGTATGCCAAAATCTGCAACAGCATTGGATTTGGCTTATGATATTCACACACAGGTGGGACACCATGCTATTGCAGCTAAAGTTAATCATAAATTACAACCTTTGTCTTATGTCCTAAATTCGGGCGATCAAGTAGAAATTTTAACATCTGAAAAGCAATATCCTAAAAGAGAATGGCTTGATTTTGTTAGAACTCCAAAAGCTAAGTCTCGGATTAAAAGTGCTCTTAAAGAAGAAAGGAGACTTAACATTGAAAAGGGTATGGATATCTTTTTTAAAAAAATACGTGAATTAAACCTTAAACTTGATTTTAAACAATTTAACGAATTACGCAAAAAATATAATGTGCCTAATAAAGAAGAATTTTACTACAAAATAGGTGTAGGTCAGATTCTGATTGATGATATCGCAAAACAACTTGAAGGAAGAAAAAGTTTCTTTGCAAGATATTGGAAAGTTACTTTAAGAAAACCCAAAACAAATAAAGAACAAACAAAAAATTCCATGACAATTGAAACATTGGATAATAAGAAAATTACACTTGCTCAATGTTGTAACCCTATTCCCGGAGATGAAGTCGCCGGTGTTGTAAATCCAAATAATTCAATTATTATACACAAAAAATCTTGTAATGTTCTTATAAATTTTGCTTCAAAATTTGGAGATAGAATTATTTCTGTTAAATGGTCGGTAACAAAAAAATTATCATTTTTGGTAAAATTAAAAATCGAAGGTGTTGACAGCATGGGTGTTGTTCATAAAATTACCAGTGTAATTTCTAAAGAGGCTAATGTAAACATGAAAGCAATAAATATTGATACTAAAGATGAACTTTTTTTCGGAGAAATTCAACTTTATATTCATGATGTTGAAGATTTAGAAGCTTTAACAAAGCAACTAAAAAAAATAAAAGGAGTTAATAATGTAATAAGAGTTGATAATAATGAAAATGACTAAGAATGAAATAGTTTCGCTTCTGAAACTTTTAGAAGATCCTGATAATAAGGTTTTTGAAGCTGTTAAAGAAAAAATAAAGCAGGATAGTGAGTTCTTTAAGATATATCTGGAAAACTATCATTCACTCTCCAATAATTTACTTGCAATACAACGATCAGAAGAAATCCTTGATGAAATCTTTCTTCAGAAATTTTTTGAAGATTTAAAAAATTTTTTAACCGATGAAAATTCTCATCTTAGTCAGGGAGCATTTTTGTTCGAGACCTATTTTAACAGGGATTTGGATAAAAATCAAATCGAAGCTTATTTTGATGAAGTTTTGCGAGCTGTTTGGATAGAAATAAATGATAATCTAACTGCTTTTGAAAAAATAAATATACTCAAAGAAGTTATTTTTAACAAGCAAAAATTTAAAAAAACTCCCTTGCTTTCAAATCAGTTAGAAATGTTTAATGTAGCAACTTGTTTGAGCCATAAAAAACTTACTCCTGTTACTGCTGCAATGTTGTATTCGATGCTTTGCGAACAACTCAAAATACCTTTTTATCCTCTGAACTTCCCGTCATTATCAATTATCGGTTTCTACAATAAAGAATTTGAAATGTTGCCCAATCCTGATATACATAAAGGAATTATGTTTTGTATTTTTCCATATATGGACGCCCAGCCAATTGGAATTCCTAATGTGAAAAAAATGCTTAAAGATTTAGGTCCTGATTACGATGTCGATAGATTAAGTACGATGCCTTATAAAGAATATTTGCTGGAATATTTTAAAATGCGAATAGATTTTTTGAGAAAGAATAAAATTGATAATTTTGCCACCAAAAATTCGAGTCGAGTCATAAAGTTTTATGAGCAGAATTATAATGTTGGAAATTATTAGAATAATATGAAAATCGTAATTGCAGGAGCCGGAGATGTGGGAAAATATTTGGCTAAGATGCTGAATAAGGAAGACCATGATTTAATAGTTATTGATAAAAATATAAAGGCTTTAACACAAATTTATCAATTAAATGATTTATTAACAATTCAAGGAGATTGTTCTTCTTTTAATGTACTTAAAGAAGCTTCGATAGAACAATGTGATTTATTCATTTCTCTTACAAATAATCAGGATACAAATATTTTGTCTTGTATTTATGCTCATAAAATGGGAGCAGGTAAAACAATTGCTAGAGTTGATAGTATGGAATATCTCCATCCAATACACAAAGTTAGTCTGATAAAGTTTGGTATAGATAAAATAATTTACCCTGAATATATTGCAGCAAGAGAAGTTGTTGGAGTGATTAAGCAAACCGGTACTACCGAAGTGTCTGAATTTTCAGGAGGTAAGCTTGCTTTATATGTCTTGCGACTCGATCAAAATTCTCCTATTTTAAACCGTAAACTTAAAGACATAAAAGAATTTTCAACAGGTGAAAACTTTAGAATCGTTGCAATAACTCGAGAAGATAAAACTATTATACCTCGAGGAGAGGATATACTCAAAGAAAATGATTTAGTTTACATCATTACCAATCAAAAAGGGATTAAGGAATTAATAAATATTAGTGGTAAAACCAAATTAGATAACAATAATATTATTTTTCTGGGTGCAAGTAGAATAGGAGTAAAAGCAGCCAAAATGATAGAAGGCCAGCTTAAGGTAACTATGATTGAAAAAAATGAGGAAAAGATAGAAAATATTGTGAATGAGCTTTCTAAAACAACAATAATAAATGGGGATGGAAAAGATGTTAATATCCTCCTAGAAGCCGGTATCGAAAAAGCAGATGTTTTCGTCGCTGTTACCGGTGATTCTGAAACCAATATTTTAACATGTATTCTTGCTAAAAAATTTGGTGTCCCACGTACTATTGCAGAGGTTGAAAATATGGATTATATCGAAATCGCTAATAAAATGGGGATTGATTCTATTGTCAACAAAAAACTTAGTGCGGCAAGCACAATTTACACTATGACAATGGGAGCTGAAATTTCTTCAATAAAATGTCTTACCGGAACTGATGCTGAAGTTCTGGAATTTGTTGTTTCAGATAATGCATTAGTTACAAAAGCTAGAATAAAAGAATTAAATTTGCCCGAAGGTGTTATTATTGGTGGGATAGTGCGTGGAAATAAAACTATAATTGCAGTTGGAGATACTCAAATTAAACCAAAAGATAAGGTTGTTCTTTTTGCTTTACCTTCAGCAATTTTTAAAATAGCGTATTATTTCTAAATCAATTTCTGAACATTGGCATATTTTGTTTATTAGAGTTTTTCAATTTTACTGTTAACATTACTTCGTGAGATCCTGATGTGTGATACCTTAGTGATGATAATACCAAGTCATATGAATAGAATAATCCAAAAATATCGTAATAATATCCCAATCCTATGTTGAGACCGTCATTGTACTTATAGTTCAAAATTCCATGAATTTTTTCAGCATAATTGTAGCTCATGCATAATTCTGCCGCAACAGGCGAACTGCTAGCATAAGAAATAAAAATACCCGGAATAAAGCTGTGCAAATTGCTGTAAAATTTATACTCCCCACTGAAAATTATATGTCGACTCATTCTTATTTCTGCGTTATCGCTTTCTGCAAAAGGTCTGAAACTGCTTTTTAATATCTGATCAATGGCAAAGCCAAATTTAAAGTCATCATTATAAACGTAAATCCCGGCGTTTGATTCAGGCCGCCATTTTTTATCACTTACAAAGTTAAAAGCCGGATCACTTTCATCTCTATATGTTAATCCTTGATTATCTAGACGATATTGAACAATTAAAGCCGATAAACCGAACGAAAGATTCAAATTGTCCATCGGAATAACATAAGAATATCCCAAATTTATAGTAAAACGAGTTCCAGGATATGTTTTATCGTTAATCAAAAATCCTCCTATAGAATTACTAGAATTTATAGGCATTGAATATGATATAAATGAAGTTTTTGGAGCATTTTCAAATCCAACCCACTGTTGACGATGCAAGAGTTTTATATTTGGAGATTCATAACTTCCATTAACCGCAGGATTAAAGAAATCCATGTTCAGATGTCGCAGCGATAATTGTGGAATCTGTTGAGCCTTTATCGAAATTGCAATAATTAACGGAATAAGTATTATTATCTTTTTCATGATATTATCTTATTATTGTTACACTGCCTTTGTAGGTCTTTGACCCGTCAGATGTTGTTATTATATAATAATAAGTAGCATCCGGAACATTTTTTTCTTTGTATTTACCATCCCAACTTACAGAATTATCTTCTGATTCAAAAACCAAATTTCCATTGCGATTAAAGATCTTTACAGAACAACCCTCACAGCCGTCAATTATCCAGTAATCATTAAGATTGTCCCCATTTGGTGAGAAACTGTTATAAATATGTATTTCTTCTGTAATTTCTTCATTTATTTTTGCTGCTGTATAGTATTTTTTATCAGAGTTTACAAAGTTTTGAATAAAAGCATTGTTTTCTGAATTAAATCCGGAGTTATCAACTTTAATCCATTTCGGAGAATGACTTGATTGCCATGCTGAAAGAGCATCAAAACTTCCGTCAGAATTTTCGTATTTGATCAATATCTCAGCATCGGATTGTCCTTGTATTCTACGAATTGAATGGAAAAAGTTTTCGTTTATATATTCAATATCCTCATTTTTTAAGGAAGAATACATTCCGTAAAAGTCAGGGCTGTTATTTATGAAACCAACTTCGAAATTGTTTAATTCACCAAAACTTGTAGTAATATAAACAGGACGATAAATCGGATTCAGCAAATCGGCTCCCAACGGGAACTCATAAATTTGGGTAGAAAGCATTTTACGGTTCAGGCTGCCATTTAGAGATGTTGATATAAAACCATTGTTTCTTTGAATTGCTGTTGTAGATTCATTATTGATGGTAATAGATTTTTCCATTGCTGCTAATTCGGAATCAAAAAGTTTTAATGTTCCGTTTATACTTAAATCATTATATAAAGTTTTAATACCTGTTCCAACCAGAAACAAATTATAAAAACTGCTTGAATTTGTACCCCCAATATTTTGATTTGTCCCATATAGAAAGATTGTTCCCTGTTGGGGAAAATAATTCCCATTATTTATCCAATTACCTGCAAGGTAGATATAACCATTATTTTTAATTTCTCCGGAATTTGTAATGTTTTCTTTTATTGCCAAAATTGCAGTATCATTGCTTGACGAATTTAAGTTTATAATTCCTGTGTTGACAATACTTCCATTAATATCTAACTTAATTTGATTATTTAAGTTTAACTTTATATTGTTTACCTCCATTAACTGTGCATCTAATTTTAGATTGATGAATATTAACAAAGGCAATAACATAATTATTTTTTTCATGGCTTGAATTTATTTGAAGTTAAGAATGACTTGTTCATTGTTATCACTCTTTATTTTTAGATTTTCATTTGGTACAAGCATAAACCCTTTATTAGCCGGTAGTCCATAAAGTGTTGGGTGAACATATTTACCTTTATATCTGCCTGTTTTGAAAGGTTCCGGATTTTTAAGTTCAGGATTATTTCTCATATATAAGTCGTTACGTTCAGAATACACAGTCCATGAAACTTTGGCTCCGGCTTCACCACCAGCAATAGTAAAACTGTTTCCAGAAATTTCTCTTTTAATGTATAAGTTAGGCATGGCTTTGCCTATTGGAGTTAGTTGATATGAATAATTTATATTAATATCACTGAAATAATCTGGAAGAGTAATTTCAGCTTCACCATTTGAATCAAATGTAGCAGTGCCACGGTACATATTAAGAATCTCATTGGATTCTATACAGTAGTGGATAAGGAATTTATTCTCTGGATCTTTAGGATGGTCGATTCTGAAGGACTTTGATCCTACTGCATAAAAGTTTGCTCCGACATCTAAATTATTGAAAATTCCACCATCATCAAAACTGTATACCCCGTAACTTAATGATAGATTGGTTGATTGTCCTGCTATGCCTGTAACAGCTTGTCCCATAACTCCAATTCCGGGGTCTGCAGTAGCAGAATTTGACCCCCAAACACCGTATCCATCTACTTTGTTACTTTCTCCAACAACACCGTTATACCCTCGTCCTAAAACACCATGCCCGCCGGTAGTTCTCAGATTTTGCCCGTAAACGGCTGCTTCGGCAGTAGCTGTTTGTGTTATTTCTCCTCTTATGGCAAAAGAGTTGGCGGTGGATTGTCCGAAAATTGCAGAACTGTTTTGGTTTGATGCAGTAGTTGCCTGTATTGTTGCGTATGGAGTTGTAGAGGATGTATTGGCAGCAGATATTGCCACGCCACTAGTGGAGTGCACTATTTGTATTGCAGGGTTATTGTTAATTGAAGAGTTAATTCTGACAGGGGCATTGGCAACAGTATTAATAACTGAACTTGTTACTGGATCATTACAGTCATATGCTTCTTGTAGGGAAATACATGAAAGTCCTCCTCCTGCAGGAGTTTGCCATGTTGCATTACCATTTGCATCGGATGTTAATACTTTTCCTGCTCCGGGGGTGCCTGCTCCTGAAAAACGTACAGATCCAGCGACATGTAATTGTGCACTTGGAGAATTTGTTCCAATGCCTACATTACCAGTTGATGTTACACGCAATCTTTCAATACTGTTTGTTCTAACAATCAGAGGTTGATTTGTGTTTGTTCCAATAAAATTGTTTTCGTCTGTATCATTATTACCTGTGATAAGCCATGTTCCCGTACTACCTCCTCCTGAAATTGTTTGCCATGTTGCATATCCGTCAGCATCAGAAGTTAAAACTTTTCCTGCTCCGGGGGTGCCTGCTCCTGAAAAACGCAAACTTCCTGAAACTTCTAGTTGTGCTGATGGATTATTTGTTCCAATCCCTACATTTCCATTAGTTGTTATTCTTAGTTTTTCACTGTTATTTGTACGAAATACCAATGGTTGATTATCTGTTGTTCCAATAAAACTTCCTGAATTTGTGTTTGAATTTCCGGAAGTTAACCATACTGAATTGGTTGAAGTTATTGTTGAAGGCTGATTTGTTGTTATTACAAGATTTCCATCATTGTTAAAATTATTAGTCAAAATTGACCAGTCGCTACCTGATGAACTTTGGGTTATTCTGCATAATGAAATCCATTGACTAACTGAAGATTTATAAAAGATGAAACAAGCCGAATCTGTATCATAAACCAGCAATCCATCTGCAGGACTTTGTATTGCAACCCTTTGTTGTGAAGTCATACGTGGAATTAACAAGCCTTTCGATGTTGAATAGATATCTAGAATACTTGAAGGATGTGGGGTTACATTGTCTGCAGGATCAGAAATTCCAACGTTGTTTTGTGAAAAAAGAAAATTTAACCCCAAAAAAATCAATAATACAAAAAGAATTGTCAACTTTTTCATAGTTTTAAATTTTATATATAATACACATTTATTTTAATGCCTTGAATTGACACA
>Ga0116165_1003440_pt1 | contig 10516 bp, 6 predicted proteins | sample AD_JPNMR1_MetaG_FD_89885 | JGI IMG/M metagenome (GOLD analysis project Ga0116165, IMG submission 89885) | Active sludge microbial communities of municipal wastewater-treating anaerobic digesters from Japan - AD_JPNMR1_MetaG | ecosystem: Engineered > Bioreactor > Anaerobic > Digestate | place...
AGGGCGCCGACGTTTACCGAGGGCCGGGCGGCGGCGAGGCAATCAAGGTAGCTGGCGAAGCTCTCCCAGGTCCACTCCACGTCGCCGGTGAGGAAGGCGAACGCCTGGCGCAGCGGCCCGCGCAGCTCCGGGCGTACGGGTGCCACCCCCATGCCGCAGTTGCCCACCACGAGCGTCGTCACGCCCTGGTGCACCATGCTTTCCGCGCGCGGGTTAACCAGAAGCGTGAGATCGGAGTGGGTGTGCATATCGATGAATCCTGGGCAAACCACCTTTCCCCGGGCATCCACGCGCTCGCGGCACTCCACGCCGCTCAGGTCGCCGATAGCGGCGATGCGGCCGTCGCGCACGCCGAGATCAGCCCGGATACCCGGTCGCCCCGTGCCATCGATCACTTCCCCGCCAACAAACACCAAATCGAGCATCGATCGCCTTCTTCCCAAACGAGACGCGTCACCGCATCAGGGATGCGCGCTCTTACGCCTGCTCGCGAGACCCTTCGCCGCAGCGCAACAGCTGGAACTTGGTCACGGGGTCGGCAACACGCACGGCATCCAGCCCAGTGAGCTCTACCAGGAGCACCTCCAGAACGTGCCAGGTGACGATGCCGGCGCGAATGCACCCGGTGACCGTCTTCTCGCCCCGGCCGCACGCCGCGTGCAGGTGGAGCACCGGCTTGCCACTCTCATCCGGGAAAAGCGTGCCCACGCCAGCCGCCTCGTGTACCCCCTTCAGCGTGCCTACCTGGGGCACGGGCGGCAGGCTCTCTCCGTCTTCTGGTCCGACTACCAGCCGGCTGCCATCCTCGACGCCGCCGACCAGGATCACCAGCCCGGATCGCACGCCCTTCTCCGCGGCGAAATCCTCCAGCGCCTGCGGCATCGGATCTCCATGCTCCAGACGAATGGCAAAGACGCGTCCAATCTGCCCTTCTGTATACTGCATCTGTCCCCTCGCAAACACGCGAACCGTGGCTATGACGCCGTCGCGCGCCGGTGAAAGAATCGCCCGGCAAACCACTCACCTGTTCGATGAGCAGGAGCACGCAACCTCCCCGCGGAGAAGCCGGACCGCCGGCCCCCTTCAGGATTCACCGCGACCGGCACGCGGTCGCTCGCTTTCCCTGGGGCCGGCGTGCGGTCCGAGGCTAGGGATGGGGCGGGTAGTCGGGGGGTAGGATGCGCGGCCAGGGCGACGATGCGCTTCCGAGCCCGGAACGGTGAGGCTCCCTACGCTTCTCTTGACGTCTCCCGCCCGCCATGCTACACTGGCAGGCAAGAGGGGGCGGCACGAGCGCCGACCTCGGAGGGCGAACGTGAGTATGGCTACCACACTGCGACTGGCAGCGGCTGCAGCACTCATCTGTATGGCGCTGTCTGGAGGAGGCGCTATGGGCGCTGAAGCGAAACCCCCGACGGATTGGTCGGATTGGGAGCGCTATCGCGCGGGAGTGCAGCACCCGGCAAGCTCGATCAAGCAGGCAGACCTGGAGCGCGCGCAGGAGAATGTGAAACGATATCCTTGGGCACAAGCCTACGTGGATAGGCTGCGCGCGAGCGCCGATACCCTGGTGCCACGAATCACCCCAGAGTATCTCGTCCGCATGCTCGAGCGCACTACCCCGGGGTGTGTAGGCCCCTGTCCTGCCTGCCGGGCGAAGGGCCTTCCCTGGCATCCCAATGGCCAGTGGAGTTGGAATGAGCAGACCCCGGACCAGCTCACCTGCAACATCTGCAAGACGGTCTTCCCGAACGAGGAGTTCCCCGAGGATATCGTCTTGCAAAGCAAGTGGGACCCCGAGCAGAAGTTCACCTTTGTTGGCCAGGGACCGCCGTTCCGGTGCTTCGGTTACAACGCGCGCCCCAGTCTCACCGGCATCATTCGCGCCCGGAAAGTAAGCCAGATCACTTCCCACCTGCGCACGCTTGCCCATGCCTACGCGCTGACGCAGGATGCGCGCTATGCCCGGGCGGCACGCGCCATCCTCCTTCGAATGGCGGAGGTGCTTCCGCGCTACTTGGTGCGCGCCGGATACGCCTACGGCGAATATGCCGACTGCGATCCCCATGTGGCCGCCCGGCAGATCAGCAATCTGCCAACCGATGAGCTGGTGGTGCCCCCGAACAAGCCAGACCGGAAGCTGCACACCGGCTACTGGTCTGCCAGCCGGCTCGGCACTTCCGGGATGGATGGCGGCCTGATCTGCACCATCACGGAAGCGTATGACCTCACCTGCATGGCGAAAGAGGGCGACACTCCGATCTTCTCGGACGAGGACCGGGTGCGCATCGAGCGCGACGTGTTGCTGGAAGGGGCATATCTGGCCGCGTGCGATCCAGCGATCAACAACAAGTCGGTGGGCAATCGCGCCGGCGCGGCGATGGTGGGGATGTGCGTTGGCCACCCGGGCCTGGTCCATTTCGGCCTGGATGGCTTCCGCCGGACTGTGGAGGAGTGGTTCCTCCCCGATGGAGGCACAAGCGAATCGGCCGCCTACGCGATGATGACGATGGGCGGCGTTCGCAACTTCGCGCTGATGTTCCGCGGCTACTCCGATCCGCCCGGCTACCGCGGCCCCGATGGCACCCGCCTCGACAACTTCGATGCCTGCCGCGATACGCGCTATGGCGACTGCTGGCAGGGCCTGGTCTGGACGCTGCAGGGCGATCTCTTTCATCCTCCTTCCGCTGATTCTTACCGGACAACCCGGATCAATGCATCTTTCGCCGAGCTGCTCGCCCTCGGCTATCCGACGCCCGAACACATTGCCCTCCTGAAGGAGCTGAGCGGTGATGAAGCGCCTGGGTCGCCGCAGGCAGCGATCTTCTACCGCGAGCCCGGCCTGGAAGCACGTTCCGTTCCGCCGCTCTCCTTGCCCGATATCGTCTTCCCCTTCCTTTCCCAGGGCAACCTGCGCACCGGCGAGAATGGCCGCAAGAGCCTGGCCCTCCTCAACGCCAGTGATTGGGGCGGGCACCACCACATGGACAGCCTGGATCTCTACTACTGGAAGGACGGGCACGAGCTTCTCTCGGACCTGGGCTACCTGTGGGATCACCCCGATTCCTACCAGACGCGGCGCACCTTCGCGCATAACCTGGTGGTGGTCGATCGGAAGGATCAGAAGACGCGCGACCGCGGTGGCAGCTTTCATCTCTTCGGCTGTACGCCGCGCGTGAAGGTAATGGAAGCCTCCTCTCGGGCCTATGATGCTGCATCCACCTACCGGCGCACGTGCATCCAGGTGGATCACGGGGATGCGGGGTCCTACCTGGTGGATCTCTTCCGCGTCGAGGGTGGCACCGAGCGCGATTACGTCTTCCATGGACCGGGCGGTGACTATCAGGTGACGGGCCTCGCGCTGGCGCCGGATGGCCAGGTGGAGCGCGAGGTGCGCTTTGCCCTGCGCTTCCCGCTGGCGCGCGTGGGCGAGCTGTACGTGGCCGATGTGGAGATCCGCCGGGTGATGCCTGGCGAACAGGAAGGCCCTAACCTGATCGCACCGATCCTGGGCGAGGTGGGAAGCCAGCCGGCCGGATGGGGCTACTACTCGGGAGATGGAACGGGCGATTGGGGCATCGCGCCCTCGGACGAGGCGGGCGGGCGGTGCATGCGCGTGCGCGCGCTCAAGCCGCACGAGAATGGCCGGATGAACGTCGCCCTCCTTGCTGGCAAGTCGGATGGCTATCGGGGGGAAGGGGCGCTATCGGGCTCCATGGGCGCCACCTATAAGGCGCGCTTCCGCCTGCGCGGCAACGTCCCTCAGGTGAGAGTTCAGGCGGTCTATTGGCCCAATGACCCGAAATCGCCTGACGACCGCAGCTACGTGAACATCATCAACGCCCCGGTTGATGAGGGCTGGCAGCATTATGAGGTCACCTTCACCCTACCAACCAGCGTGCTCCCGTTGACCGATGTGCAGCGCGCCGAGGGAGGAAACCCCTGGCAGATCACCTGGTCGCTGGAGGGGGATTACACTTTCGCGGCGCTCGCGCCGGGCGCGCCTGGGGAAACCGTGCGCCTGGGCAACGGTTGGGGCCAGCGCGACCACCGCAACCGCGACCGTGGCGCCGTGCTTCCCTATGTCGTGCGCTCCTCGCGCGGCCCGAAGCCGGTCACGTTCGTGACGCTCTTCGCCGGCGCTCCGAAAGGGAAGCTCCCGGTGCGTGGCATTCGCGTGCTGCCCCTCCCGGCAGATACGCCCTCGGACGCCATTGCCCTCGCGGTGGAGACGGCGCTTGGAACTGATATCGTGCTCTCGCAGCTCCAGCCGCGCGTACTTCGCGTGACCACGCCGCTCGGCGAGCTGGTGACGGATGGCCTAGCAGCTGCGGTTCTGGCGGATGGGCAGGCGCCTGTCACGACCGCGCTCTTCGGGGGAACCCGGCTTTCGCTCGGCGCGGCAAGCGTGACCATCGCCCGCGGCCGCTACGCAGGTCGGGTCGCGGGGACAGGCAGCGCGCGGGGAGAGGCATGGTTCGTCCTGGACGGCGAGCTTCCCAAGGAGGGCGTGCGCCCTGGCGAGACGCTCTTTATCGAGGCGGATGGGATGCGCCGGGCCTACCCCCTCCGGCGTGTGGCTGTCGTGGACGGCGAGACACGCGTCTATACGAAGACGGAGGGGACCGGTTTTGAGGCCCGCCCGGGCGAGAGCTGGGAGATCCTGCCCAGCGCCTCCTGGGGGCGGTGAATGGGGGAAGTGACGGGACGTCCGCCTGATGGTTCTCCCATCTTGTGTCCCTTGTGACCGGGAGCCGGCCGGACTCCGCGCTTCGGCGGCTTTCGGCCGTCGAGGAGCGCAGGCTTTACCAGCCGTTGGGATGAATCGGGGGAGCGCGGCGCGCACGTGCGCGAGAGCAGAGTGGCCTCCCCCGTGCATCCCAAGACTGCTCCCAAGAAGGGGATGCTCCGGGGGCGTCGAACTCTAGACATGGCCAGCACGCGTTGTGCATCATCACCTGTATGAGAGGATAGAAAGAACATGAAGTGGCGAAGGGACCGGCAATCCGGTTTCACGCTCATTGAGCTGCTTGTCGTTATAGCGATCATTGCTATACTGGCGGCCATCTTGTTCCCGGTGTTCGCGCAGGCGCGCGAGAACGCCCGGAAGTCGAATTGCCAGTCCAACCTGAAGCAGATTGGCACCGGCATCCTGATGTATGCCCAGGACTACGATGAGGTGTTGCCCCCATCCTACCTCTACCTGGACTCGGCGAAGACTCAGCTCGCTTGGTGGGAGGATCTCCTTCAGCCCTACGTTAAGAACTACAACGTGATGGCTTGTCCCAGCGACTCGGACGGAGTCTATGCCAACCTGCGCCCGGCGGGAACGGCCAACCCCTTGAAGTTCTCCTACGCCGCGAACGGGCACGGCGGCGGTAGCGGCATCCGGCCGATGGGCGGCGCTGGCACATCCTGCTCGCTCTCGCAGATTCAGACGGTTTCGAACCTGATCCTCATTGGAGAGACGCGGAGCACCTCGACCGGAGGCGGCAAGGAGTGGTGGAGCGTGGATCACGCGGATGCCTACGCAGCCGACGGAGTGGGCCTGATCGACCGCAGGCACTCGAGCGGCTCGAATTGGCTCTTTGCCGATGGTCACGTGAAGTTCCTGAAGAAGACCGAGCGCGAGATGTGGAACCCCACGAAGTAGGCGCTTTCACCAATCGATCGGACGTTGTGCCAGGCGGGCCCAAGCGCCCGCCTGAGCTACGTACGAGCCCCGCGCGGCGAGCGAGAGGATGGATTACCGCTGGGTGAGTTTCGCGAACACCTTGCGGATCGACGCTAGCTCCGGCGGCTTCCCCAGGATGGCATCGATCCCCTCGGGAAACACCCCGGGCTCCATGAAAGTACCCCAGCCGGTGAGCAACACGACAGGCGTCTCCGGGCTCTCGGCCTTGATGGCGAGGGCGACCATGCGCCCGCCAATGTGTGGCATTCCTAGGTCGGTGAGGACGATATCGAACGGCATGCCGTGAAGTAGCGCGTGGCGAAACTGCTGTATCCCCGCCTCGCCCCCCGGGGCTCCCACGACTATGTGCCCATCCGCCTCCAGCATATCCATGAGGGCGGCACGCACGCGGTCGTCATCATCGACGCAGAGGACGCGTAGTGGTCGCGACTGGCAGCAGCCAGAAGAGGGGAGCTCCCGCCTGGCAGCCGCTGGCCCGTCCATTGGGAGAAGCAAGCGCACCGTCGTGCCCTTGCCCGGCTGGCTTTCGATCTCTATGGTTCCTCCATGGCCCTGGACGATGCCCTGAACCATGCTCAGGCCCAGCCCGGTGCCGCTCTGGCCCTTGGCGGTGAAGAAGGGCTCCAGACACTGGCGCAGCGTCTCCGCGTCCATGCCATACCCGGTGTCGCATACTTCGATGGCCAGTAGCGACCGCGACCACGGTCTGGCCCGCAGGGTGATGGAGCCGCCGATGGGCATTGCATCGACGGCGTTTCCGATCAGGTTGGCGAGGGCCTCCCGCAGCTCGCTCTCCACGGCCGTGACGTAGGTAGGCGCGCCATCGGTCTCTATCTTCACGGCAATGGTGACGCCCTGCTGTTGCGGAAGGTCGTGCCAGCGAGGCCGAGTCAGGTCAACCACGTCACGCATCAGGCGCGCGATGTGGATGGAGCGCACCTGATCGCGCCCATCACGCTTGCGGTACAGCTCGCGCATGCGACCAACCGTCTTCTTGATATCATCGGCGGCCATGAGGATGGACTTCAGGTATCTTTGCGCATGCTCATCGAGATCGGGCACTCGCATCGCCAGGAGCTCGGCGTACGTGGTGATCGGCATCAGGGCGTTGTTGATGTCGTGGGCGATTCCGCTTGCCATCTGGCCCAGGATGCGCAGGCGCTCTTGCTCGAGGGCGCTCTGCTGGGTGCGCTGCAGCTCCTTGTAGGCAGAATGGAGGTCCCACAGCAGGGTATCCTGGCGGATGGCCAGGGCGATGTGCTCCCCAAGGCGGCGCAGGAATTCAATCTCGTCGCTGGTAAAGCCATGGGCCTGGCACCTTGCCGTCACGAGGAGACCGTAGAGCATGCCGCCTGCATGGAGCGGGAGGGCCACGCCGCTGCGCAGGCCGGCGTTGGCCAGCAAGGGGATCGTCTCTGGAGACTCGGCATAGTCGCGCACGTAAGTCGATTGGCGGGTGAGACAAGAGCGGAGACCTTCTGTTGACAGTCTCGAGGGTGGGCCATGGTCGCCTTGATGGGGATCGCCTTCCAGCAGCCCGCTGGAGGCCGCGAGCGAAAGGGAGTCTGCCTGCCCGTCGTAGATGTAGATGGCAGAGCCATCAAGCGCCATGCTATCCTCCAGGTGGGCCAGGAGGATGGGTAACATGCGCGCCAGATCCTGACGGTCGGCAATCGCACGGGTGAGTTCATTTAGCAGATCTAGACGAGAGAGCTGGGCGTTGATCGCTTCCTGGGCAAGGTGGTGCTCGGTGATATCACGCGCGTTGGCCACGATGCCGCGTACCGCGGGATGCTGCAGCAGGTTGCGTGCTTTCGCCTCGATCCAATGCCAGGAGCCACTCGCGCCTCGAACGCGCAGAGTTACGGGCTGCGCGGATCGGGAGAGATTCGCGACCGCCTGGAGAGCCGAACGGGTGCGATCCTGATCGTGTGGGTGCACCCACTGTAACACATTTGTTCCCTGAACCGCGTGCGCAGAGCAACCGAGCAGATTCTCGACAGAGGCGCTGATGAAGAGGCAGTTGCCCTCGGGACTGAGCACCGCCACGATATCGGATGCGTTTTCCGTGATCGCGCGAAAGCGCTCCTCGCTCTCGCGTAGGGCGCGCTCGGCCTCTTTGCGTTCGATGGCATACCGAAGCACCCGCCCTAGGAAGCTTGGGGTGAGCTGGTCCTTCACCAGGTAGTCTTGCGCGCCGCGTTGCACCGCCGAAAGCGCCACCGTTTCATCCTCGAGGGTGGTGATCACGACGATGGGTGCCTCGGGTGCGGCCTGTAGCATGCGCTCTACAGTCGCGAGGCCTTGGCTATCTGGGAGGCAGAGACTGAGCAGTACGACGTCACAAGCAGCCGCCCGAAAGTGGTCCTGCGCGGCAGAGAGGCGCTCGACCCAATCGATATCGTACGGCCCCCCGGGGGCTTTGGTTAGCAATTCATGGATCAGGATAGCGTCGTCGTCGCAATTCTCTACCAGCAGTACCCGCATCGGGGTCTCCTTATCTCGGAAACCTCAAGGCGAGCGATCCGGCAGTGGGAAGAGCCCGCGGCTGCCGGATTTGCGGGAGCTCACCATAGGTCTGTAATCAATTTCTTTGGCGGGTCTGTGCATCCTACCGACGATTGGCTGCGGTGGTGTGCCGCGCGGGGTCTCGCCTTGCGCCACCCCGAATCCGTGGATCAGCCTGCCTCTCGGCTCGCTCGACCACATAGCGCACCAGATCGCTCTTGCTGCGTGTTCCCAGTTTGCGCATCACATTCGCGCGGTGTGTCTCCACCGTGCGGACGCTGATCTCCAGAAGTGAGGCAATCTGGGGCGCTGTCTTCCCTTCGACCGTCCAGTGCAGCACCTCCCGCTCGCGCGTGGTGAGCTGCTCGTAGGGATCGCAGGCTCCGCTCTGCTCTACCTGATCGAGATAGGCATCGAGAACCGCCTCTGCCAACGGACGGCTGAGATAGCGTTGTCCGGCGACAACCGAGGTGATCGCTGCGATCAGGTCGCGTGGCCTCGCGTCCTTAAGCACGAACGCCCGAGCACCCGCTCGGAACGCCGCGAGAAGGTATCGCTCTTCGGAGTAAGCGGAAAGGATCACCGCCCGGGTGTTTGGGGAGATCTCGCACGCTTGCCGCACCACATCAATTCCTCCCACCTCGGGCATGAGGATATCGATGATGGCAATATCTGGTTGAAAACGCCCGATGGCATCCAGAGCCTCGCGGCCATTCTCCACCGCCGCAACCACTGAGAACTCTGGCTGAGCCTCTAGAAGCGGCACCAGACCATCTCGGACGATGGCATGATCATCTGCAAGAACGATGGTGATCATACGTCCCTGGACGTACCCAGGCGCAGCATCCTGCACACCAGGGCTCACAACGCGCACGTTGGATGAAGCCCTGAGACCTCTCCCAATCGCGCGCTCGGCTGATAACCGTGGACGGGCTCCATCTCCTGGCCTTTCCTGCCTTCCTTTTTCCGGGTAATTGATCTCACGGGGGTGATGGCTGGGCCGACGAGAGCTTGCGTGGGGCACTGCAAGTTGATGGGCCACTTTCGGCCCAGTCTGTCGCCACCGCTCGAAACTGCCATCACCTAACGGCCGGCTAGCAGACATCCCTTGCCGATACTATGTATCTTACATGCCGGGCGCCTGCCTGTCAATCCGCAATCGTACGTACGTACGCTTAGGATGCCGGGGGATACTCCTCCTCCGGCGTAGTGGAAAGGAGCAGTCTGCTCATGCAGCCCTGGATGGAATCCTGGCACGATTCCTTGAAGGCTACCACGCCCCCGCCTCCGGCTCTCCTCGCGAAGCGTCTCTGTAACCCGGATGCACGCTAGCCAAGATGGGCTGCGGGCCAGCGCCTTGAAGTAGGAAGGAATCTGATGGCAGGGCTGCGTACCGGTTGCGTCGAATGGCGGTAAAGGCGAAAGCCAGTTCCTTTCAAACAACGGTGAGCGGGCGCGAACCATCCGGCCGGATGGGAGAGTGTTCCCCAGTGCGTGAGAACACCGGGCCTCTAGATGCCGGTTGAAGGATGGGTGGGGAGGCTCCCTCCAGGGTACCGATCCCTTGGGGTGACCTGTGCCCTTGGTGCCCGCTGCGCCAGGGGCCATGGAGGAGAGCGGAACGGCAACAGCCTGTTGGCCCGCGCGCCGGAGAGGATAGAGGGGGATGGGTAGCCCACGTTTTCGGGTGTTGGTAGCTGACGATGAGGAGATGGTGCGTGAGTCGGTCTGTGACGTGCTTCGCGCCAATGGCTATGAAGTGTGTGCCAGCGTGGCCTCTGGCGAGGCGGCAGTGGAGTGCGCGTCCCGGCTGCATCCTGACGTGGTGCTCATGGATATTCGCATGCCGGGTATGGGAGGCCTCGACGCCGCGCGCCTGATTCGCGGCCTGCCACAGCCGGTGCCTGTGGTCTTCCTGACGGCGCTCGGCGACCGAGAGATGATAGAGCGCGCGGCCGATTCCGGCGGGTTCGGCTATCTGGTGAAGCCGATCCACGGCCATCAGATTGGACCGATGCTGCACACCGCTGTTCACCGCTTCCAGGAGCTGATACAGGCGTGTGGCACCAAGCCTTCCGAAGCCGCGGTTCAACCCACGCTGGATCGCCTGGCCGAGCGTGCGCGTTCGGCTGGCCTGGAAGGCGCTGTGGAGGAATTTCTCGCAAGCGTGTGTTCCCAGCTTGAGGGGGTTGGCACCGCCATCGCGATCACCGAGCCGGGCGCGCTGGTGCCCGTGGTGCCGGCACGCTGGGGCAACGTCCCGCCAGCGGACGCGCCTGCATGGACCGCGGAGAGTGATGAGATGCCCGATAT
>Ga0116165_1003441_pt1 | contig 10510 bp, 3 predicted proteins | sample AD_JPNMR1_MetaG_FD_89885 | JGI IMG/M metagenome (GOLD analysis project Ga0116165, IMG submission 89885) | Active sludge microbial communities of municipal wastewater-treating anaerobic digesters from Japan - AD_JPNMR1_MetaG | ecosystem: Engineered > Bioreactor > Anaerobic > Digestate | place...
AATTAGAGATATTAAAACTTATTTTTTAAGTACTTTTAAAAAATCTGAATATGAATTTAAAGTAGACAAGATACTTACTTCTGAAATAATTAATTTTAAATTATACGTTTTAAGTGAATTGATTTATTATGTTTTAGAACAAAATAATTTTATTTCTGAAATTAATGAAAACATCTATACTGAAATTTCATATTATGATAGTTCTTTAATAAATAGTGACTATATTTTATCTCTAGATGAAATAAAAAATTTTGAAGATACAATAAAAGAATTCATTTTAAGTGAATTAAAAGTTGATTTATTACATAATGATTTTGTTCCACAAACCCTTCCTTCAATTCTTTCTGGATATGAAGATGTACAAATAAGTTTAACACCAGAATGTGTATTTGATTATGAAAAAAGAATCCGTTTTTATGTAAAAGAAGTTGGTTCAAATGAATCTGCTATAGAAATAAAATATGAATATGAATCAGGTGTAATTAATGAAAGTTTTAATAGAGATATTGTTCCTATAGAAAAGGATCTTTTTAAACAAAATAATTTTGAATTAAGTTTTGAATTTGATTTTTCAGATCCTGTCCCAATAGGAACTTGTGCATACATAAAAATAGAAAAATTAGATGAAATATATGAACAAAATATTTCAGATAATCAAATAATAAATGAAGCTTATAGACAAACTTCTGTAGATAAACAAGGAAAATATATTAAATTAATAAAGTCTATACCTAATTCTCCTTTTGATGATTCTCCTCTTAAATTTCAAATTAATACTGTAGGAAGATACAAAATCACTTATTTTCTTTTAGATGAAGATTTAGATGAAAATAATTATGATTTAATAGAACAGAAAAAGAATCCTGCTACAATTAACTATGCTATATATAATTTTGAATTCAATGTATATGACGCTTCTTTTAAAGAAAATACTAAATATCATTCAGATTATATTGAACCTATTTTATTAATAGATGATTTTTATGGAGATCAAAAAAATATATCAGATAAAACAAAATTTATGAATCCTAATTTATTTTTTACACGATTAAAATATAAAATAATACAAATGTTCTTTGAAAATAGAGTAAGTAAATTTATTTCTTATTTTATACAAAATATTAATTTTGTTGATGAAGGACAAAAAGAATTTGTTATTCAACAAATTCATAATGTCAAACAAGATTTCTTTCAATTCATAAAAGAAAATAAATTAAAATTATGTAATTTAAAAGATGCTTTAAATGAATTAGAACAAAGAATAATAAATAGAATAACTATAGAAACTATAGATAATAATTTTTTATTACAATATATGAGTTCTGTTAAAGAATTTGAAGATTATATTTTAAATAGAGCTAATAAATTAATAAAAGAAAAAGCTTTAGAAAAATATAAAAATTATCAGAAATTTAGTGAAATAGAAAAAGTTATTAATAAAGTTATTAGTAGAGAAAAAATATATGAGATTTATAATGTAAAACAAACCAGAGAGGAATTTGTTTATTTAGAAGAGATGAAAAATGAATTAAATAAACAAATTAAAATAGTTTTATATAATAATAAGGAAGCCATTAAATATTTCCTTGATTTAGCAAAAACTCAGATTATAGATAGAGATTATTTTAAAAACATTCCGATGCACGTAGTTCAAAATAAAAATCTTTATAAAGTATACTTAAAAAAAGCTGAAGATGTAATTACTGATATCGTTCAAAATAAATTAAATAGAGATGAAAACTATATACTTTCTGAAGTTTCAAGAATATTAAGTGAATATGCTGAAACTGAATATCCATTTAGATATGATCCTAATGGTCCATATTTTGCATTAAGTGCCATTACTCTTATTTTAGATAATACAAGTACTGATTTTCCTAATATTATAAAAAATGAGAGATTAAGATATTTTTCTTTAAGAAATTGCCCACACATCACAAATTTTGATGAACAAGTTTTAAAATATTTAAGAAGTCCAAGAAGACTATATCTTTTAGATCTTTCAGGAACAAAAATAACTTCAGTAAGTCGAAACAGCATAGTAAATAATTTTAGTAAAAAAACCAAGTTAATTTTTAAAAGATGTGATTTAGATTATAATACACAAAAACTATTTTTAGATCTTCAAAAAGAAGGTTGGAAAATAGAATTCGATGGAACTCGTCTATATCATATTACAGAAGATGTTATTATGATAGGAAAAAATACAACTGAAGGGGAATAAAATCCTCTTCAGTTTTTTATCAAACAATTCATTAAATATTAAATAATTAATAGGAAAACTATGAAAACTATTAACAAAAAAACTATTCAAATTTTAGATAGGGAAGGACAACCTATAATAGGATTAAAAAAAATAAAAATAGTAGATGCTTTACAACCAAAATTAATTAATGGACAACCTAATCCAAATTATTATATTTCAATTGATAAATACTGGGTGCATAAAACAACAGGTGAAATTACTACAATTCAACCAACAAATCTTTCGGAATATACTGAAAAACCTGGTTTAGAAGAAATAGGAGACGGAATTTATAATATAGCTTATGATTTCGATGATACAGTTATAAAAAAAATAAAAATAGTTTCTTATCCAGATGGAGAAAATGGACAAGAAATTGAAGAAGAAGAACTTTCAGAAAGTATTTTAATCGATTATGATGAGTTACAATCAGCTTATTTAAAGATTGAAAATATAGCAGGAAATTTTCTTGTTAAAAAAACTACATATACAGGTGAAATAAGATTTAAAGAAGATGAAATATTAAAAAATAATAATTTTTTAGATGGATATAATTCTTGGATAGCAGAAAATAATGTTAGTATAAGAGGAACTTCTGACGCAAAATATGTTTCAATAAAAAAATTTTCTAAACTTTCTCAAGAATTTTATATTAAAAATGGTAATCAATATACTTTAAGTTTTTATATAAAAAATCCAGATGGTGTTATAGAAGAAAGTTCAATAAAAGTTGAATTAGTTGCTTTAAGTACAAATACAACTATTTTTTCTGAAGTAGTTATTTCAGATAGTACATTAACTCAACATATTAAAAATTTTAGTATTCTTGCTTCTGATTATTATAGATTAAGTTTTTATGATGCTTCTGAAGAAGTTCTTATAAGTAATATTTCTTTAAAACAAGTTTCTTCTAACGTGGATCCTAATGACGATGGATATGAAATGATTTCTTCAGGAGAACCTGGATATATATTACCTGGTAATCCAGGATTTCCAGCTTTAAGATTAAAACAAGGATATAGTTATTCACAACCAGAAGAATATACTCTTTCTAAATTTTCTATATTTAATAATTTATGGAAAGAAAGATATAATAAAACAGATTATTTAAAAGCTTTTATTAATGGAAAAAATTATCAAATTCCATTATATTGTACTGAATCAATAGATATTCCTTTACCTCCATTTTTAAGAAAAGAAGAAGTTTCTTTTTATCTTGAACAAAATGCTTTAAAAAGACAATTGGTTACAAAAGAGCAACAAGAGTTAGAAATTCAAAAAATGTTTTTAATGTCTCGTTTAGATAGTTTAAATCTTAAACTAAAAATGAATCTTATTAGTTTTCAGGATTATAATAGACAAGTTGAAATTATTTTAACCGAAGGAATAACTATTACTGAAAAGAAATATCAACCTTTATTAAAAATTTTTAAAGATTTAATAACACTTAAAGCAAAAGTAGTAGCAAATTTAAATTTATACGACAAATATTATCTTATAATGACTTTTCCTGAAAGTTATGAAAATTTTGAAGTAAATCCTATTGTAAAATACATTCTTGAGTATCGTATTATTCCTGAAGAAAATGTTGTAATTATTGATGATAGTGATAAAAATGAAAAGCCTATTATTGATCTTGCTCCTATTGGAACTGATGATCCTGAAGCTTTTTTTATTCCTGAAAAACTTTTAGGCGGTACAGGAGGTGGTACAGGCGGAACCACTACAGGAGGTGGTACAGGCGGAACCACTACAGGAGACGGTACAGGCGGAACCACTACAGGAGACGGTACAGGTGGAACTACTACAGGAGATGGTACAGGTGGAACTACTAATGGAACCATATCAGTTAGAGGAGATATTAAGCCATTAATTTATTTGTATGATCCTTCTAATATGTATGAAGTAATAGATGAACTTTCATACGATTTTAGACAAAAATCAATTGTTGATATAGCAAAAAGATGGAATTTTTCACTATCAAATCCAATTAGCACAGGAAATAATACAGGTGATGATGGATTTCAATTTTTTAAATCTCCAGGTAGTGATAATGGTTCAGCAAATTTATATTCTCCAGAATTTACATTCAATAGCGTTAGTGATGAAGAAGAAATCGTTATAGAATTTTTATTTAAGCAAAATCAAATTACTCAAAATTTAGATAAATCTCAATTAATTATTGAAATGAAAGATTCTAGAAATGATTGGAGTCAATATAGAATATTTAATTTTAATGTAACAAAGTCTAACACATTAAATTATTTTTCTTTTACATTAAAAGATAAAAATTTAAAAAATAGTAGAATAAGATTAAATTTTGAATTAGCATTTAATACTCCAGGTATCTATTATTATTATTTACATTCTATATTAGTAAGAAGGAAAAAACCTTATCAAAATATTAAAAAAATAGATTTTAGTAAAAAACATGTATTTTCTAAAGAAAGAACTACTTTTATTTCAGATAATAAAATAATTTATTCAAAAGATACTTCAGATATAAGAAAATTTGAAATTCCTATATTTCCAAATGTTACTTATGGATTACGAGTAGCAGCTATAGCAGCTAATGGAGTTATGAGTAAATGGTCTAATGAAATTTATTATAAAGCTGAAGTTCCAACTACTGAACAAGATTCATTTTTAGAAAATATAACTGAACTTATCGATATTAAATATAATAAAGATTTTAAAATAAGTGAAGATATATTAAAGAATAAATTAACATATATAGAAAATATGATAAAAGACTTACAAAAAGAAAAAATTGAAAAAACATTAGACGCTACTTATGATGGAAATAATAAAAAATGGAATTTTAAGGTTGAATTAACTAATGAAGAAAAAGCTTATTATAGATTTATAATTATAGAACCTTTTATTCAACGTAATTCAAGTTTAAAAATTAATTGGATTTTTGATAATAATGATGCAAAGAAAATAATAGCTCGTTATATCACTCCAGATTCAGTAAATAATATTTTTGAATTAGAATGGAATTTAAATGATGTTCAAGGAGAAATAAATAAAATTGAAGAAAGATTTAATTCTTTATGGTATTATGGAAAAAAAGGAGTATCTTTAAGTGATTTACAAAGTAATAATTTACAAAGATTTTCTTTAAATGAAATTAATGATTATGGAGTGGTTCCTTATTTAAGATTTAGATTATTATTAATGAATAGTATTGAGTTTGAAAGTTATAAAAGCATTTATAAAAGTGCTTATGATATTGATATTGTTGAAAAAAATGATATTGTTGATTATCCTACTAGACAAGACCCTGAAGGAAATTTAATAACAAATTAATAATAATTAATTAAAGGAAAATAAAATGCAAAAAAAATGGTTTTCAGTATATAAAATCGCTGATATACCACATAAAAGTGGAGATATCAAATATTGTGTTATACAAAGTGCTGAAATATTAGATAATAATATAGATGAAGAATATGATTCTTCAGGAAAATTTGTAGGAGTAGAAATTCCTTTTAAAATAGAAATAAAATATAATTCGAATGATATTTTTAGTTCTTATCCAACTTCTTTATTAATAACACTTTTTAGAAGAGAAGGAACTAATGAAAATTATATAGAAATTGTCCATGGAATTTATAATTTTAATAAAGTACAAGATAATTTTGCTCTTATTGAAGGTTCATTAATTGATAAATATGCAATTATAGGTGTTAGTTATAAATATAAATTAATAATTACAAGTAATACAGAAGTATTATTAAAAAATAATAATAATAACGCAGTTTCACATATAGAAGCTGTAAGTAATAAAGATGTTGTGCCTGGATATGTTGATAATTTTTATAGCTATCCATTAGTTTTGAATGTTGAAATTGTTAATAATAGTAATATAGCTAAGTTATCCTGGAATTATCCTGGACAGGGATGTGTAACGTCAATTACAAGCGATCCAAGCAATTCAGGAAAAGATAAGATTACATTTAGTAGTTCAGATGACTCGTCAGATTATAAAAAATTATTAAGTAGTAGTTTTTCAGAACCTGATTTTTCAAATCTTGATTTAAAAAAATTAAAAGATGTAGCAAAAGTTTCAGCTACAGGATTAGTTCCAAGATTTTTAGATACTTATACCGATGGAAATAATACTGTAAAAACATTTGTATCTTTTTTTGAAGTACTTACGAGGACTAAATCACCTTCAAGTTTTGGTGACGTAGAAGAATGGTTTTTTGAAATTCAAATGGCAAAAGGAGATCTTCCTAATGGTACACAAACAAATTCCAATAATATAATAGAAGACTCTAATCCTGATGATAATAGTTCTGATTATTCTCCAAGTTCACATGATCAAAATTTTGAATTAATTTATAGAGGAAAAGATACAAAATTTGAATATCTTTTACCGCCTGGTTCAGCTAATTATACTTTTTCAGGAACTTTAATGGTAAAATGGTCAACAAGGATTATGAGATTTATTGATACTAATAAGAATAAGTTTGGTGATCCAAGAACAACTGGTATTAATTTAACTGATGTTGTTCCAATACGAAAAGCTGCAGCAATAGAATAATTTTTATAAGGAATTTAAATTATGTCTAATAAAAAATATTTTTCAATTTATAAATCAAAAACTTCAAGATATATACCAGCAAATCATGTTAGTCAAGAAACTAATATAGATGGAGAATTTGTTATATTTCATTTTCATACATCTAAAACTTCTATTCCTATAGCAGACGTTGATACCAATGGAATAGTAGCTGTTTATATTAATAATAAAAATATTAGTTTTGAAGAAGATCGTGCAACTTCAGAAATTAATCCTGAACTTGTTATTAATAATGAAGATTGGACATTATTTGGACTTTATAAATTTCCTTATCAAACTGGTACTAATGGAAATAATCTAGTTCCTGATTATAGAATTACTGTAGACGTTTCTAGAATTGCTGGAACTTTTAAGATTGTAGCATTTTTTATAAAAGACTAAAAATTAAATCCTTAAGAGAGATCTCTCTTAGGGATTTATTTAAATTTATTTATAAAAAAAAACAATTTTATAATTAAGAAATAAAGAAGGTGATAAAATGCCAAATGCAATAACTTTTAAAAATAAAGGAAGGTATATTGTAATTGATAAAGATACTCCAAATTTAGTAAAAAAAATAACTGAACAAAAAAATTTAAATAATGATTCTTATAGTATTAATTTTATATCTCCATCTAATGGTTCTTGTTTATTAAAAATAAAAGCTTCTAATGCTTCTATAAATAATAAACTAAAAGTAGAAATTAATAAAATTGATAATAATGAAAATAATTTTTCACAATATTTTTTTTCTCAAGGAGGAAGTGAAACTTATTTTACTTTAAAAGTTGAAAATAAAATAATTTCTGGAACTAATACTGTTAAATTTAGTAGAGAAACAACATTAGAAAATCCTATAACTATTATTTTAAATGAAATATACATATATATATTAGAAGGAACTTCTGAAACAGGATTATTTGCTACTGCAGACGATTCAGGAAAAATAAGTGAAAATTTTACTTTTTCTGAAAGTAATCAAACAGGTTTATATACTGTAGGAAATTTTATTGGTTATTGGAATAGTGTAAATAAGGATTTTACAAGTGTTTTAACAAGTGAAGGAACGTTCTTTTCTATGAAAGGTGGTTTTGGAAAATTAAATGAAAATGAAAGTAATAGAATTTTTTCTAATGGAAATCTTAATAAAGAGTTTTCTCCTGCAGTAGAAATAGATAAAAACGGATTAGTTATTAATGATAAAAGTAATTCTGGTGTAGCTATTAAAAGAGTATTTATTACTAATGAAGAACAAAGTGAAGATTTATTAAGTAGAATGAAAAATATTGATGATACTTCTATTGATTATTTTAATAATGATGATTGTTTAATATCTACAAATATTTCAGATAAAATTCAAATTCAAAAAAATGATAATAAAGATCAAATAAGTAAAAAAGAAAATGTAACAATATCCGTAAATAAAGGAGCTATATTATCTAGACAAATTAAATTAAGTAATAGTAGTAATAGTAATGATAAAAAAAATTATCAAATTAAATTAAAATATTTTTTTACTTATGAACCAAAATCTAAAGAAGTTGTATTTCAAAGAGAAAATCTAGCATCTGTGATAGCTGATATTGATATTAATTATAAATTAATTTTAGCTATTGTTAAACCTAATTATATTAATAATAATGATAATAATGATAATGATAATATTGATATTGATAATTTAAATGTTCAAAATATTATTAATAGTAAGCATTGTATAGATTATTTTTATTTAGAAGAAACAACAACAAATGAAGAAAAAATTTTTTCTTTTTATACTAATGAAACAGATATTGAATTATTATTTTTTTTCTATAATGAAAATAATGAAAGTACTTATAATGCTGATTCGATAAAATTTTCTTTTGAAATACAAGAAATTAAAGTATATGAATATTATATCGAGCTTTCTAAAAATGGATTAAAAGCAAAAATAGCTGATGATAAATATGTTAAAATAGGAAAAGAAGGAATAAAATTAGCTGGTGTAAATGCTGAAATGAAGGATTTGATTGTTAGAGGAAATCTTACTGTATATGGAAAAACTACTCAAAGTACGAATATTAATAATGTAAAACTATATCCTCTTGATGATGGTTTTTATATAGAAGGTGGAATTACTAATAAAAAAAGATTAATTATAACAAGTGATATTGATTCTTCTAATATTGTTTTAAATAATCAAGATAATACTTTAAATGGAGATCTTACATTAAATGGTAATTTAATTATTGAAGGAAATATAAATTATAAAGATCAAGAAACTCTTCTTATAAAAGATAAAGAAATAATACTATGTAGTGGAAATACTAATCCTAATGATATTGATGGCGCTGGAATTAAAATAGAAAAAGATAATAATAATGATAGTTATGAATATATAAAAATTATTAAAAAACAAATTGATCAAAATAATTATTATTGGGAATTTTCTAAACCAATTATTACTGATAAACTTGTTTTATGGAAGGGAGATAATAATCAAAGAACTATATGGAGTGACGATAATAATTTTTATATTAGTAATAAAAATAATAAAAGTAATCATTTAACCATTGATGCTAGTGGAAATTTAAGTATTGCTGGAGATATAAATAATTCAGGTAGTATAAACACTTCTGGAAATATTAATGTTACAGGTAGTGCAACTATTTCATCCAATATACGATCTCAGAATTATTCTTTTACTAGTGATACAAACTATATAGGATATCAAATTTCTAATAATGTTTCTCGTTTTAATAATTTAGTAGCAAAAACTATTTCTATAGCACAAGATGCTACTGGTTATGGTATTTCTCTCCATGGTGGAAATTATTCTGCTGTACCTTATACGTATTTACCTGTATATGGATTAGCTTTTGCAAAAACTTCAAATAATAATATCGGTACTTTTGGTAAAGTAGATGGTGATCATGCTACATTTTTTACAATGTCAAGTGATTCTGGACGCGGATGGATATTTAAATCATATATAAATAATGTAGCTTCAATTAGTAATACTGGTCAATTTAGTGGTAGTGAATTTGTTTTATGGAAAGGAAGTAATAATCAAAGAACTATTAAAAGCGATGATAATAATTTTTATATTAGTAATAAAGATAATACTAGTAATCATTTATCCATTGATGCTAGTGGAAATTTAAGTATTGCTGGAAATGTATCTTGTGGAAATATAAGTTCTGGTGCTATAAATACTAATGGTAATAGTATAACAAGTGGAAATATAACTACTTCAGGAAATATACAATCTAGTAATTGGAATTATTCTAATCCTGATGGTTATACAGGTTATCAAATTACTACTGATTTTTCAAGATTTCAAAATTTAGCAGCAAAAACTATTACTATATCTGAACGTGGTACGGGTTATGGAATTCATTTATATTCTGGTGAATATAGTAAAATACCTGGTACAAATCTACCTTTATGGGGATTAGCTTTTGCGCATACTCCATATAGTGGTATCGGTACTTTTGGTAAAGTAGATGGTGATCATGCTACATTTTTTACAATGGATAGTAGTCCTGGACGTGGATGGATATTTAAATCAAATACAAATAATGTAGCTTCAATTAGTAATACTGGTCAATTTAGTGGTAATGAATTTATTTTATGGAAGGGAGATGATAATCAAAGAACTATATGGAGTGACGATAATAATTTTTATATTAGTAATAAAGATAATACTAGTAATC
>Ga0116165_1003442_pt1 | contig 10508 bp, 9 predicted proteins | sample AD_JPNMR1_MetaG_FD_89885 | JGI IMG/M metagenome (GOLD analysis project Ga0116165, IMG submission 89885) | Active sludge microbial communities of municipal wastewater-treating anaerobic digesters from Japan - AD_JPNMR1_MetaG | ecosystem: Engineered > Bioreactor > Anaerobic > Digestate | place...
ATGTAGATGATGCGGCCCAGACCTTTACCCTTACCGAAAAATTCTATATGCATGCAAATTACAGCAGGTTTATAAGGCCCGGTTATACAATTATAGGTGCCAATAATGAAAAAACAATTGCGGCAATAAGCCCGGATAAAAAGAAGCTTGTTATTGTGGCAACCAACGACAATAAATCCTCCAGCGAAAATTATACATTTAACCTGTCAAGGTTTGCAGGTGTAAACAGTACCGTGGAGGTTTACAGAACATCTCCGAGCCTGAGCCTTGCAAAAAGCATTATAACAGCGTCAAATAAAACCGTTTCCGATACCTTGCCACCCTATTCGATAAATACATATGTCATATCCCTTGACGGCGGTGTTGAATCAATACCGGCGGTAAGGCTTCAATCTTATAATTATCCCAATAGATATGTAAGACATGCAGACTTTGATGCAAGGATAGATGAAAACGTTACTCCTGAAGAAGATTCGCAATGGAAACTGGTTCCGGGCCTTGCCAACAGCAGCGAGGGATATGTTTCCATTCAATCGGTAAACAATCCGGGATATTACTTAAGACACTGGGATTATGATTTCCGGTTGGATAAGAACGACGGGACTGCAATTTTTGCAGAGGATGCAACCTTTAAACTGGTTCCGGGACTTGCAGACCCTTCCGGTGTTTCTTTTCAGTCGTACAATTATCCCGACAGGTATATAAGGCATTATGGATTCTTGTTGAAACTGGAGAAAATCTCAACGGATCTGGACAGGCAGGATGCAACCTTTATAATAATCAGCGATGATACTCCCGAACCTATAACGGATTCAGGGTATATAATGGCTTATTTCAAACAGGCACCGGGCGAGTATGGACTCAATCTTTGCTATAGTACAGATGGACTTTACTGGAGAAATATAAATGACGGAAAACCGGTTTTGTATGCACAAATGGGAACCAAGGGAATCAGGGATCCGTATATTTTCAGAAAGCAGGACGGAAAATTCGGAATTGTTGCAACCGACATGCTGGGGACTAACTGGGGAGATACGAGCCAGTATATTCATTATTGGGAATCCGAGGATTTAATAAACTTTACCGAGCGTTTAATAAAAGTGCATAACAGGAGTAACATGCACGCCTGGGCTCCGGAGGTATTTTATGACGAGAACAGGAAGCAGTACGGGATATACTGGGCAGGTAATACGGATTATAACCGGATATATGTGAATTATACAACGGATTTTGTGACAGTGAGTGACTGTGAAGTATTTTTTGACCCCGGATATGATGTAATTGACGCCCATATTGTCGGTGACAAAGGAATGTATTATTTGTTTTTCAAGGACGAGAGGACTTCGGGAAAATCCATTAAGGCGGCAAAGTCAAGTTCCTTGACTCCTATGAGCTTCAGTGTATTTACCCCGAATTTTATAACTTCGGCCAATACGGAGGGACCCTTTGTTTTCAAAGACAATAATTCCGACTCATGGTATATGTATGTTGACCTTTTTGCCAACAACGGTAATTTTGAATGCTGGAAGACAAACGATTTAAATGCTTTGACATGGACGAAAGTAACCGGAATCAGTGTACCGTCGGGAGTAAGACATGGAAGCGTTATAAGCGTGAACCGATGGGAATTGGAGACTGCCGTTTCCCGAAAAGTGGTTACTCCACCTTCTCCAACACCGCCACCGGTACTTAGAGGTGATGTAAATGCCGACGGATCGATTGACTCGCTGGACGTTACGGTATTGAAAAGATATTTGCTTAGAAAAATAACCCTTACGCAAGAGATGCTTTTAAATGCGGATACCGACGGAGACGGTGCGGTAGACTCTTTAGACCTTTCCTTACTAAAACGGTATATATTGCGTAAGATAGATTCTTTCCCGGCATAGCAATAATACTTCGCAAGATAGATTCTTTCCGGGTATAAAAACAAAGTTTTGATATGAACTGAGCCTGTTAGAGACTATGAAGCAGTTTCTGACAGGCTTTTTTAATATCATAAAAACATCAGCATAATTTGTAAAATATACCGTATTGCAGAAACTATTTTTATTGGGTGATATAAAATAACAATTAAACGGGTACGGAAGCAAGTTAAGATTGAATGTGTTTACATGTGTTTTTGAACATGATAAAATTTGTATAGTTATGTTATATATTTACATAGTATTAATTCTGTAAGAATTAAATAGAATGAATGTATAAAACGGCATGACGTTATTTAATTGACTCTGCTGTTACTCAAATAGGTGAGGGGAGGAAATTATGAATATAAAATATAGAGTTATTATAGCATTTATAGTGCTATTCTTTATTGTATTATCAGGTATAGTTATCTACGAAAGTATCTTATTAAGTAGGGATCCGATACTAACAGAATTCACGGAAAGAGATATAAAAACAATGGAAAAAGGATTTTCGATTAATTTTCCTCAAAACACGGAATTCATTGAAGCTCAATACCATTGGTCTTTTCAGGAGCCGGCTGTCTCGGTCATTTTTAAAATTCCAGTAGAATCTTTCGATGCTTTTTTAAATCAAATAAATGTAAATTATGAAAAGTCTGAAACAAGAATTGATTTAGGATCTGATACGGATAATGCAGAGGCTTATTATGAGAGTAAAAACAGGCAGTTTACAGGAATTTACATATATCCGGAGAAAAACGGTTTTAAGAAGTGCTGTTTGATCTTTAACAGACCGGGCGATGATGTCAGCCGAATTTTCAGTAAAATTAAGTTTTGAAGGAAAAAGAATATAGTAATTATTTGATTAAAGCATCGTAAAATGAGTTTTTTTAAAGCATGATTTTTTAAAATAATACTATAGCAAATAATACTGTAACGGTTACCGGAAATAATAATAAATATGTATAGAAGAAATCGAGTATTTAATGTCTATTTAAAACCGGAAGAATAGGAGATTAAGATATGAAAAAAATAGCTGTTCTTGCATTATGTACGATGCTGTTGGTTGGATGTAATGACAATTTACCGTCAAATAATAAAACAACTTCTACACCCGGAAGATTTCAAAACAGTACTGAAGTGTCAAAAAGTGAAGAGGAAGCTCTTATTGAAGAATTCATGGAAGGAAGATGCTTCCGTTCCGATAGATGTAAGAAATGATCTGATTGAAGCTATACAGGGGAATACAATCAAGCAAGACAGCATTTCGTATGAGGATTTCAATTTCAAATATGAAGTCTTTAGTAGCATAGACGGAGATAAGGAAATTTCAAAAGCAGAGTGTTATTTTAATATTGCTTCCTTGTACCTCAATGGCGATCAGAATTCCAAATTTACGGTTGATAAAGAAAAGGCTCTTAAATGGTGGAAGCTTTCTTCCGATAACGGTTTTTATTTGGCTGCTGTCTATGCAGGTGACATGCTTAAAGAGGGGGATGGTGTGTCCCGGGATTATTCCCAGGCTTTTGATTTTTATCAAAAAGCACACGAACTCAGTAAAAACGGTATAGTATATGATAGGCTTGGCGATTGCTATTACTTTGGATACGGAACTCAAAAGGATAAAAATAAGGCATATGAATGTTATTTAAACAGTGCTTTTGACGGGGATTCCCAAGGACTTTACAAGCTACTAAAGATGACGGACGAAGGTTATGGAAACGCTGATATATTGTTGCTTTCAAAGGCAGCCAGCAGCATTGATTATGACGGTGGATATTTTGAAGTCGCATATGGCGATATTGACGGCTATAAAATGAGCGACGATAAAAAGTCGGTGGTTAAACGGCTGGCTGAATATTGGGATAAGGAAACAGATCCTGCAGTCAAAGAAATGAAAGCCTCAAGTCCGTCAAATAAATGGTTTTCGGCTGATTTTATGAACAAAATCAAAAAAACCGTATATTCCTATTCATATTATGGATTTGTTGAAGAGGACGGTGTTAGACCCAATTTAACTTTAGAAGAAGCCAAATCTAAAATAAAGGAAGCGGATAGCGAAGAAGATCCTTGTAGGGACATATCTGCCAATATAAAAAATTCAGTAAGAATATTCCTAAACAATGACGGCACCATTAGCGGAAACGTAAACGGAAGATGGGAGTTAAGCGGTGAAAACTATATCAGGTTAACTGTTAACGGTGTAGATTATTCGGGTGTGGTACTGCAACAGTGGGATGCAGGTCTTAAAAAATATGTAATGACCTTTAGTGCAATATCTAAGAACGGAAATGTTTCAATTTGGGGTAGCAAACTATAGATGGCAAAGAAAAAACTCTTTAAATCCTCTTATATTAATAAATAAGCTTTGGTAGGATTGGACTTACTACCGAAGCTTATTTATATTTTGCTTTAGAAATGTTTCCGAACTACAAATGAGTCGGATCAAAATTCACCGGCTATGCCGATGGGATTACAAGCTTTAGCTTTAATAAAATTGAAATGGTCAATAATATTCAATAATATTTACATTCTATATAGGTTTTAATTAAGCGAATATGCTTTTTTAATTGATTCTACAACGGTATCGGTATCCCTTTCGTGAACAATGAAGGACATACCGCTTTCAGAAGCAGAAACAAGCTTGATTTCTATTCTTTGATCTGCAAACAATCTAAAAAGCTTTGCCGCTATACCGGGTGTATTTTGCATATCTTTTCCCAATACGGAAACTTTAGAATTATAGGCATCTACTTCAACCAGGAAATTTTTATCGTTGTTGCTGAACCTGTTTAAGGACATAATGGTATCAATCAGATCCGCTGAAGAAAGGGTGAAGGAGATGTTGATATTTCCTTTGTAAGAGGTGCTTTTGCTTATCATGTCTATATTGATGTTATCCTTTGCAATGGAAGAAAACATATCGGAAATAAGCCGAATATCATTGGGAAAATTATCGAGGGTAATAAGGGCAATGTTGTGAGCTACATCAATGCCCGTTACAGGATTTTGAATCATATAAACACCTCCAGAAATACATAGTGAATGCTTATATCTACATTCCAAAACTCTATGTTCTGAACGGTGGAGCAGTTGCTCCTGTTTTCAGTGGGACTCTTCCCACTGAAAACCCGGAGAACATTTTATCTGAAAGGTTTATTTACTTTGAATCAGATCATTCATGTTATACATGCCCGGCTTTTTGTCGTGCAAGAACATGGCGGCATTTAATGAGCCTTCCGCAAATATCTCCTTGGACATTGCAATATGGTTAATTTCGATTATTTCATCATTTCCGGCAAAAATGACAGAATGTTCGCCGACAATTGTACCGCCTCTAACTGCATGTATACCTATTTCGTTTTTACCTCTCTTTTTTCTTCTGGAGTGTCTGTCATAGGTGTATTCCTTTTCACTTTCACAAACAGAATTTATTGCGTCTGCTATAGCTAAAGCAGTTCCGCTTGGGGCATCGATTTTCTGATTATGGTGCTTTTCTACGATTTCTATATCGAAATCCCTCTCAAGTACTCTAGCGGCTTTTTTAACCAAATCAATCAGAAGGTTAACACCTAAGGACATATTGGCTGAGAAGAAAATCGGAATGATTTCGGATACATCCTTCAGCTTTTTTACCTGAGAACTGCTAAGTCCGGTGGTTGCAATAACTGCAGGTATTTTTTTCGATACTGCAAATTCAAGTAAACCCTCCAAAACTGATGGATGAGAAAAATCAATAATAACATCGATTTTCTTATCGCATTTTTTTAGATCCGAGTATACAGGATAATTGCTTTGGATTGAAGTATTCATATCAAAGCCTGCAGCAATAACCAAACCTTCTTTTTCCGTGGCAAGTCTTGAGATTACCTGCCCCATTTTTCCGTTACAGCCGCTTAACAATATGTTTATCATTAATTTGCACTTCCTTTTTACATTAGTATGTAATTAAAGCTCGGGACATCGAGTCCCATTGCTTTTGCCTCTTTCATTTCATTCCAAGAGGCCAAATAAAAGCTCGGGACATCGAGTCCCATTGCTTTTGCCTCTTTCATTTCATTCCAAGAGGCCAAATAAAAACTTAGGGGCATCAAGCCCCCACGTTTTTTAAAGGCTTTAAATTCATTAAAACCTTATAGTGAACACCGTATGAATATTGTGTTGATTAAATTAAGCCATAGTTTTGAAGGGTTTGCTTCAAAACATTATAATTCTTTTCACTCATGTCCACAAGGGGCATACGGCATTTTCCGACTTCCATACCCATGAGGTTCATTGCAGCCTTAACCGGTATGGGACTTACTTCAATAAACAATGCCTTGATCAAGTCAAGAAGGCTGAGCTGAATTTTTCTACTTTCCTCAATATTCCCGGCAAGGAAGGTAGCAACCAGTTCGTGGGTTTTTCTGGGCAGTATGTTTGCCACCACAGATATTACACCTTTACCTCCTAATGCAAGTAAGGGGAGAACCTGGTCGTCATTCCCCGAATAAACTGTGAAATCCTCCGGACATAAATTAATTACTTCTCCGACCTGATTTAAATTGCATTCCTTAATTGCAACAATATTTTCTATTTCAGACAATTGCTTTATTGTCTGAGGATCTATATTCAGGTTAGTTCTCCCGGGTACATTGTATAAAATCACGGGTATTTTTATACTGTTGGCAATCAGTTTAAAATGCTCGTAGAGACCTTTTTGAGTTGTCTTGTTATAGTAGGGGGTTACGCTTAATATGGCATCCGCACCTACTTCTTCGGCATACTTGCTTAAACTTATAGCGTGTTTGGTATCGTTGCTTCCGGTTCCCGCAATTACAGGTACCCTCTTGTTTACCTTATCCACAGCAAACTTTATAACAGCCTTGTGCTCATCATCAGGCATCGTGGAGGCTTCTCCGGTGGTACCGCAAATAATGATGGAATCTATGCCTTCGTTTATTTGGAATTCGATAAGCTCTTCCAGTTTTTCAAAATTAACGCCGTCTTCGGTAAAGGGTGTGATAATAGCTACTCCGGCACCGGTGAATATTGGTTTTCTCATATTAACCATCCTTTCACTTTTTATTTCCAAGCCTTAAATCTCAATAATGTGGATTTACTCTTTTTGCTTTATTAAAAGTGTTTATTGATTGTTCCACATCTTTATGAGCTCTTGAGCGATTTGAACGGTGTTTGTAGCAGCACCTTTTCTTATGTTGTCAGCAACTACCCATAAGTTTACGCCGCTTTCAACGCTTTCATCCCGTCTTATTCTTCCCACAAAGGTTTCATCTTTTCCGGCAGCATTTATTGGCATCGGGTAGACGTTGTTGGCAACATCATCTTGAACTACGACACCTGGAGCATTTTTCAGTACTTCTATCAATTCATTCAAATCAAATTGCTTTTCAAACTCAACGTTTATCGATTCGCTGTGACCGTGGAAAACAGGTACTCTAACAGTAGTAGCGGTAATTCTTAAGCTTTGGTCTCCCAGTATTTTTCTTGTCTCGTTTACCATTTTCATTTCTTCCTTAGTATATCCATTGGGAAGAAAAACATCAATGTGAGGTAAACAATTGCCGGCTATCGGGTGAGGGAATTTTTTGGGAGCTTCTCCCTTAAGACCGTTTTCAAGGTCGGCATATCCCTTCATACCGGCACCGGATACAGCTTGGTATGTTGAATATACTATTCTTTTGATTTTATACTTGTCATGAAGCGGCTTTAATGCCACAACAGCCTGTATTGTAGAGCAGTTGGGGTTTGCGATGATTCCCTTGTTCCATGAAATATCCTGAGGATTAACCTCGGGTACTACAAGGGGAACCGTTTCATCCATTCTCCATTGACTGCTGTTATCTATAACAACACAACCCTTTGAGGCAGCTATAGGTGCAAATTTTTCACTTGTTCCTGCTCCGGCAGAGAACAGAGCAATATCAATGCCGCGGTCAAAGGATGTTTCTGTAAGCTCTTCCACAGTATATTCCTTGCCATTGAAAGTTATTGTTGTACCGGCAGAGCGGCTTGAAGAAAAAAAGTATATGTTTTCAATAGGAAGATTTCTTTCTTCCAATACTTTTAGCATTGTTCTACCAACCATTCCTGTAGCACCGACAACAGCTAAATTAATCTTTTTCATTTTAAAAACCTCCTTGATAAAATAACGTATATAATATTTTATTAGTTTGATAGTGGGGATTGTCATCATAACATTGTTGTGAACTGTTGTAAATACTAAAAAAGCTGGTATGGATACCAGCAGTTCATTTGCATATAGTAATATAGTTAATTTGAGTTTATGAACTGATAGCGCTCCATCAAATACTTGATGACAGTTATACAGTTATTAGCCGTATAACCAGATTGCACCTTTATGAGCAGATACAATCTTCGGCGATAGACCCTTTCAACCTTCATCATTAAAGCTCATACTTTTCAGAAGGCCTACTCTTGAATACCGCACCTCTATCAAACAAATTAATATTTAGTTTATTTTAAATCATTTTAACATCTTACATAGTATATGTCAAACAATATTTTTTTGTTACTGAAAACGGTAATGGGAAAATATGTTTTAAAGTAATAGTAAAGAAAATTATACGAAATTTAACAGTTTGTTCCAAGTCATCCCCTCGTGTCATTTTACAATTGTGTTACAGTTGAAGGAAAATGGAAGCTTTTGTCGAAATAAAATAAGCAGGGGAAAATTTCGAATTACACAAAAGATAAGTTGGAGGAAAAGCATGAAAAGAGGATTTATAACGAAGCCGGCAATTAAATTGACGGGTTTTGGGGTATTTGTGTTTGTCTTGTTAAATCTATTCTTTGGTTCTGAGGTTCTTGCCTATCCGGGTGTTCCCGAGAAAGTCAGAATCGGTCTGCTTTTTAATGATTCGCAGACAAATCAATATTCAGCGGTATCAAGCTTTAACGTTGATGCACCGAAAGGTCTTCAAATCGGTTACTGTACCGATAAGGGATTTGTAAATCTTTTGGAGCATTCTTTTGCTGAGCCTGTGACGGTAAGAAAAGACTCCTTTTTTGTCAAGACAGGTAACGGAGTTACTGAATTCAAGCCCGATTCCGGAAGTATTCCCAATGGGGAACGGATTGGGGCATATCACATAAAGATCGGCGGTGACTATCCGGATTACAAGACATTAAATGCTGAGCTTGCAAATATAGAGCAGCAGGGAATTGACGCTTATCCGGCATACGTCGATACGTGGCAGATATGGACGGGCTTTTATTCCGACGAAAGCGAAGCACAAATGGCTATAATGCATGCCTTAGATCCGCTTCTTGGAAGCAAGGAATATAAAATAATTACACCGTCATCGACAAGAATATCGGTTTTATCAAAGTCGGGACAGGCAATTTTGATGTTTGACTCCAAGACCTCTGCTTTTATGGTGCAGCCAGGACCCGGAAATGTACCGGGAGTGGTCAGAATCAACGGCGATGATACCAAAAGGTACCGTGGAGGACTTGAAGTTTTAAGACTGTCCGGAAGTGATATGACGGTGATTAACGTTGTTCCTTTGGAGGAATACCTGTATGGGGTTGTACCCTATGAGATTCAGGCCAGCTCCCACCCTGAGGCGTTAAAAGCCCAGGCGGTGGCGGCAAGGACATATACCGTAAACAACCTGAGAAAATATGAAAGACTTTGCTTTAATTTATGTCCCACCACATACTCCCAGGTATATAAGGGATATAACGGGGAAGCTGCGTCAACCAATAAGGCGGTGGACGATACTAAAGGAGAGATAGTTACATACAACGGAAAGCCGGCATCGGTGTTCTATTTCAGCTCAAGCGGCGGAAGGACCGAGGATGTGAAAAATGTATGGGGAAGTGACGTTTACCCGTATCTGATAAGTGTTGAGGACAAATACGAATCCGGTGACTCATGGCACTATAATTGGGAGGTATCCTTTACCGCACAGAAAATTAAAGAGATAATGAATGATCGGGGTTTTAATCTTGGAGATATTCTGGGTATTTTTATAACAAAAAGATCCGAGGCGGGAAGAGCAACTGAGGTGGTGGTTAAAGGCAGCAAGGGTGAGAAGATATATACTAACGGTTCTACCAGAAGCTTTTTAAGCCTTGACAGTCAATGGTACGAAATTACTACCGATGCGGATACCCTTGTTATGGGAGATGATGGCGAACTGGTGAAGACGCAGCTGGGAGGAAAGAAGATAATGACATCAAGCGGTTTGAAAACCGTAACATCGTCTGGAAACAGTATAAGTGTTGTAAGTTCCAGCGGTATTAGAAAAATTTCCTTGATTCCCCAAATATACACCTTTGTTGGAAAGGGCTGGGGCCATGCCGTAGGTATGAGCCAGGAAGGGGCTAAAGGTATGGCTAAAGCGGGCTTTACCTATAAAGAAATATTGACCCATTATTTTGTCGGAACAAAGGTTGAGTAAAATCGTGATTTTCATATGCTTGCAATAAGCTGCTTTATCCTTATTTGAAAAGCAATTAACGAAGAGTCAGTCAATTATGATTGGCTCTTTTTTATTTTGGCCTCTTGGAATGAAATGAAAGAGGCAAAAGGGAAGGGACTCGATGTCCCGAGCTTTTATTTTGGCCTCTTGG
>Ga0116165_1003446_pt1 | contig 10498 bp, 8 predicted proteins | sample AD_JPNMR1_MetaG_FD_89885 | JGI IMG/M metagenome (GOLD analysis project Ga0116165, IMG submission 89885) | Active sludge microbial communities of municipal wastewater-treating anaerobic digesters from Japan - AD_JPNMR1_MetaG | ecosystem: Engineered > Bioreactor > Anaerobic > Digestate | place...
AAGGCAAGGGAAAAACGTGCCGTACTTTAAGCAATTGAAAGCAATAGCGGCTAGTATGAGCATTATTTAGTAATCTCCAAAGAAGGTGTCTAGCAAAATCCTACAACAAGTTGACACCGTCCGTTCCCAAGTTTACTTGACGAACAGGTTTAACGGTTGTATACTAGATCATGCCTCCATGCGGTGGAGGCTTTTTGTCTCTCTCCGGCAAGGAGCATGACAATACCTGAAAGGGAAGAAGCACGCGATGCCCGAAGGCGGAAAAGTGATCGTACAGAACAGAAAGGCAAGGCATGATTATTTCATAGAGGAAACCTTTGAAGCCGGGATTGCCCTCACGGGAACCGAGGTCAAATCCCTGCGCCTGGGCCGTGCCAACCTTCAGGACAGCTATGCCGTCATCAAAGACGGTGAGGTTTTTATCCAGGGCATGCATATCAGCCCCTATGATCAGGGCAACCGGTTCAATCACGATCCCCTGCGGGTGCGCAAATTATTGCTGAACCGCTACGAGATCAACAAGCTGATTGGGCTGACCCAGAAAAAGGGTTTTACGCTGATTCCCCTGAGCCTTTATTTCAAGAAGGGGCTTGTGAAGGTGGAGCTTGCGGTATGCCGCGGCAAGAAGCTCTACGACAAGCGCCAGGACATCGCCAGGAGGGACGCGGCCAGGGAGATAGACCGCAGGATGAAGGAATACAACAGGTAAGCAGGAAATAACCCACTCTGTCTATACGGAGCCGGATATGGTATAATCATTGTGCAGCACATTTTTTACTTTCAACGGGGGTGTCAAGGTTTCGACGGGGCTGTTGAAGTAAGAGAAGCGGGTAGTGGATTCTCGTTGGCCACTTTAAAAAACGAGAGAAAAAAATAAGTGCTGACAATAACAAGTTGGCTCTCGCAGCCTAATTAAAGGCTGCCGTCCCGCGCGGGAGGACCACGGCCCGCGATGGGGCGTCGACCAGTGGTGAACGTGACACGGCAAAGCTTTGAGCCGTGCATGACAAAATGAAGCTACTGAAGCTGTAAGCCTGTTCATGGGCGTACAGCGGAGGGAATGTTAAAACATGAACTGCACCCGGAGATGCTCTTGCGGATACGGTTTCGGACAGGGGTTCGACTCCCCTCACCTCCACCATCAAAGGTCACAATTACTGTGACAATAGATATATCAATATTAACTTTGTGAGCAAAAGAGGCCCTGGAATTGACCAGGGCTTTTTCTTTGTCTTCTCCACTGCGTTGATTGTCGGAAGTTTTCAGCCGACGAGTACGGGGATTGGCTCGTAACGTGCAAGGCTACTGATAGATTATATACGTCACCTAAAAAAGAAAATATGTAAAAGCGTACCCGGAAGCGTTTTGAGCTAGGGAAGAAGTTGGTAAGAAGTTAATAAACGGGATTAATCATAATTGATTACGGGCAACTTAGGCTACATCAAAAGGTCAAGACACAATGATTTGTGAACTTGCCTTTTTTGCTATGCTTAAATTGTCCCAATAAAAAAATAATGTGAGGTACTAATGAGTAAAAGCAAAAGCAAAATAAATATTTCAGACTTTGATTATATAATGTTTGTTGATGCATCAGGGGACGATGGTTATAAATTTAAAGAAAGGAATGAAGGTTCTTCCATATGCTATACTGTTGCATGTCTACTTATGAAGCAAGAAGATATAATGTATAATTATGATATTCTTAAAAAGCTAAAATCATTAATTTCATCAAAAGAGGAACAGGAAATTAAGTACACTACTATTAGAAGACATAAAAAGTGCAATGAAATTTACCGTGGTCTATCTGATTTGAAAGCGACAATATATACAATGAATGCATTTAAGAAAGAAATAACTGATGAAGATTGCAAAAACACAGAGCTTAAATTTTTATCATCAATGTGCCATTACTTTCCGATAAATATTGCAGGAAGAGAGTTTAGGAATAAAGATGAAGTTTCGTTATTGATTGTTATTGATAGAATGAAATATATTGAAATGGAGAATGTATCGAATTTTATTGAGGATTGTTTTTGTCGTGATGATAATGGTAACTGCGAATATAACAATTATGAACTTATCTTTCGAGATTCCAAGGATCAAAAATTCTTAGGATTACAACTTGCGGATTGGATAGCCGGAATGTTTAGACACTTTTCAGAAGAGTTATATCAAGACAGTTATATTTGGAGGACTTGTCCGCTGTGTTTATCCATGAAGAAAAAGCTTTGTCATTATTACAGAAAAAAACAAGTTCCAATATATTGCTTACCAATTAAACCTATATTAAAACTATGTAACACAGACGAAAGTGGGAAACGGCTTTTCAACTCATATATTGCTTATCCAATAGAACACACTAAACACGGATTTATATTGGATTGCCTAAAACTTTAGCAAAAACTATGTTTAATTCAAATATATGATGGTAAATATTTGATAGGAATGATTCTGGTAAAAAAAGCTTGCAGAAATCATAGTTTTATGTATATAATATTACATGCCTAAGTGAATATAATATAATGAACTGGAACGTTCTGAATACAGGGCAGGGTGCAAAATCAACTCACGTTGAACACCTGGGAGGAAAGGTTCCAGTTTTTGTTTTGAAAAAAACGCGGTTCTTGCTTGTTTGAAATTCTAGCTTTCTCTAATCTTCTAGGTCTCAGTTAACCATTGTGTAATTATTTGTAAATTTGTAAAACTGTCAAGAATTTTTCTCAAATTTGGAAATAGCAAAGCCTGCCGGACTGATGTCGGCAGGCTTTATGCATAAGCAATACTTCTAACTATGGAGTCCTTTACAGGTTCAGCGGCAGGTTCTCAAGCCTTGATTTATCGATGCGCTCTCCGTCCAGGGCGATATAGATACCCTGGCCGTTGTGGTCTTCCTTAAGGCGTATGGTGTTGACCTCCACAAAGGCATCCATCTTAAGCTTTCTCACCTGCTCAAGGGTCGAGGCATAGAGTTCGCGCGATCCCTTGGCCGCGCAAGCATCGCAGGTACAGAAGGTGATCTGGCGTGTCACAAACACGGAGTTGGCCTTCCTGCGGACTTTGCCCCTTCCCACATCCCCATTGACGGCATGGTAATGGGTATGCAGCAGTTTATGGGCCAAGGGCGAATTGGGCTCACCGTAGAAGTCCTCATACAACCTCAAGATATCCGGATTTTCCTGCGACTTGCGATAGGTGGATGTCTTGTCTATGTTGATCAACACTTGCTGGCGCTGTTCCAGGGTACCCACCTTTTCGGGCACGGGATGGCCGGCACCGCAGATACAGCCGCCGGGGCAAGCCATAATCTCAATCAGGTCATAACCCACATCCACGCCCTGGATGATCTTCTCGATGATGGGCTCCGCATTGTGCAGACCGCTGACTACCGCTACGCGCACCGTTGTACCGTTGGCCTGGATGGTCGCTTCCTTCAGGCCTTCAAAGCCGCGGACTTCCTCGAAGTCAAGGTGATCGGTGATAACTTTGCCCGTGAGCTTTTCAACGGCCATACGCATTGCAGCTTCAGCCACACCGCCGGAAGCACCGAACAGGATACCGGCACCGCTAACCTGCCTGTAAGGCTCGTCGAATTCCTGGGGCTCGATGGTGGAGGTATCAATGCGCTTGAGTTCCGCCATGCGCATCATCTCCAGCGAAGTCAGAACCGCGTCCACATCACGGATACCGTCGGGCGCAAACTCGGGGCGGGCAGCCCCATATTTCTTGGCGATACAGGGCACGATGGAGACCACATACAGGTCTTCCTTATTGATGCCCGCCAGCTTGGCGTAATGGTTCTTCACAGTGGCACCCATCATCTGCTGAGGCGATTTGCAGGTGGACAGGTGCGGAATGAGCTCGGGATAACGCCGCTCAACAAAGTTAACCCAGCCGGGGCAGCAGGAGGTGAACTGGGGCATAACCCCTTTGTTCGCCACACGGTTCAGGAATTCGGTGGTTTCCTCCACAATGGTCAGGTCGGCGGCAAAGGAGAAGTCGAAGACCTTATCAAAGCCCAGCTTCTTCAAAAGGCCCGCCATGAATCCGGATGCCTTGTCATAGGGAATGCCGTAATGGGAGGAAACAACGCTGCGCACGGCGGGCGCAACAAAGGCAACCACGGTCTTTGTGGGATCGTTGATAGCCCTGAAGACCTTGCCTTTTTCACTCCTGGCCTCCAACGCACCGCAGGGGCAGGCATTGACGCATTGTCCGCAGCTGACGCAGTCGGTTTCCCTGAGGGGCAGACCGCTCTTGGTTCCCACCAGCTGGCGGCCGTGCTTCATGTAGAAGGTCAGAACGTCGGGACCTTCAACCTCGGCACAGGCGGCAATACAACGGCCGCAGGAGATACACTTATTGTGATCCCTGATGATAAAGGGATGGTCTTCCACAATGGGTATATAGGGTCTTTCATGGATGGGCTTCTCAAACACGATATCGTGTTCTGAAGCCTCTCTCCTCAGGTCACAGTTATAGCGCTGGGTACATCCGCATCTTAAGCAACGGCGGGCTTCCTCGCGGGCGGCTTCCTCGGAGAGACCCAGTTCAACTTCCTTGAAGTTGCCTTCCCTCTCCTTAAGGCTGATGGCAGGCATCTTGGCACGCTCCAGCTTGGGGAAGTGCTCAAATTCCCACTTGGGCAGGTCTTCCAGGGAACCCCTGCTACAGCTGTAATCGATATGGCTCTCCTGGACATAGCCCCGCATGAGGTAGCTGTCTATGGCTTCGGCGGCACGGCGACCGGCAGCCACGGCCTGGATGACGGTTGCAGGACCTGTGACGCAGTCACCACCGGCGAAAATATTAGGTTCAGATGTCTGGCTGGTTTTACCGTTGATCTCAATGTCGCCCCACTTATTCAGCTTAACGGGCAGGTCATTGTAGAGGAACTGGGTATTGGTGCTCTGGCCGATAGCGCCGATGATGGTATCGGCTTCAATTTCAAAGTTGCTGCCTTCAATGGGAACAGGACGACGACGGCCGGAACGGTCGGGCTCACCCAGCTGCATCCTGATGCATTGCAATTTCTTCTTGCCATTTTCCATCACGATGCTGGTGGGAGCCATCAGGAAGAGCATTTCCACCCCTTCATGAAGGGCTTCTTCCACTTCATAGGGCTCGGCAGGCATTTCGTCGCGGGTTCTGCGGTAAATCAGCTTGACTGTCTTGGCGCCCTTTCTCAAAGCGGTACGGGCACAGTCGATGGCCGTGTTGCCGCCGCCAATGACCACAACCGTGTCGCCTATCTGGATATCGGCCTGCTTGGTCATCTGTTCAAGGAACTGGATACCCAGCCATACGCCAGGGAGATTCTCGCCTTCTATGTGCATAGGCGTAGCACGCCATGAACCAATGGCCAGGTATACGGCGTCAAAGTCCCTTGCAAGGTCCTCAAGGCGAATGTGGGTCCCCAGGGTTTTCTTGGTCATGATCTTGACGCCCAGCTTTTTAATGATGTCAATCTCCTTGTCCAGCGTAGCCTTGGGCAGGCGGTATTCGGGGATACCGTAACGCATCATACCCCCGGGATAGTGCTGGCGTTCAAATACTGTTACATCATGGCCATTGATGGCGCTGTAGTAAGCACAGGAAAGGCCTGAAGGACCGGCGCCCACAATGGCGATCTTCTTTCCGGTGGGATCCTTCTTTTTGGGCAGCCAGGGCTCCTCCTGGGCCATATCCCAGTCGGCAATGAAACGCTTGACATGATTGATGGCCACGGGAGAATCCACCAGGTTGCGGCGGCATTGCGCCTCGCAGGGATGTGGGCATACGCGTCCGCAGGTTACCGGGAAGGGGTTGCGATCCTTGATAACCTGGAGAGCGGCGCTGAAATTTCCGTTGGCGGCATGGCGCAGGTAAGCCTGGATATCAATATTGGCCGGACAGGTCATGACGCAGGGTGCAACACAGTCCGCATTGTGATCCGACAGGATCTGCTCCAGGCGGACTTTGCGGTAGCTCTTCAGCTTGGGGCTGTTGGTGGTGATAACCATACCCTCCTGGATAGGCGTCTGGCAAGCCTTCACATCTCTCTTGGCATCCCCCTCGCCTACCTCAACCACGCACAGTCCGCAGTTACCGTTTGAACGCTCAAGACGGATATCATAGCACAGGTGAGGAATATGTACATCCTCCTGAAGCAGGGCCTGAAGGATGGTCAGATTATCATAGACCTCCATCTCGCGGCCATTTACAATGACTTTGATCCGTTTGTTCTTTGTGATGGCTTTCATTGAAAACTCCTTCTGTCGTGTATTTTCAGCGATTGACAAAAAAATAACATACACTTTATCAATTATATCAGAAAAGTTGTTTTTGACCACTGCCAAAAGGTCATAAAATCGCGATTTTTGTAGAAAGTTTTTTGTCTATATTGATGCTGCTCAGATTATTCTTGCATGGAAGCAGTGATAAGCATAAGCGGCTGCTATGGGCCGCACATAACAAGCCAAAGGTACTGGTGAATTACTGCAATGGAGGGAGCGCAGACCTGAACCGTATCCGGTAATACTCACCCGTAATCCGTTCGGCTGCCACACCCGAACCACAAAAGGAGCGGAAACCAGATTTTGAGATTATTGGTGATCTTTCAGCTGAATATGATGGTTTTGCGCTTTATATAACCGGAACAATAAAAAACAACAAAGGCAGAACCCTTTCGTATGCCCAGGTTACCATCAATCTCTATGATGCAGACGGAAATCAAGTCGGCACAGCCCTGGATAATATAGCAATTTTGAAAAGGACGGAACATGGAAATTTAGTCCCCATACCATGGCGCACAGTAAAATAACCCCGGCACCTTGTGTACCGGGGTCTTGTATATTACCGGAATCAGATTTTCGGCAGGGTCTTCAGCCCTTCGTTCAGAAGTTCATCCGGGTATTCGTAATCCTGCAGGTTGCCGGCCATGTATTCCTCATAGGCCGTCAGATCGAAGTTGCCATGCCCGGAGAGGCAGAACAGGATGCACTTGGATTCTCCGGTCTCTTTGCATTTCAGCGCTTCATCGATGGCCACCTTGATGGCATGGGCGGATTCGGGCGCCGGCAGGATCAGTTCTGTCCTGGCAAACTGGATGGCGGCCTTGAACACTTCGGTCTGATGCACGGCGCGGGCATCGATGAGCCCGTCCTTATAGGCCTTGCTCACCAGCACTGAATCCCCGTGGTAGCGGAGTCCACCCGCATGGATTCCCGGCGGAATGAAGCCGTGGCCGAGGGTGTACATCTCCATGATGGGCGTCATTTGGGCTACATCGCCGAAGTCATAGGCGAACTTACCCTTGGTCAGGGTGGGGCAGGCCGCCGGTTCCGCTGCGATGAGCTCTATTTTCTTCCCTTCCCGGATCTTGTCGTGCAGGAACGGGAAGGCGATACCTCCGAAATTGCTGCCGCCGCCGCAGCAGGCCACCACCACATCGGGATACTCGTCGATCTTCTCCATCTGCTTCCTGGCCTCAAGACCGATGATGGTCTGGTGCAGCAGAACATGGTTGAGTACGCTGCCCAGGGCATAGTTGGTATCATCGTGGGTGGCCGCATCCTCAACCGCTTCGCTGATGGCGATCCCCAAGCTTCCCAGGGAATTGGGATCCCGTTCCAGGATCTTTCTGCCGGCCTGTGTCAGCGGGCTGGGGCTGGGATTGACCGTCGCGCCATAGGCCTGCATGATGGCCTTCCTGTACGGCTTTTGCTGGTAACTCACCTTCACCATGTAAACCGTGCATTCCAGGCCGAACATCTGGGATGCAACCGACAGAGCCGTACCCCATTGTCCGGCTCCGGTCTCGGTAGCCAGGCGCTTGATGCCGGCCTTCTTGTTGTAATAGGCCTGAGGTATGGCCGTATTCAGCTTGTGGCTTCCCGACGGGTTGTTGCCTTCATACTTGTAATAAATGCGCGCCGGAGTATCCAGGAGTTTTTCCAGTCCATAGGCCCGGCAGAGGGGCGATGGACGGAATGAACGGTAAAGCTCCCTGACTTCTTCGGGGATGGGTATGTAGCGCTCGTCCGACATCTCCTGCTGGATGAGTTCCATCGGGAAAATGGCCAGCATATCGTCGGGCGTGACCGGCTTTTGTGTTGCCGGATTCAGATATGGGCTCAGGTTGGGCATGTCGGCCCGGAAATTATACCAACATTCAGGAAGCTCCCGCTCTTCCAGGTAAACCCTGTAGGGCACATGTTTCTTACTCATCATCCTTTTCTCCTCTCATCCGTTACTCGGCTGAATTATCAATATTTTAACATGGCCTTCCTTTCAGCGTCAAACCGCCCGAAGCGCATGCCGGCCACAATTCAGCCATATGGCAATAATCCCCCGCCGGCGGGTCCTTTACTTTTTCTCCAAACTCATTTATGATTTGACATACAGGCGGTGGAATGCTCTATGAACAAGTTCGATAAGTTCTTAAGGCACAGGCAGAGCCTTTTAATGCAATACAAGATGGGCGACATGACCAAAAACGAATTCATCGAGGAAAACTATTATTATGTGGAAAGCCTCGGGATACAGCCTTTCACGCGGGTCGACAATGTCAAGAAAGCGATCTACAACTACCATTACCATAATATCCATGCGAAATACTGGCAGCGCATAGCCAATGACCCCCGGAACACCGAGAAGGAACGCCAGGCCTATTACGCCAAATCCAACAGCCATTACAGGGAAAAAGACAGGGCCACCCTTCAGCTGCTCCGTCTTATCGATTACAACGGCGTGGAAGCCTATTATGTCAGCGTGAAATCTTCCGTGCTCAAGGGAAAGCTCATCGAGATCGTCATCCACAACCCGGATGTACTGATGGAGATCAATGTTCCCGACAGCACCTATGAACAAGATTTGCTGATCCTCCATACCAAGAACCCGGGGATTGCGGAGGATCTCCGGAAGAATGGCGTGCTCAGGGAAGACAAGCGCAAATCCCTGGCTGACAGCTATATCAACCAGAAGTATTAGCATCGGACAAACGCTTTCAAGAACGCCCTCAGCCCGGGGACATAATATGTAATAGATCAAGGCATAAAGGAGAGGGCGCTATGATTTACAACCACAACTGGGATGTGTGCCCGGATTGGGTCAGGTTTTCACCCCGGAAGGAAAAGTCCAGGAAGGTTCCCATCCTGGATAACGAAAAGAAGGATAAGGAAGCAAAAGACACCAAGTGCCCCGTTGAGGTGACGGGAGAAGCAATACCGCTCTCCAACGGCAGCCACATCCACAAGATATGCATCCGTTCCGATGCATTGGGGCGCTTTGAAGAGATCAAAACCGGGCCGGCCATCCCCATCGGTCGCGGGCAGCACATCCACCTGGTAAAAAGAAAGCCTGATTGACAGGCTTTACAGGCTTCTTTGCGATGATGACCGGTTGCCCGGTCTTTTCTCTATTATAAAAATGTCATTCCTCATTCCCTCAGCAAGCGTTCTTTTTTCAGCCTTCTATAGGTCAGGCGTGTTTTTACAAGCCCCATCGTGATGCATGCCAGGATCAGGATATCCAGCACAATCAACGGCATAAGGGCCGGTAAAACGCCTTTATGAGTCAGACATTGGTAAATCTGCGACGCAATGAATATCAGGACACAGGGAAGCAACACCCAAAGCAGCCAGCTAATCCTTTTGAAATGGTCAATGCGCGCATCCAAATCGGAGGAAAGATCGAAAGCGCCGTCTGCCCTTTTTTTCCGAAAGTAAACCCAGTTCATCAAAGATCCGATATGTTCCACGCCGGTTTCCTCCAGAAACCGGATGTAAGCAACGCTTTCGGGATGGCTTGGCCTGTACTTCAGCCATTCCACGTGATACTGGTATTCCCCCGGTGTACCTTCTTCAAAAACATAACTGCAAATGCTAACCCCTTGCAGGTTCATGCCTTTGGAAGCCATCTCGTTGAGCCATCGTTCCTCTTTCTCGAAGTCCCATACAAAAAATAGCCTGCGGGCCGTCAACCTCATATTCCCTTACCTCCCGTGATCCTTTCACCGTTTTCTACCAGTTCCCTGAGCCGGATGACTTCACGCTCAACAGCTTCTTTACCCTTTTCCGTGATAAGATACTCTTTCTTCCTGCTGTTGCTTTCACCGGGAAGCGCCCTGATCCATCCCTTCTCGAGCAGCGTGCTGATGGCACCATACAGGGTACCCGCCGCCAGCCTGACCCTTTCTTTGCTCATCTGCTCAACCTTTTGCATGATGCCGTATCCGTGCATGGGCTCATACAGGGATAGCAGGATATAGTAAACGGCCTCTGTCAACGCGATGTTCTCAGACACATTGTACCGCCTTCCGTTATATCATCTTACGTTATATCGTTACACGATATATTATATCGGCAGCCGATAGTATTGTCAATATCCCATGAAAAAGCCGCTCAGTAACGCAAGAGCTATAATGCCCCCACTTGTCAAGACAATTTTTTAGCTTTTCTAAGTTAGGTTCTCCTTTCTTTATTTTTGTATAATTATAACATTTATGCATTCTGTTGGAGGA
>Ga0116165_1003459_pt1 | contig 10475 bp, 18 predicted proteins | sample AD_JPNMR1_MetaG_FD_89885 | JGI IMG/M metagenome (GOLD analysis project Ga0116165, IMG submission 89885) | Active sludge microbial communities of municipal wastewater-treating anaerobic digesters from Japan - AD_JPNMR1_MetaG | ecosystem: Engineered > Bioreactor > Anaerobic > Digestate | place...
AATACTTCTTTGACAGCAGTTACTCCATCACTGGTTACCTGCGGGAATATTTGGGTATCAATTATGATATTCAGCCCACTTGGTCCTAAACTGTTCTTTACAGCGTCATTTAGCTTGTTTACGCCGCTCTGAAGCCCTTTGAGTACTTCTTGGTCTTTAAGTATTGTTTTGCTAATCATAGTTTAATGTTTTAATGTTTTATAATATTCCGATTACATCGTCTTCTTTTAAGATGTAAAGCTTTTCCGGTGTTGCTTCAAGTTCGTTGATAGCATACCTTGAAAAGAATACTTTGTCGCCAACTTTAAGTTTCTTTACATCTTCACCGACAAGTGTTACTCTACCCTGAATTAAATCAACTTCATTTTCATCAATAATAAGACCTGAACTGGTAGCAAAATCTTGTTCTTTTGTTATCAAGATATAATCTTGTAATAGTTTCATATTAGATATTTAATTTTCTTAATGTTTTAACTTGCTCTTCTACCATAGCTTGTTTAATTTTGAATTGAGCTTTTTCTTTTTCAAATTCATCTTTCTCTTTTTGAAAATTTGCTTTACAAGCATCTAAATTTTTAAGATCAACCATAATTTTTTCTTTTGTTTTATTTAATTGTATTTCTTCATCTTTTATTTTTGCTTCTCTTGCATTTAATTCTTTTTCTTTGTTAAGAAAATCATTTGTTTTTTCTTTTAATCTACTAACATAAATATCTAAATCGTTCTTTGTTTTTTGAAGTTGCTCAACCTCATCTCTCAATTCAATTTCTCTTTCTTTGGTTTTTGCTAAATAGTCATTTGATATATGAGACATTAAATCAGTAAATTCTTCCATGCTTGTTGTCATATAATCAGAAAGTCCTTTAATGATTTTTGTTTTTATTTCGTTAATTTTATTCTCCATTTTGATTATTTAAATATGTATTATTAGCATATTCAATTTCCTCGATGATCAGATCTACATCTGATTTATCGGGAAAATCTATATCGACCATTTCGTTACCTAACATTTTTGATGCTAATTCATTAAGTTTATCTTTGCTATAAATATCTTGTTTAAGCTCGTGTAGAATTTCTATTGCCATATTTTCTGCAAACTTTTCTGCTAAAAATTTTGGGTATAGTTTTGTTTCGCCATCTTTGAGAAGGAAATCTCTACCGTTTCACTTTCCCACCCAATCCTTGCCCAGTATATTGGTTATCGTTATATATTGTTTTTTCATCATTGTTTTTTAATTTTTTATAAAGCAATTGCTCGACCTGAATATTCATCAGTTCTCCATCATTATTAAAATTAAGAGTTACTTTGCCATTTTTGACATTAAAAGCTCCTGACTTAATCATAATAATTAGAATATCCTTCATTTTTTTAACATTTTCGTCAATCATTTTTTGGCTTTAATATTTGTTTAATAAGTGCTGGGTTTTCAATTTTTCCTGTTAAGTCAACAGTAGGTACTATCTTGATGGAACTTTTTTGAACATTTTGGAATACTTCACCCATTTCTGAGAATTTATCCATACCTATTCGTCAATAGGTTGTGGCTAAACATCAGTGATCATTGCCAGTTGTCGACAGCCATTCATAGACTGGTGTCCCCAATTTATCAATCTCTGTGGTTCTATACATAGTTGATCAATGTTGATAATACTCTTTTCAGTCATCTCGGGTGCCTTGTAGCGTTATTCTGCCGTCATTAAATTCGTCGACCACTATTTGTATCATTCTATTTCTATCTGCTAAAACATTTCCAAATTCTTGATCTTTGCCTCATCTAATTAGTTGCATTGTCTTTCTATCTCTAACAAAATTGCATAAAAAGACTCTTCCCATAAACTTTTCTCGTAAATCTCTTACTCTAAATATATCTGGTCCAGCATCTATTATCATTATCGCATCTTTGAATCGTAGTAGAAGTTTCTCTAAATCTTCGAAATGTTTTGTTTTGTTATAATAGAATAATCCTTCTTTGTTTCCTATGACATAATGGATTGTTATCCCTATATCTACTCCTATTACTGGTCTTGTTTGAGAATTTACAAACTGAAAGCAATTTTTGTATATCATATCAGGATCTACCTGTGAAACTGTACTTGATGGCTCTGGTAGCCCTAATACGAAGTTATAGAAGTATCCTTGTGGTTTTGTCTTGTAGTAATTGATAATATCTTTTGCTGATACTCATGGAGCCATTAGCAGTGATATTCAATAACCGCTTCATTCTCTATTTTTATACTTTTGAACCCATATACCTTTGCGTCTTACATCGTCTGATAATTCTTTTTCGCATTCTTTACAGATATATATCTCTTTCTCCATATCTATGCTATCTGGTCAAGAAAGATATTGCCAAGCTCCACAATGCGGACATTTAATAAATCAGTGCTTCTGATCTGATACTTCTCAATATCTATCTACTCCATTCCCTTTGACGCTTGGATTTGAGAAATGCCATTCCCATTTGTAATCTGAGTGTTGGAGACGAGATGAATATTGAGCTATCACCTGTTGATCACTTCTATCTTCTTCATCGTGTATGTTTAAGTCAGATGATACAGCCAACGCCGCTCTTTCTGTTTTTGTGCCTCTAAAGTATATTGTTCTATCTCCTACTCTCTTTTGCTGAATACTATCCTTATCTTTAATTCATTCTTGTAAAATTGGATTATTGTTAATGATATTATTTACTTTGGACGAGACAATGTCATTTATATCTCCTTCAGAAGGTAATGTATAAATTATGTTCAATTTTTTATGCTTTGCTGCATAGATAGCTTTGATAATTGCTGTTACAGTAAAACATATTTGAGCTGCTTTTAAGCATACTATCTTTGGGCTTCAGTCATTGTATATATCTCATAAATATCTGTGATTATAGAAATCAATGTCTTTTCCATCTTCAGTTTTAATTCTTTGATTATCTAATCAAATTAAGATATTTTCGCTCTCTAATTTATTTATTAACTCCTTTTTGTTCATTAAATTTCTTTTGTTTTAATTTAGTTAATACTTCATCAATTATATCCTCAGAACATGTTTTGACTTCCACATCTCCACTTACTTGTATCTCTGATTTACTCTCTACTTCACTTTTAGTGCTAAATTCATTCTTTCTCTTTCTTTCCAAATATCACTTAGCTTGCTCTGGATCATCAAGAGATTTAACTATTGTTTGTCGTGCTTTTAATATAGGTCTTTCTTGCAATTCTTCTATTCTGTCTTTTAATTCTTGATCTTCAGCCATTCATCTATAAAGCGTTGCTCTATGAATACCCGCATAAAATGCTATTTCTTCTATACTTGAACCTAACGCAGCGCACTCTTCTATTTTGCGAATTATTTCTTCGCTTTTAACTGTTTTTCTTCCTGCTTTCATATTATTTCTTTACCATTTTTTTTAATTTTATTATTACCTGTATAATCTACATATCGTTGAACTATTACGTCTATATATTTTGGGTCAATTTCCATACCATAACATATTCTTCCTGTTTTCTCTGCTGCTATAAGAGTTGAACCTGAGCCTAAAAATAAATCAACTATTAAACATCCATTTTCAACTCTATCCTTGATTGCTCTTACACCGAGTTCCACTGGTTTCTGTAAATACCATATCTGCCTTTCTCCCGTTCATTAGTTTTTCTACGTCTTCAATCTTAGTGCTGTCTCCGCATAAAACCCTATGTTTCCCTAATTCGTATAAATCTCCTAACTTGCTTTGTGGTTTTACGGGAACTTCTGGTACTTCATCATCTTTAGCATCTGGCTCTATGAGTAAATCCTTGTCAAACCCAGTTAAATCTAATAAGTCATCATCTAGGCATCGTAATTCATCTATGGCTAAATTCATATCTCACTCACTTTCGTTTAGCTTATTATCTGCTAATCTAAGAGCTTGGATTTCTTGTTCCGTGAGATTTTCTATTCGTAATGTCGGGACTTCTTGTATTCCTAAACTTTTTGCCGCTTCTAATCGACAGTGTCCTATTACTAAATTATTATCTTTATCAATCACTAGGGCTGGACCCAACCGAATCTCTTAATAGAATTTGCTACCTGTTCTATTTGCTTCTTTGGATGTATCTTAGCATTTTTCTCATATGGTTTTATCTCTTTAATATTTATGTTTTGTATTTTCATTATATATAATATCTTTTAACAAAACCTTTGGCTTCTTCAATGGTTTCAATGTTTTTTATTTCTTTATCTTCTGTTTGATTTTGAATTTGTTGATTGATATGAGCAGAATGTTTTAACTTTTCTCGACCATAAATATATTCAAATAAGTCTTTTGTTCGTTCTCTTGATTGGACTAAATCTCTAAACTTGTAAGCGTTGTATATTCTTGAATTAATTGGTTTGGTAAATATTTTTATCATTCCACAATTCTTACATACTTGTTTGCTGACTCTGTTATTTTCAAAGTTGAATTTGAAGTTATGTATGTTTTCGCCATCTTTACATAAACATTCTTTTGGCAAGAAACCTTTATTTTTGATAGCGTGAAACTTACATCTATTTGAAATCTTTATATCAGTTAGCATATGTCATCAAGTTTTATATCTTTATTATTTTTATTCTTTTGAAGCGTATGTTCAAACCTTATCTGCTCTGGTTTTTTTGATTTAAATAAAATAGCACTCATCTTTTTAGAGGACTTATCGATAATTTTCTCACATTTATTTTTACTTGTATAAGCAATGTAAGATAAAATTAAGCTAACTAAACTAATGATGAGTGCTAATTTGTCCATTGTATTGGGTTAAATTATTATTTTATTTAGAATAACATACTCAATTTTTTCAACTCCTTGAATCGTTTTTAATTATTCATACTGCGAGTAAGCAGTTATCGATTGGATCGTTGATATCTAAATTGAGTTCTTCGGCTTGTTTCTTTCAAATTATTTCATTTATTTGAAAAACTCCTGTATCTTTTGGGTTTTTGACACCAGTTAGAACCTTTTTATTTTTTTCGTCTTTATAATGTCTTAAAGTGCTTTCGCACAATGCTAATTCTTTTAATTGTTTGTAATCAATGTTTTCTTGCTTTGCGACCAACTCTAAAATATTTGGAATATCTTCATTGGTAATATCTTTTTTATTTCTATACATATCAAGTGTTCTTATTGGTGCTACCGCTGTCATTGCTTTTGTATACAACAATGAAGAGGATACTATTACGACAGCCAATAATAACTTCAAAACATTCTTTAATAGCATTATATGCAATAGTATATAGATTTTTAAGAAAAAGTCAAGTACTTTTACGTTTTTTTTATCTTTTTTAATATTTCTTTTGACCTTTTTCTTTCGGGAAACATTTTCGCTATAATAATAGAATTTTTTGAAAATTCTCTTTTTCTAGTCTGAATATTATCAATAAACAAACTTTTTTTGTGAGCTATTTCTATTGCTTTATTTTTATAATATTCTATCATCTCATTTAATTCAGCATTGCTATAAGAGCGAGTTAGATATTTATTTTTTAAGATATCACTGTATGTTTTTTCTCCTATTTCTTTCCTTAATTTATCTCCAAACTCATCTAATCTTCCATATTGTCTAATATTACAACCATAACACTGAGCTCTAACAATTCTTTCGTCAAATAAGATATTATTTGTTCTACCTCCCATACCGTGTCCAGCTTGCATTTTCTTTCAAGGATATTTTTTCCCGCAAGTATAACAAGTACACATTCCGTTATCATCGGCATCTCTGATACGAATATATTTTGAAAATCAATCTCAACATTTCTTTTTTAAAATAGATTTTTTATCCATATTAAATTTAGTTATTTTTAAGTTTAAATCGTTTTTAAGCCTTGTTTTTAATATTCTTGGTATTATGTATAGGTTTAGAACTTTTCGTGCCTCTCAGGGGGTGTTTTGTGCGTCTGGTGGGGTTTTGAGAGGGGGTTATCTTGGCAAAATATAGTTTTACCAGCTCTCTCTCTGTAATTTTTATTGTTTTTATTTTATTCATTATATTTGTATAATTGGTGAGAGTTTTTGTCCAGAACTCTCTAAACTGGTTTTTGTGTTAGAAGTTAAGAATTAGTTTTTCAATAGTTATATTAGTGGGTGGTGTTTCTTCAACTTCCTTTTGTGTAGGAGGTGGTGGTATGATTTTAGGTGGTCTGATTTCGTGATTGTCAATCTGTTGGTTATTCAGTTTAAGATAATTTAATAAAATGTCAGTTATTTGGTGGTAGGTATGTTGGCAACGCTGACACATATATACATGATTACTTTCTACTTTGTCTAATTCTGGAGCGAATCTTTTGAATACTATATGATGAATAGTAACATCTCGAGACCCACAAAAGATACAAGTCTTGTTCGTTCTTTTTTTTCTTTTTGACATTTTTCCCTCCTTTTAATCGTAATTTCTTTACTTTTAACCATAGAGAATGACTTTTAGGTTCATCTCTAATTCTCATTTCTTACCTCCTTTCTTTTTAAGGTGCAAATTTAATTATTAACTATTTTTTTAATCCTGTTTCTATTAACTTTCCATACATTAACCTACCATTAACGAATTTACCACAGGTTAATGTTTCTTCCTTTTTAGGTATATAGTCACGTATATATACACCAATAAATACTTTGCCATTAACATTATATTCACCTTTGACATTAGAATGCAAAGATACTCTTGATGATTGAGCTATTAAGTTTCCGTTTATCTTTTGGTATCTTCCTATTTCTTGGTATCCACCGATTCTTTGGTTCCCGTTTATTTCTTGATATGAGCGTATTTCTTGATATCCACCGATGTTCTGATACCCTTTGATTATTTGACTACCATTAACTTTTTGGCATCCTCCAACATATTGAAATCCTTCTACTATTTGATAATCGCCAATTTGCTGATACCAATTAACTGTTTGATATCCATCAATTATTTGATAATCACCGATTTCTTGATATTGTCCTATTTCTTGATATTTACCAATTTCTTGATGTCCCTTTACTTCTTGTCCCGCACCAATTATCTGATATCCATCAACTCTTTGGTTCCCATTAACTTCATCTCGTTCTTGAACTATATATGAACTATGTACATAAATAGACCCTCCGCATTTTAATTGTTTTACTTCTAGATTGCCTGTTATTTCTACACTATTCACAAAATAGACTGATTCATCTGGGTGAATAAAATCACCATTTATTTTCTTCTTTGTATAAACATTATATTTAATTTCATCAAATATTTTTGTTTTCATAGCATTTTTATTTATTAATATAGTTATTATATTTCTGATTAAACTCTTTCTGCTTTTGCTTATAATAATCTAAATCAGAATTGTTTTTTTTGTCTGTTGCTTTTTCATATGGATTTTATATGGATTTTTATGAGTCCACTTATAAATATTACTATAAGCCATACCCATACATTTTACAGAGCAATACTTCCTCTTTTTATCGTATTTTGTCTTGTTGGGTAATACTTTGCCGCATACGAGACACTTATGCTTAATGGGCTTTGTGGGCTTTGTCATTTTCTTGCTATTTATTTAGCATTTTATTTAATACTGAACGAGTTAATGGACCGCATCTTCCTGCTCCTTCATCTGTTTTAGATTTAATAATTCCATTGGCTAATTGAAATTTCATTACGGCGTCGACCGTTAATCCGTAATAATTGCCTGTGAATGTATCATAATTGAAATACCCCATCAGATATAATACCTCTTGAAGTTTCTTTACATCAGGGTCTCGTGTTAAACCATAATATAAATCTCTGTTGAAAGTATATTTAGGCAAAACCGTTTCTTCTGTAAACTCTTTGTTTTTTAAATCAACATAAGTAATCGCTCCAAATATTCTGTTATTATTAAATCAATCTTCTGTCAATATTCTCAATCCTTTTAGAGGGTTATCTACACCCCAACTATCCACTATAACCAGAGATTTTTTACCTTGATACATACAATAACTAAAAGAGCACACGCCGTGCCCATATTGAGGATTGATTGTTTTAATCTGGGGAACATCTACTCCTCATTCACCATCACCAAATTTAACAAACATTACTACTGCTTTATAGTTCGCTATCGCTTCAGCAAATTTATCTATTGTAAAAGGCAGATGGAAGAAACTACCAGGAGCATATATCTTTCCTATGGTCTCATAACTTTTTACCATATCATCTAACCTGTTCATTTCTTCTTCGCTTTTCAAATCAGAGGGTAATTCACTCTCAAAGATAGCACCTAATTTAACTGGCAGTTTACCAGCATCATCTATATTCATACCTGGTTGGGGTTTATTGCTTCTGTTAGCATAATATAATCTGGGCGAGAAATATAAAAACTTCCCTTCCTCGTAGTAATTGATTATTGAGAGGGCGTTAGCGATAGAATTCCCGACGCACGAACCAGCTCCATTTTGATTGTGTATTTTCATCTGGTCTAATAAGTTTTTATTTTTTTGTTTCCAAGTTTCAAAATCCACTCATTCAATGACAGGAGCAGTTGCTAATTCTTCTATTCTGTAATCTCTCATTTTTGCTTTTTCGTCTCTTGTATCCGGCAATGCTCCACTAACAAATTTGTATTTCATATTTATTTTTTATTAGTTTAATTTATTAAATCCTTTTACGCTAGGTATTTTATAGCAATGTCAAAATGAATAAAATGCTGTTGTTTTATCTTTTTCTACCCCATCGACTATAAATCCCATTCTATTATCAGGACATAAAAAACCTATATCTTTATTTTTTTCAATAAGCCATTTGATATAAGAATTATTGTTAAATGCTTGTATGGGTTGTAACATAATAAATGGTTTATTAAATGAATATAATCTTCTGAATATAGCTGTTCTGTTTTGGAATGGTGGATTGCTTATAATATAATCGCATTCAATTTCTGTATTAAAAAAATCATATCCGTTGTCAATGTGAGTATTTATAACATTTGTATATCCATATTTTTTTAAGGCAATTACAATATTACTTTTGTTAGTATCAAATGGGCACCATATTACACTGTTTTTAGGAATAATCTTTTCGATGTATTTTACCAATTTTTCTGCTTCTGATAATTTTGTGTAGCAACAATCTCTTTTTCCATTTTTGTCTTTTTTCCCTCAACTTATGTATATTTTATTAGTTTCCATTTTATTTGATTTTAAGCCTTGTTTTTAATATTCTTGGTATTATGTATAGGTTTAGAACTTTTTTATTTTTTATTAGTTTATTAAAGATTGTTGTGATAATCTTTTTTGTGCTATTTTAATATACTCTGGATTTAATTCTATGCCAATATATCTACGACCTAATTTCATAGCTGCTAATCCAGTAGTTCCTGAACCGAAAAATGGGTCTAATACTATTCCTGGTTCCCAACCAGCATTACAGTTACAATCTGTTCATCCAATAGTTTGATGTTCTTTCGCAACCATTTTATGACCGTGATGCTCTGTTCTGCTTCTTTCTCTTGGTTTTCCGCATTTCTTACAAATTTCAGCAGGGCAAGAACTTAATATCATAGGTTCTATTAGTTTAACAGGAAATGTTGCAAAATGTGAACCTGGAAATGGCTGGGTTGGTATTTCTCAAACATCACCAGGATTTTTACCTTTGGGATTAAAAGCATTTGGCTCATTTGGTTCTTGAGCATTTCTTATACCCGATTTTTTATAACTTTCATTTAGTGTTTTATTTCTATAATATCTATTAATTTCTTTTGTTTCCTGATGACTTTGTTTGCTAACCAATTTTTCTTTATAAAAATTGCTTTTATGTTGTACCCTCACCGCATCAAGGTCAAATCAATATTTTTTATTTTTTACCAGCATAAAAACTGGCTCATAAGAGTTAGAGAATCTATCCTTTACAGAAGAAGGCATATGGTTTGGTTTATGTCAAATAATTGAATTTCTTAATATTCAGCCTTGCTCATCTATCATTTTAAGAATTAAGCGATAATTTTGAAGTAAAAGACATTTTTCCATTCCTTTTACTTTGTCTTTTTTTCCGCCTTCACCTAATTGTGCCTTCAATGGAATATCAGAATAAGTTCAATCTCTATGACTACCATAACAGTCTCCGTGATTTCACCAGAGAACTCCACTTGGTTTAAGAATTCTTTTTAATTCTAATGTAATATCCAACAATTTTTTAAGATATTCATCTAATGTTTTTTCTAATCCTATTTGTCCTTCAACCTCGTAATTTCTAAGTCCTCAATAAGGAGGTGAAGTAATAATACAATCTATGCTATCATCTGGGAATGTTTTTAATACTGTTAGAGTATCACCTTGATAAATTTTATTAGTTTCCATTTTATTTGATTTTAAGCCTTGTTTTTAATCTTCTTGGTATTATGTATAGGTTTAGAACTTTTCGTGCCTCTCAGGGGGTGTTTTGTGCGTCTGGCAGGGTTTTTAGGGGGGTGCACCTTGTCATAATAGAGTTTAAAAAGTTCTCTTTCTGTGATTTGTATTGTTCTTATTTTTTTCATT
>Ga0116165_1003466_pt1 | contig 10455 bp, 17 predicted proteins | sample AD_JPNMR1_MetaG_FD_89885 | JGI IMG/M metagenome (GOLD analysis project Ga0116165, IMG submission 89885) | Active sludge microbial communities of municipal wastewater-treating anaerobic digesters from Japan - AD_JPNMR1_MetaG | ecosystem: Engineered > Bioreactor > Anaerobic > Digestate | place...
AAACAGCAACAGCATCTATAAGACTTTAGGTGCAAGCAATCATACTGATAAAGAAAGGCAGAATGAGGATTATTACGCAACAGACCCCAAAGCAGCCGAATTGCTTTTAGAACTTGAAACATTTTCGCCAAATATTTGGGAATGTGCTTGCGGTGAAGGGCATTTGAGTAAAGTATTAGAAAACGCTGGATACATAGTAAAAAGCACAGATCTAATTGATAGAGGATTTGGCGAAACAGGAATAGACTTTTTAAGCGTTGATAACTTGGAGTGGAATGGAGATATTATTACAAACCCACCTTACAAGTATGCACAGGAATTTGTTGAAAAAGCGTTGCAAATTATACCCGAAGGAAACAAAGTAGCAATGTTTTTGAAGTTACAATTTTTGGAAGGTAAAAGACGAAAAAAGCTATTTTTATCACAACCACCAAAGACTGTTTATGTTTCAAGTTCTCGGCTGCTTTGTGCCAAGAACGGTGAATTTGAAAAAATGATTGCTGATGGCGGAAGTGCTGTTGCTTATGCTTGGTTTGTATGGCAAAAAGGCTTCAATGGAACGACAGAACTCAAATGGTTTAATTGAAAAATTATGGCAAATATTCTAACACCAATTAGACTGATTAAAGTAAACGAAACTTACGAAGAAGTATGTAAAGCATTGGACTTTCAATGGATGGAATTGACAGAGGACACTTCGTATTATGGTGAAATGTCTGGTAAAATTCACGAAGGTGAAAGAAAAATAAGGTTGAATCGAAATTATATCATTGAAATACAGCCTTAGCCACTTGTGCATAACGATTTGAAAGTGGTTCTCAAAAATTTTAAAAGAAAAAGAAGGGTGAAAATTTTAATTCTGAATATTTATATGTAAACATATTATGAGTAAAGATATAAGACAAATGATTGATAAGGTCAAGAACTTTAATCAGTTTATAAAAAAAACTCTTCAAGTGATATTGATGCTTTAATTCAAACTATTGAATCATATTCTAAGAAAATTAAAATAAATAAACCATATAGTTTATATGATAACGGAACACTTACACATAATGGTTGGGTGTATATGTAGTGTGAGATTTGAAACACTGAACTTGACTTAAGTACAAATTTTGATTAGAATGATAAACTTAAATAAACCACTGAACATCACATTACATATACACCTTGTTAGGCAACATTAAAAAGACACTGCGGAATGACTAATAAAATGAATGAAAAGAAAAAAATATTTGGATTAGAGAAAAATGCTTTTTTCACCGGATTAACAAGTTTTTTCACAGACACATCTACCAAAATGGTATATAGTGTGATGCCACTATTCCTATTGTCGATAGGAGCATCAAAAACAACTATCTCCTTAATTGAAGGGATTGCAGAAAGTACGGCATCATTATTAAAAGCAATTTCGGGGTACTGGAGTGATAAGATTGGTAAAAACAAGCCATTCATGATTATCGGATATGGTATTACAGCCATTATAACACCTTTATATGCATTAGCAAGAATACCAATTCAGATTTTATTTTTTCGGTTTTTTGAACGCATAGGAAAAGGTTTAAGAGCGGCACCACGAGATAGCCTTATAAGTGGCTCTATTAAAAAAAATGAAGCTGGTAAAACTTTTGGGTTTCAGAAAGCAATGGATAATAGTGGGGCTATTGTTGGTCCTTTGATTACTTTCTTATTGTTATCTATTTTTCCATTAAATTATTCTTACATATTTTTATTAGCAACCATTCCAGCAATTCTTGGTGTATTAACGATTATTATTTTCATAAAAGAAGCAAAGGCAGAAAAAAAAGAAACCACCAATAAGATTTCATTAAAACTTTTACCCAAAAAGTTTTATTTCTTTCTTATTATAATTTTCGTGTTTACTCTTGGTAATTCAGCAGATGCATTATTGCTTGTAAAAACAAGCGAAACAGGTATAGATAAATCATACATTCCTTTTGTATATATGATATTTAATACAGTATCTGTTTTGCTGGCCATACCGATTGGAAAATTATCGGATAGAATTGGTCGTGAAAAATTGATTATTCTGGGTTTTATAGTATATGCAATTGTTTATTATTTTTTCGGTAGGTTTAATAGTATAAATGTTTTTATTTTCTTGTTTATGCTGTATGGATTTTACAGTGCATTGACTGATGGTAGCCAGAAAGCAATGATTTCTGATATTGTTAGTAAAGACTTAAAAGGGACGGGATTTGGAATTTATCATGCTGTACTTGGAATTACTTTATTACCTGCGAGTTTAATTGCAGGATTATTGTATGATAAGGTTAATTCAAATGCGCCATTTTATTTTGGTTCTATAATGGCATTAATTGCTACTATACTAATGATAATATTTACAGTTTTAGACAAGAAAAAAGAAAAAATTAACGTTGCCTAACACGCGGTCATAAAACATTGGGGTTTAAGTGGTATGCCAAGTGCATCGCTCGCTGGCAAGGTTCTTATCGGTTGATAGGTTCGCAGCTCCGAAATCCCCAACGTTTCATACCGCCGACCGTTATATACTGTGCGGATTTAACCGATAAACTTTGATACGTGAGATGAACCTTTTTGTTTTATTTTTTTGTGTGGATAGGAAATTTAAAATTTGAATATTTATATATAGATTAAAACTATTTAATAATATGGAATTAAGAAAATTTATAAAGACAACTATACGTGAATATTTGAAGGAACAACAACAAATATGGAAAAATTCTAATACAAAATTTTTCAAAGATGATAAAGATAGAATATTTTTCTACGGTAAAGATAATGTGAAATATCAATTAATTGATAATAATTTACCTAACAGACCTATAAAAATTGAAATTAGATTAGCAGATTCAAGGAATTTAAATCCTGTTGCTATATCAGAATTTGAGAAAAATAATGATGGTACTTATTCGCAGTCGATGACAGGTAAATTGGTTGTCAGTAAAAAAGGTGTTGGTTTAGCAAAAGCGATATATGATTATTTTGATAGTGTTTATGGTAGAATAAAGCCAAGTAAAAATTTAACAGATGACGGTGAAGTTTTTTGGAACAAAAACAAGATGTATGAAGGAACAATAAATGACTTTAAGTATGATGCTGTAAAAAAACAACTACAAAAAGCTATAAACAATAACTCATTAACATTAGATGATATTTCACCAAACAAGTATTTTATTATTTGTTTTGATTTGTTTAATCGTCATATTTCAACAGTTTGCACAACAGATAAATCCGAAGCATTAAAACTCATTGATTATTATAAGAATATTGATGATGTGTGGAAGATTTACGTTGAAAAGCCAAGTGTTGATGCTATTGTTTTTTTAAGAAAAGAGTGGGGTTGGGTAAAAAAATAAAATAAAAAGATATTAACCACGAAACTTAATACAAAGTATAAAGAAACATTGTATATAACGGTTGGGTGTATATGTAGTGTGAGATTTGAAATACTGAACTTCATTTCACAAATTTTAAAAAGATGAAAGATAAAATTGTATATTCAGTTATTTTAGCAGACTCCAAAAACCCTGCAATAAAACATATTGGTAAGTCTGACACATTGGAAGGTGCTAAAAAAATAAGAGATAAAAGAAAAATACAACCAAATCAGGGATTGTGGATAGGTAAATATGTCAATGGTATATTGATAGAGGCTTTTTAACATTGCACCTAACGCTCCGATTATTTGTGTAATAAAACAATAAAAATAAAAAATAACATAAACAAACCAACGAATTATGGAAAATATAGGTAAAAAATTAGTAGAATTATTTAATCCACCTAAACCAATACAAAATAAACCAAAAACGCTTCACGATGGTTTATTTTAATTTATTATTTTTTCAAATTTACTTGATTCTTTTAATATAAATCAATACATTTGTTTCGTTATTTATTTAAATCTTATCATATGGAAAAATTTATTAAGTATAAAAGAATAACTAAAACTCTCAATGAAGAAGATTTCGATGATTTCTTTGATGAATTAATACGAAATGGCTGGAATATTATTTACTATACCGAAAATACCGATATGTTAAATAACTATTCTAATAATTCATCCAATATCATTCAAACATCAAACCCAATTAAAGTGACAATTGTTGTCGGAAAACATAATAACTTTATTTAATTTAAACTAATACTAACAATTAAATTACAATTTTTATGACTGTCGATGAACTTTACAAACAAATTACAAAAAATCAAACACCTGAACAAGCATTGAAAAATATTCTCGATGCCAATATTAAAGAATATTCTCATTTAAAGTTCAGTGATGATAATAATAAAATACACCCAGTTGTTCTTATTAATATGGCATCTATGGAATTGGGTTGGGATGTTTATCTGTCTTATGATGACGATAATAATATCTATGGATTATTTACTGGAACTGAAAAATATGTAAATGATGTTATCGGTATTAATGATTATTTTGAAAATGATGAAGAATATATTGATATTTATTACGGTCAAGATATTGTTAATGAATCTAATAATACCGACATAAATTTTAAGTGCGATTGTGATGATTTTTCAGATAATTGTAATTGCTGTGATGATGATTTATTAAATTAATGACTTAATTTTTTAATGTGAAAAAATGGGATGTTTATAAATCACATCCCATTTTTGTTACTTATGTTTTTTATATTTCTTCATATATATACTCAAATTTTGCTTTTACCTCATCTTCGTTTATTTTTAAATTATATTCACGATTAACCTCTTTTTTAAATCTTTCACTAGGATTTATTTTATAGGTAATTGCTGTTGTATAGTATTCAATCGCAACATATCGATATCTTATCAAATAATCGTGTTCTATTTCAATATCACCTCTCATCCCATCTTCCGATTCACCACTACCTCTCCATTTTCGTGTGTTTATTATTATCGGATATGGTATTATTCCTTTTATTAAATGTGGTATATATTTTATTGTAAAATAATTGGTATCAAATGTCTTTATTTCACCCTTTTCCACATCTTTTAATTTAGAATCATATATAACATCATTAAATGTTGGCTTTTTTGTAACAATACCTGATTCAACTTTTTTGCTCAACCCATTGATAAAATCTAACGATTTATATTTATATTTAATTTCTTTAATTTCTTCTAAAAATTCTGGCTTTTTTACATCATCAAATAATTCGTAATGAAATTTAATACGACCTGTAATATCATCTTTTAAATAATTATATATCTTTTTTTGTACTTTTTCATTTATTAATGGTCTTATTATTTCATCAGTATTAACTTCTTCTTCATATCCCCCCGTATCTATATAAAACGCAAAATCATTTACAATACAAATAAATTGAGTTTCTAATGATATGCCATCATAATCATCATCATTTAACAATTCAGCCAATTCTATTATTTTATATCTTCCCTCTGCTATTAATTTTTTGTAGTTATCTGGTATTTTTTTTGAATATTTTGATAGTATATTATCTATTTTATCGTTAATGTTTTTTATTTTATTATTAATCATATTTTTCTTTTCTTCTCTTTGCTTTTCGAATTCATCATTTAATTTAATTAATTCATCTATTAATTCTTGGGGACAATCTCTGGGTATTTTATCTATATCATCTATCGTGTAATCTTCAACATAATCATCTTTCCTATTTAGTATATCTGATTTTATTGTTACTATATGATATATTGCTGGTATTACTCCTGCAAAATAACCAATACGATACTCATCTTTTATTTTTTCACCTTTTATGGTATATTTATTTGTATTGGAATATGCAATATATGTTATGTCGTTTTTATCATTCGCAAAATTATTCTCAATCTTGTTGTATACTCTATTTACTTTAATTTTTGATACATATATTGGCTTCCCCCTTTTATCCCTTTTACCTGTATCAATTTTTGATATATCTTCTACAATTTCAGCATAATCATCTATATTTACATCATTCTTATTTATAATATCATAAAATATAACACCATTACTATTAAATGATGGTTCTATTGTTTTTTTACCGTATTTGTCTGCAATAATTTTAACGATTGCTCCCATATTTATTATTTTTTATAAATACTATTTCAATAAAAAAACAAACTATAAAAAATATAATTTTTTATAAAAACAATTTTACAATTCAAAAAAAAATTTGGAAATTTTTTTATAATTTTAGTTTTTTAAAATCAAAAAATTTTTTAGGAATTTTTTTATTTATAGAAATTACTCGTGTAGCACCCCCCCCCCTAAAACAGGGGGGTGTATGGGGGGGTATAAGGGGGGGATACGTAGGGGGGGGCAAGTCAGTGATTTACACTGACTTGCCTTTTATTCTATAATAAAGTATGTATTATTTAGAACAAATCTAAATAAAAAAACGGGGCGTGTTGGAGTCTACCCTTTTAGAAATAATTTAAATAATAAAAAATATATAATTTTATTGGTATAAATGAAACTTTTTTATTTAGTTTGCGTAAACGAAAGTGTAAACCAAAAAAATTAAATAATTATGACAAGGTGTATACATTATTTTGAAACAAATTCGAAATCGAAAAAAAATTACTATAACATATATATTCAACTTGTTGAAAGGTATGGTTATAGTAAATTAATAAATATTAATGAAATTGAACATTTTTTAAATTTAAGTGTTGCGCCAGATGACGAAACATTTACAGTATCTTTAAAGGGTGATCATTTAATTGAAATATATAATCATGGTGAATTAATTTTTGAAATTATTTTTTAAATAAAAAATGTAAAGTATATTTACATCATAATTAAAAACACAAAATTATGACACGCAAAGAAATGAAAGACTGGAACGCAAAAGCGCAAGCTGGCACAGTTAAAGACGAATTAAACCCTGCTTTTATATTAAGTTTAACCGCAACCGAATTGCTTTCAAAAATTGCAAAAGGTGAAATTAACTTACAAGAACTTGCAAAAAGAGAACTTGAAAACAGAGGACAAAATATAGACGGTGTTTGGGTTGGTTTTAAATACGAAATCGAATAATGAAACGCCAAACTATAATAGTAATAATTACCCCGACATCAATTGAGTGCTGGGGTAATTTAAAAAAGGCTTGTATTGTTCATGGTTGGGCTTACAATACTTTATCAAAGCGAAAATTGCCTATCGAATATGAAGGCTATCGAATTGATAAAAATACGTGGTAATAATATTGAATTTGCGGGTTGTTTAAATTATCGTCTAAATAAGCGTAATGTTGATTTGACAAAAAAACATTATGAATACGAAAGTGATTGTCGTAATGTTTGTATAGAAATCGCAAAATTTTTTTGTGGTCAATTAACCAGAAATGTTATTAAATAATAAATTCAATAACAATTGTGATGAAATACAAGGTTCAAATAACAGATGAGGATGGTAATGTTTTTTCATATAATATTACCACTAATTCAAATATTGATGATGTTATTAATGTATTAAAAACATATAAAATCGAATCAAATACAGACAATGTTGAATCGAAAACTGACAATGTTAATGTGGATAAAATTTCTCAAATAAACAGAATTCTCGATGAATGGGGTGGTGTTACTGCAAGTGAATTAGGACTTATTGAATTACCATCATTTACATCGCCAATGGGGTATTTTATTCTAATTAGAGAATTTTATCTTAATTATGTTAATGTTAGTATATATCAAAATGGTAATGAGATTGATAATGATTCTATTATATATGAAGATTTACCCAATAATGTTATTGATGATATTTATTTGATTATTAAAGAATACGAAACCGATATGATTGAAACAATGAATCGTTGTAAGTGAGATTAAATATATCTAAATATAATTACGATTTGATTTATTTGTAATAAATATGTAACCATTTTTTAATTAAAACGTATATCTATTTGTAACCACAAATAAATAAAAACTATGGCAACAAGATCAACAAATGACCGTATCAAATCTATGGTTGAACATTGGAAAAAGTATCATTGGGCAAAATCTAACTTGTCAAACGATGATACGGATTTTTACAAAGCGATTAGAATGTCGCCTTTAATGGTTGCAACAACTTCTTTTACAGGAAGTGATGTAATTTACTACAAGGCTTCAAAAGTTGTGGCGTGGAATGGTTCAATGATTTCTGTTTCTCAATACAAAAAGAATTTGAAAAACAGAAAGTAATGTTATTCGGGTGAGTGTAGGGTTGTCTTACGCTTGCCCATAACAGTTGCATATCATCGTGATCGTGGTGAAGAGTTTCACATTACACATAGTTTGAGTATTAGTGAAATAAAAGATAAATTTGGACAGGAATGGAATTATCTTTGGAAAAACGGAAAATGGTATTATTCTAATGATAAATTGAATTTTGAGGAGTTGAAAATTTTCTTTAAAAGTAGATATAATGAATAAACCTATAATGATAAGGATTGTTTATAAAAAAAGGGGGAATTGGTTAATAAAAAATCCCCCTTTTTTTATAACAAAATTTCACAATATTTCGTATATTTGTATCTATAATCAAATAATCATATACGTATGAATGTACAAAAAGTTATATTTATGGTAAATGAAACATACGGTGATGTGTTTGCATATTTACCGAAAGAAAACGAATTTAAACGGAACATAAATAGTACTTGTCAAAATAATAAAGAATTGCAGTTCCTGAAAAACGTCGTGATACCGAGTGCAATTTTAAAAACAAAATTATCGGAATATAAACAAGATTTAATTATTGTTAATCCAAAAACAAATAAATTCTATCGAATTTTTTCTGGTCATGTAAAAATACATAATATTAAATAAAAAAATGTAACAATTTCTAATTAAATTTGTATAATTATTTGTATTTAATATTATAATTACTTAATTAACTAAAAAATAAAATTATGATTGACAAAATAATTAGTATCGATGAAACCACCCTTAATAGGGTACTTTCTAAACATTTTAAAGATGGCTTTATAATAATAACAGCCGATAAATCTTATATAACCGACACTGAACGAAAAGAACGTTTTAATTCATTAAAACGAGATGTTGTTAATGCAGGATATTCTTACATACCTGTATATGGTGGGTATAAAGAAACCGACCCTGAAACGGGTAAACAGTATGATGCGCCATCATTTGAATATGGTCTATTAGTACCAAATCAAAAACCCTTTTCAAATAAATCAAAAGATGATGATAACTTAATTGAATTGGGTAAAAAACTTGCTGCGAAATACGATCAAGAAACATTTTTATACAAACCAAAGGGTGATGATTATAATTCATATTGGGTTGATGCTAATGGTAATTTTGTTCAAAATTTTAAAGGATTAACTATTAATGATATGTCCCAAGAATTTTTCACAAAACTTTATCATTCAAAAAACCCACAAAAAAAAGATAGACGATTCACATTGGTTACTGAAATTTACCTGAATAAAGCCCCTAATAACGCAAGTGAAGCATATAGTAGATTCGGTGAACAGTTTTTTAATTTGAATGAAAACAAAATGTTTCATTTATCAAATAACCCTAATTTGGTTATTGATAAAAACTATAAACCAAAACAAGGACAATTAGGTAAAGGATTTTATGTTACTAAAAACATCAATGATTGGGGAGAAGAATCTATTGGGAAAAGAGATTATATCTATCAAATAATAAATTTCGATGAGTTAAATATAGCAAAACCAACCGATCAACCATCAAGAAAAGAATTAGTTGATTTTGGGTTAAAAATGGGTTTTTATAAAATGGGTAAAGTTATAAAACCAAATGGTGAAATAGTTAAAGACCTTGATGGGAATGATTTGATTAGACCAATAGAAACAGATAAATATAAAAAATATGCAACATATCAAGACCCAATGACTGGAAGTAGTATTGATTTTTTAGAACAAGAATATTTAAAATCAAAAGGTTTTGATGGTAAAGAACCATATTATAGTAGAGATGGACATCAAATAATAATTTGGAATTATGATAAAATAAAATTAAAAAGAATTAAATAAGTGCGTAGGGAAAATTCTTTTTGTTTTCTTCACAGAACTCAATTAGAACCACCAATGTAGCACTTGTACATAACGGACACAGATATATGTAGTTTTTTCTTAAATTGAAACACAAAACTTAAATGATATGGAAGAAGCAAATAAGAACACAGGACTTGATAGCACGGATAAAAAATTACATATATCTGATGTTATCGGTAGTGTCGATTCACCAAAATTGATTGGTAAGAAATGTAAAGAATTATGGTATCCGACCTACGCACCACACATTATATTAGGAACTAATAAATCAATTTTGGATGAAATATATACGAAACATCCAGATTTAAGGCATTACCGATAACGTATGGTGGTATGGTGTCGTAGCGGATTAGAAAGCACGAACCTTTGAATAACAACAAAACTTAATAAATATAACAAATGATTGATTTAAACGAAAAACCGCTATGCACTATACCACGTATTATGT
>Ga0116165_1003475_pt1 | contig 10442 bp, 3 predicted proteins | sample AD_JPNMR1_MetaG_FD_89885 | JGI IMG/M metagenome (GOLD analysis project Ga0116165, IMG submission 89885) | Active sludge microbial communities of municipal wastewater-treating anaerobic digesters from Japan - AD_JPNMR1_MetaG | ecosystem: Engineered > Bioreactor > Anaerobic > Digestate | place...
CACAACGTAGAATTATCGCCTACAACAACTTTGAATGATGTACTAGTGTGTGTAGCTCCAGGACTTGCGCAATTAATAGAAGCACATAAATTCCAAACTAATTTGGAAGCTACTACACCAGAAGAAGCTTGGCAATTAACCCAAAAAGAACACCGTGATTACAATGCAAAAGGCGCTGTAGTAGTACACTAACTACAAACAGTGTTATACAAAGAAATATTAGAAGAGAATTACTGTAAAACAGTAGAAGAATTAAAGAACATTAATTGTACCGTAGATCCTATATCTGGCAAAATTTTAAATGATATGCCAAGTATAGCAGAACTTATGGAAGCTTATGGTACAAACTCATGCTTTTTCTTTTGGAGACTAGTAGCACAATATTTCTCACCACAAGTAAACATTCTTGAAAGCAAGATAAAATTGTATGTTAAAGTACAAATTCCTGCTGTAAAAGAAGAAGTCGCTCCAGCAATTTATGCAGTGCTGCCGTATTATGAGTATGCTGATATATTAAAGTTATATCCTAACTTTGCAGCCAATTTACAGAGTAAGTTATTAACCGTAGCAGATACTAACATAGTACTTAAGTTTGTCGTACCAGAAGCCTATTTAAAGGACTATACAGCCATTTTAAGCTCAAGGTATAGTACAGTATCAAAACAATATCTAAACCTCTCTACGAGCCTCTCTATAGCTAATCAGGCCTGTTTACGTAAGGATAATCTGCTAGACCAATGGAAACGCATAGCTAAGGTTCTAAATGTAGATTTGAATGATTTAGTAGCTGAAGGAGAAGTATTTCCAAAGTTTGATATAAAGAAAGAAACTTATGTTTCAACTCACTTAAAAGTAACTACAAACGAAAAGGCTACAGATTATCTGTAGCCTTTTTTGTTTTGTTTTCTTTTTCTCATTTTTTTTCTTTTTATTTTTATTTTTATTTTTCTATTCCTATCTATTCATAACAACTAAAAAACATGGTACAATTTACAAGTGCTGCTTTTCCGTATTTAACATCAAATGACAGAAATTTCTTGACAGACGCTGTACGATCTGCACCTAATAACTTAGCACCAGCTATCGTTACAGCTACTGTGTTAAACAACGTACTTGAAAGTAGAAAAGAAGACGTTAAAGAATTTTTATCTCAAGCTACTAATCATGTACATATCTTTGATTACCTAGAAGCTGAAGAACCAGATATGTACAAAGACTTGATGGGCTTACAAGCACTTCTTACAGACATTTATTCTGCGTATAAACTTGATGCAGAAAGCCCGCTCAAACTAATTACCTCAGTAACATTTGAGCATTTAGGCTTTGTAAACTTATCTGAGTTTACAGAAGCTGCTAAATACATAGGAGATGCATTTACCACAGAACAAGCTACTAATGTGGTATCTAAGGTACTACGAAATGTGTACGCATTCCTTGTAGGTAAATACGATATCAGTGCCTTTTATACTACTGAGTATAAATTAAGTACAGTAGGAGCCATCTACCTAGCAGCTGTTGAAAACTATGATCCTGTTTTCACCAAAGGAGAGGATCTAGTCACTATGATTGAAGATCGTCTTCGTAATCATCGTTCTGAGCCAGGCATAGAGGATGATGATGCACCAACTCTGCAAGATTTAGAAGAAGATGAAGAGCTGGAAATAATAGACAACACGCCTCGTAGTCCGTCACAACAGTAAAAATAGAAAAGCATAGCTAATGAAAATTAGCTATGCTTTTTTTTAGACCTTCATTCTCTGTTTTTTTTAGACCTTTATCTAACTGCTCTGTAAGCTTGATCAGATAATTCAAAGACTTGTCGTATTCTTGAAAGTAATGAAATCCAACTAATTGTGTAGTATCCTACAGGTGTAATATCTTTTTTACTATTTTCACCTGCTATTACATCTCTGGCTTCGTCAGCAGTATTGCCCAATAGTTTAACCATATCTCTAGCTAATGACCACATAGGAATTGCACCACCTCCTATCAAACTATCAAAATCAGAAAACGAAAACATTGATGCTAACTCACGCCATGTACGATTAAGTAATTTGTATGCAAACCTTGTACCAAAATATTTACGATAATCTGGCTGATCATCATCATCCCAATCAGCGCCTAATAACATTGTCATTGCTATCATTAACGCTAATACTCTAAGTTGATATGCCAAAACTCTAAGTTGCGCTTTTTTAGCATTGTTGTATTGTTCAAATGTGATTTCATTTCCATCTATATCTTTAGACAGCTGTGGATGATTTCTTTTCCAGTTCTCAAACCAAGCTCTTGCTTTTGCTTCATTAGCATCATTAGATCTACTTAAAAGATTAATATATGGAATCAAGTCTATTGCTGTAAAAGCTATAATTTTAGCAAATTGTGCAGCACTACTTGCCAAAGTTCCACTAGAACTTTGAGATATAATATGTGCTACAGTTGTGAACCTGCCTATATCAACTATATCTGTATTTTTATTATACTCTAAGTTTTTGCCCATTTCATTTATAAGGTTAGGTATCCAATTTCTAAATTGCCCAATCATCCTGCCTAGCAATTGTGTAGAATACAAAGCTATATCCTGTTCACTTTGAGAGCCCATAATACCACGCTGTGTTTCACGCGTAGCATTTTTGAATGCTATGATGATGTCATCAACTTGATCCTGTGTTAATTCTTTACCATCAAAACCTACTATTTTTACACCTACACTGTCTGTGGTTTCATTTATTACAAAGCTTTCCCAGAGTGATTTGTATACATTGTTTTTTAATTCGGCGGGTTTGATCATACTTCTGTGTCTTAATTTTCCATTCTCATCTATTATGTAAGCATCTGCCATACTGAATGAAATTGTATCCATCAGCAAATCATCTGCTTTTTGAAATAAATAAAACCCCGCTCTATCAGTAAAGAACTTTTGAAGCATGTTTTTATTTGTTCTTTCTAAACCTGCGTTGGCGTATTCACTGCGCATATACGGATCAAATCTATGTAAAAACATTTTAGCTTTTTTACCTTCTTCAGTTGCTTCAGAAAAAGATGTGCCAATGTGACTACCTTTTCTTTTAATTCCTTGAGTCCAGTCTTTACTGTTAAATGCATTGCCTTTTACACCAGTTAACCAAGTATTAGCTGTACCTGCAAAATAAGCAGCAATTGGAGCAAAGATATTATACTTTAATACTTTATCTGCGTACAACTTTTGCGCAGCCGTAATGGTTTTATTCATTGACAGTCCACCTATGCTATAATCTTCTGAAACTATAGGTTTACCGTACATATACACATCTAAATATGTATTGTAGGCTTCGATTTCCTTCTTCCCGAATTCTTTAACATCTTGCACAACTACAGTTCCGTCTTTTTCAACTAGTTTACCTTGTTTATCAGAAACGTACATTGCACCTTTGTCTTCCATAACATCTCTTAAAGCTAGTAAAAGGGGCTCTTCTTGCTGTTTATATTTGTACGCATACGCACTTCTCATAAATTCAACTAACAATCGCTGCATATCAAATGATTTACTAGCTGTATCTGCTACATAAACTTCTTTACCATCAACAATTTTCTTAATCTTGATAGGGTTTAAAAACGGAATTGGTATACCTTTTATTTCATTTCCATTTTCATCATGTTGTACAAATAAATCATCGTTATCTATTTGCAAGTGCTGCCATTGTACATTAAATGTATTCATTGCACCTGTAACAATTCCGTTAGATGCCATCATATCAATAGCTTCTTTATGCATATTAGGAATAAATCCAACAGGAATTTTTCCACTATCATAAATACCATATAAATGTCTAGCTTCAATCATACTAGCTTTCCAATGTTCATACCAGTTTAACAGTGGTGGATTAGCTTGCATGAATTTATAAGTATCATTGTAATGCCTGTTTTTAAACTTATCAGACCATTCAGTATTAATATTTCTATTCTTTGCATTTCTCCATGCATTAAGATTAAAAGTAGTCTTATTAACAAAACCGTATTTAACTTCATTAGTTGCTTCATCATACGAAATAGTTACAGTAGAGTCATAAAAGTTATTGGAGTAGGCATAATTTTCAAGTTCGCCTTTTATGCTTTTCAAATATGTGTCTCGTTTATCTTTATTAGCTAGGCCAGGTAGTATTTTATATTTAGAAAGTAAGCTGTCTGCTCTGGAATTAAAGAAATCTTTATATCGTTTTTCCCAGGTAGGTTTTATAGTAAAGTTCTCAGTAAAGAATTTAAGAGCTTCTTTCTTTGCACTTGCCTCATTTCCACTTGAGTCATATTTTTTTAGTTCAGCATTAATTGTGTTATTATACATTGATTTTATGTTCCCAGTTTCTGGATTTACTAAGAAATCTTCAAAGGTTTTCTGTGTCCAGCCACTAGATGCCATCCAATTGTTTAATTCAACAAATATCTTATCAGATTGTTTTAAGAACCTGCCAAAATCATTTTCAGCTTTGATGTTAAGTTTACTTATCATGCTAAACATCATATTAATAAATGGATTATTAGAATTACTAGCACCTCTTACCCATTGTTTAAATATACCATTTTTCTCAAACGCTACTTTGTTATCATTAGTATTAGACTTAATTCTACTATCTATATTGGATAATAATGTATATTCTTCCTGCTTCAATTGTTCTTTAAGCATTCTTAAATTTGCAGTTAAATTCTTTGCTTCAGTTTCTATAAGTTCTGCATCTATTTTGGATACATTAATGTTGTCTTTATACATAGATTGTACAGTGAATACTAAGTCATCATAGTATTCAAGCTCTTGTGATAATCTATGCATTTGTACAATTCTTCTGTGTGTTATATCTAATTGCTCTGCAGGATCATCTGAAGTAGGATTGTTTTCAATAAGGTCTTTTATTTCAGCTGCTAAATCTTTTAAATAATCCATTGTAGGAGCCAAGCTATCGAATAAAACCACGTTGTTTATCATATTACTGATAGCTGCAATTTTATCACCTAGTAATTTTTTATCCTGTTCACTTGAACTCTTAATTCTGGCATTCTTAAATGCCTCTATTTGTGCTGTTTTCTTTTCAACAAATGCTGCAATTGTAGGATCTCCTATAATTTCTTTACTTATAATAATATCTACTATTTTCTTTGTATATCCTACAGGTCTAATTTCAGGTAAAGTAGCTGCACTTTCAATATTATACACAATATTAGATCTTGTTTTCCCTTGGCTATAAGCCTCTTTAAAAAGTGCTTTTGCGTCCTCTTCTGATATACCTTTCTTTTTCAATTGGCCTGCTATTTCACCAAGCGCTTTAGTTTTACCCCAGAAAGTAGCTATAGGTACAACTCTACTCATGCGAATGTTTTTTATGCCGTATCTATTTTTTAATACTTTTTCATATGCGGGTATAGTTTTACGCCATTTTTGGTATCTAGCGTATCCATGACTGCCACTTTGGGTAGTAATGTATTTATTAACATACGTATTCTCTCCAGTTACAACTGTCAATCTTTCTGAATCAATGCTTTTAGGTTCATAAGTTTTGTAATCTATATATCCTCCATCCATATTAGAAAATACTACAATAATGTCACCTCTACCTGCTAATGATTCAGGTAAAGTTAAATCCATAACTGCCTGTTCAAATAAGATTGTAGGATTTTGCAGTGGATCAATTTCAAATTGTTTTTTGTATACTTCATCTATTTGAAACATTGTAGTCATTACCATATCAGTTATAATTCTACTATTAATCTCTAATACAAACATATTTTTATCTGTATTACTCAAATTTAGATTTCTAGCAACTTCAGTTAATGCAAATTGAATATCAGGATCTGGATGTGCTGTACCTTTTGTCAAATAATCTAATATAACTTTTTGAATGGTGGTTATATTAGCTTCATATTTATCATTATTTGCTTTCTTTTCTTTCTTGTAATCTTCAGTTTTACCCTCATCTGAATTATAGTTATATCCTAGAGCTCTATTTTCAGGTAATTTTTTCATCTCTGCATACATTAGCCCTGCAACATGCCCTATTGAGTGCAATGCATTTCCTAACTGCATTTGCTTTTTAGTATCGTCTTCTTTTGTTTTATCTCTACCACCTGCCTTTGCGTAAGTATCTGACGCTAAAGCAGAAATACGTTTAGATATCTCTGCATTTAAACGCCCGTCAGCAGAAGTTCCTTTTATTTTATATTTATTTACAACCTCATCGACATATAATATATCGTTCGTAAGCTTAAATAATTTTATAATTTCTTCAATATTTGCTGGAACTTTATTTGTGTAGCCTGCATAAATAGCATCGTTTATATCCTTTAAATTATGCGTAAAAGGTATAGTACATTCTGACATATAGTTAGTTTATTAGTTACACAATTTAGTTACCTCTATTCCATTATCTAATAACACCTTAGCATCTTCTCCAAGAACACCTAACGATGTTAAATCATTAACAGTAGCTGCTACTGGATTATAGTTTTTATCAACTGTTTTAGTAAAGTCAACAGTATTTTTAGCCCCCGCTACTCTATTAACTATCTTAGTTCCTGTTTCATTAAATCCACGTGTGCCAATTACGTACAAATCAAATTTTTGAGCTTTAGAATTATACATACGATATATAGGAGTATTGTCATTAAACATAGCTCTATTTTTATCTTGTGCAACAAAATGCCCATATTGTGAATCATACCAACGTAAAAATTCATCAACAACTTCCTTATGTAAATCTGTTTCTAATTCGGCTTGTGTAAGATCAGAATCTTGTGCAAGTTGTTTTGCGACACTTTTAATAAATTTAGAATATGCATCTGTTGCTTTAGCTATTGCATCAATAATTCCATCATTAGTGCTAGCAGTATTAGGCATCGCTTTAAATAAATTGTAAGGAGAGTTATTAAACCCTGCTTGATATAATGATATCATTGTAAATTCTTTAAATAATTCAGGTGCAAGTTGTTTAACCTCTTCAAATAATTCTATATAATTATTTGCTGTAGCTGAATTAGAAACTTTTTCTGCTAATTTAACTAAATCTGCAGGGATCACTTCTCCTTTATTTACTTTATCTTCTGATGCCATTCTATTGCCATCTACACCTAATTGGAATTGAAGTATATCTAACAATGCAGTTGCCATTGACTTAGTTACACCTTCGTACTTAGCAGGAACTTGAGGTTTTCCAGTAGTTCCACTTATTTGTTTTAATGTTCTATAAATATTATAAACTGTGGACTTGATATTGTTGCTAGCAGGTTTTGAATGTAGCATTGCTTCAGGAGTTAGTGTGTTTCCATTACTATCTTTGGGAAACACACCTTGTGAAATACTAGGATCGATAATCTGCATTTTAAACAGTATATTAACCAACAGATCACTGTACGCTCTATTCATTAACCTTTCTAAATCTTCTTTGCTGGTTTTATTATATCGCAGTTTTAATTGATCATTAAGATATTTTGATATAATACTTTCGTGTCCGAAGAAATATTTTAAGAAGTAGGTTTTGTATTTACTCTGCGCAGAAAAGAACCCACTAACAATAGACTGATCACCTTCAATAATACCGCGTAAATCTGAGTTACTTATAACACTTACATCTTTACCATTTAACTGTTCTTCTACAGAATCTGCTTGTAGTAAAGCATCGTTCATAGATTTACTGTAGTGACTATCTGCAATTATCACTTTACCGCTTTTCATAAATTGTTTTGCTTGCTCAATTAAATCCCAGTAATAGAGTATTTTAAGAACTTTATTATTAAGTAATTGATTTGTTAATCCATCTCGCTCAATTTCTGCGTACTTTAATTTAGTCCCTACTACACGGCCTTCATCGTTTTTTATGTCTTCAAAGTAGTTAGTTACACTGACATTAGGTCTAATGTACTTATTAGCTTCTTCTTTTAATAAATCAGCTATAAACTGTTGTTTTAATTTGTTATTAGCTAATTCAATTTGATTTTTCCTATATTCAGTGTAATTATATCCGCTTGCATAATCTTCATGTTCTATCTCAGTTGTAAAAGTTTTACCTGAGTGAAACATATTTTCATTAGTAGCAACATATAATGCCCATTTATTTGTAACATTATCACTTTTAAAATTAATACCGCTTGAATCTCTTTCTCCTAAAAAGGTGAATATTTTTTCTGGGGTAATATGCAAACTTGTAAGATAGCCTATAAGATTTAGGTTTTGTTGTGAGTACCCTAAATGTATAGCTACAGGGTTTTTCACTGCGTCAACTTCATTGCTTATTTGTTCAGATGAATTAAACATTACTGAGCGGTTATCGCCATCTATCAGACTTCCAAAGCTGTAATTAGAATCGCCAAAATTCTGAAAATCTTGTTTCGATATTCCAAATGGAGTTAAAAATATAGGTATAGCTTCTTTTTTTACTGCGTCTGCACCTACACTATACTTAAATGTATTATTACTATGCGCATTTACAAACATTAATAATGCGCGCGCACTAATAACATTTGCAAGATTACCAACACCTTGTTTACTACCTACCATTACAATAGCTGCGATCAAGTTTGTTAAAGGATCTATTATAGATCCTTTATTTTTTTGTTTGGCAGATATATTCAAATTATCTTCATCTATTATACGTTTTGTTTCATTAGTATTTATTGAAGCAAGTAAGTTGTATCGATTAGCTTTGTTTAGTGCGATAGCTTTATGTGTATTCAATAATCTGTTTTCAAGTTGTTCTTTTGTATTAGTTTGCCAGCTAGGTTTAACTGTAGCATCATTCTTAACTTTAGCTTTTGTATCTTTTTCTTCTTGCATAAGCCTTTTCATCTCACTATCATTGTGCGAAATAGGGTTATCTCTGTCAAATGGATTCCACATATTTTCTTTATCATTCCATAAATAGGTTTCATTATTCAATACTGCAACATTCTTTTCTAGTTTTACTCCAGCTTCAGTATCAGCTTGTTTATTTAAATCTTGACGACTTAAAAAAGCATCTGTTAGAATGTCACGTAAGTTTTCTTTTGATAAATCAGATAATTCATTAGCTGAATTTAACAACCAAGCCAAAAACTTTTTCCACCATGTCCAAGCTTTACCACGTTGTACAACTGCCTGTTCACCAATAGCTTGCACCAACGCTTCTTCACTACCATACATCTTAATACCTTGCTGTACTAAAGGTGTGTTTCTAAACCACGCTATATAATGATGAGCATATTCATGTGGTAATGTATCTTGTTTTTGATTAATAGCATCAATTAATACAGTCATAGCTTTAATATTAGCTTGACCTATTATTTGATTAGCTTCATTACGTTGTAATAAAACTTCTGCTAAATCTCTTACTTGATTAATATTCACCTCATTCCAAGTATTACCATATTCATCAGTAACTACTTTAGTATTATATCCTTGTTTTTTAAGAATATTAGATACATTATTTTCATAAAAATTATAAATAGGTTTTAATGCACCAAATCCTTCAGTTTCTACTCTTTCAAGTTCTTGTTTAAGTTGGTTTATTTCATTATCAATGTTTATTAAATTTGAAGGTATATCTTTTAATAATTGTTCTTGTTCAGATATTTTATTAGGAAGATGTGTAAAGATAAAATTATCATATAGTTTTCCATCCTCTTTTAATTTAATAGTTCTATCATATTCATGTTTAAAATTACTTAATTGTTTATTAATTTCTTTTTCATATTCTCCAGATATGATTTTATATTTTTTCTTTTCAAGCTCTTTAATCCTATCTTCCTTCTGTTTCTTAAATTCTTCTAAAGTAGTATGACCTTCAATTTTACTAGCTGTATTACCACTAGGAAATAATACTTTTTCATAACCTTTTTTAGCACTATCTTGTATAATAGATTTTATTCTAAAAGTCCAACCATATTCTTCATTTGCTAATAACTTAGCAAATTGTCTTTGTTGTTCAGTATAACCTTCCGCAAGAATATCTCCCTTATCTATAAATTCATCATAAGCTTTAAAATATTCATTTGTAGAAATTACAATTTCATTATTTACTTCTCCTTTTAACCAAACAATATTATTTTTAGATTTTTCTTTAAATTTATCATATTCTTGTTTAGTTAAACTTCTACTATTAGAATCTTGTCTTCTTTCTTTTTTATTTAGCTCATAATATTGTAAATAATATTTACCATCTCTCTCACTTAAAGCTCCTTTAGAATAATTTATATCATTTATTCTAAAGTTTAATTTTAGTTTTTGCAACCAATCATCTTGTACTTCTAGTATTCTACGAACTTGTTCTTTTTCAGAAGGATTTTCTTTTAGTCTTATCCAACCATAATCTAAAAAATCTTTTATTTCACCTTTAGATAAATCATTTACATTTTCAACTCTATTTTGAGTTACTATTTCATAAATATCGGAATTAAATGATTTAGTTTGTTTGTCATCGCTTCTAAACCAACCTATACCTTTATCA
>Ga0116165_1003489_pt1 | contig 10396 bp, 5 predicted proteins | sample AD_JPNMR1_MetaG_FD_89885 | JGI IMG/M metagenome (GOLD analysis project Ga0116165, IMG submission 89885) | Active sludge microbial communities of municipal wastewater-treating anaerobic digesters from Japan - AD_JPNMR1_MetaG | ecosystem: Engineered > Bioreactor > Anaerobic > Digestate | place...
TCATCAATACCGCATATCTGAAATATAATGGGTCATACTGTCACAATAGCCGGGATGCGTTCATAACAAAAATAGGCATCAATCAGACGACAGGGAATGCATCTATTATCTTCTCAACGTATCTTGGAGGAGATTATGCAGACTTTGGCCGGGGTATTGCGGTTGACTCCCTGAAGAACATTTATGTCACAGGGGATACATTTTCAGAAAATTTCCCCATAATGCTCCCCTTTGCGTATGGAGATCGGCTGCATGGATCAAACGATGCATTTGTCATAAAACTGGACCCGACCGGCGCAATTATCAGATGGTCAGATTATCTCGGAGGAAATTTCGCTGACCAGGCGAATGATATCGCCCTTGACAGTCTGAATGCAGTGTATCTGACTGGTCAGACGGTTGGAAACAGCCCGTACAAGAAACTGGAACAGGTCTTCCCTACGACTCCGAATGCGTATCAGACTGCACCAAATCCTGATGCCGTAATGGGCGATGCATTTGCAGTAAAAATCAGCCCGAACGGACAGGTTCTGGAATATGCCACGTATATTTCCGGGTCTGGACAGGACTATGGAAATGGTATTGCGGTTGATGGTCAGGGCATGGCATATATCACCGGAACGACGAGTTCAACAAATCTGCTTCCAGCAGGAGTGCCCGGGTACCAGAAATCCATCAAAGGAGGTCAGGATGCATTCCTCTTTAAAATGAATTTCCAGGCTGGTATTCCACCGCTATATGCAACATATCTTGGGGGGTCCACGGGCTATGATTATGGAGAGGCAGTAGCGGTTGATTCTGCCGGTAGTGCATATGTAACAGGTGCTACCGCATCAACTGACTTCCCCGTTACAAACATGGCATTGCAGACCGTAAAGGGATGGCCGTATGATGCATTCGAGAAGGATGCGTTCGTAACGAAATTTAGTACGGATGGAACCGGCCTTCTCTATTCAACCTATCTTGGAGGAAGCATGGATGATTGGGGCTATGACATAAAAGTAGATTCCTCATTCCGTGCATTTGTCACAGGATATAGTCGCTCATCCCAGATCCCACGAAGTGGACTTATCAATACTATTAAACAGGCATCTGGTGGTCAGGACGGATTCCTGACGGTGATTAAAAGTGATGGCCGCTCTGCTGAGTCATCTACCCTATTCGGAGGGTACCGGGATGATGTCAGCAGGGGTGTTGCGATATCGCCTGATGGAAATACCAGTTTTGTAACCGGATATACCAGTTCCCCTACTATGCTCAACCTGGTCTGCGAAAGTGACTGTGAACGGGAAGCATTCCCTGTATATAAATGGATTAACCAGACCGTGTACGGGGACAGGCTCTATATTGGGGGTAACTTTAGTGGTGATTACCAGGGTAGCTTTGATGCATTTGTCATGAAATTCGGGCAGCCATCACTTACTCCTTCTTTCACAGCAAGTCCGGTTTGTGGAGCTGGTGATCCAAATATGACGGTCACCTTCACTGAAACGACAACCGGATCAGGAAATATTTTGAATCGGATATGGAACTTTGGAGATGGTAGTCCGGTGAATGATACTGGAACAGTATCCATGCCCGTGACTCATAATTACACCACTCCAGGGACATACCCCGCAACCCTCACCCTATATACCTACACCAGTATTCTCGTGAGTGATCCGGTTGATATTACCTATTGTAATCCATATATTCATGCCAACTTTACTGTTGCAGGGTACAATAACAACGCAGATCCGATTGATGTTCCAATAAACACTGACATCACATTCAATGGATATGCAATTAATTACACGCCTGCTTCATATAGTTGGTACTTTGCCGATGGCACAGCAAACCAGACCGGTCAGACCACACATCACCGATTCTCTCAGCAGGGAACGTACACCGTCATCATGTCTGCTCCTTCCGGAACCTGTTGTGATAATGATACGAATATCATCGGCTCAAAACGTATCCGGGTGCTTGCTCCTCCGTTGGCCCGGTTTGTGAATAGTACAACTACTCCACGAATCGGGTGTCTTCCGCTCATGGTGACATTTAATGATACATCCCCTGTCGGGACAGTGGATTATGGAGCTCCCACCGCATGGCAGTGGAATTTTGGCGATAATTCTGCAAATGGCACGACCCAAAACGTAACCCATACCTATCTGCACGCTGGAACGTACACCGTAAGTCTAACGGCATCAAATGCAGCAGGATCGAATACGTATACCCAATCCGATTATGTATTGGTAAGTGGGAACGTGACTGCAGGGTTTACGGCATCCCCCCGAGCTGGCACAGCTCCATTGGGTGTGCAGTTTACTGATACCTCTTCGGGAGTTCCAACATCCTGGGACTGGAGATTTGGTGATGGTAGTTCGAATACTACTACTAATCCCTATCATGTTTATTATACTGCAGGAACCTATACAGTGAACCTGACCGTGACAAATGGTTGTGGCCATGTAGCAAGTGCCAATTATACTGATTGGATAACCGTCAATGGAAACATGACACCCAGAATACTATTTGGGAAGAATGTTCCTCCGAACTCTCCGAATCCTGTTAATGGGACGCCTGGGCTCAATGTTACCTTCCTTGGCAATACATCAGATGGTTCTCTCATTAATACAGCAGTATGGGACTTTGGTGATTCTCATACCCTTACTCAGACCAGAGGAGCTGGTTGGCCGTCTGATAATACCTGGTTTAATACATCACACCTCTATTATACAATCGGTGATTATACTCCGGTACTGCAGATTACCAATACCACGTATGGATCCGGAACAACCGGTGGATTGTATACCAACTGGATAGGAGTGTATCCACCAATTGTCGTCAACTTCAGTGCGACACCACCATCAGGGATTGTTGGGCAGAGTATCCTGTTTACTGATCAATCTTCAGGCTCTCCAGTCAATTGGAACTGGCATTTTACTGACGGGAGTCAGAATGTGTCAGGATTACCATCTGTGAGCCATACTTTCAATACAACTGCAGTATGGAATGTAGAATTGGAGGTCTGGAATAAGTATGGAGCAACCGGAATAGGGTATCGGAATGTAAATATTACCAGTGCTGATACATCGGGACAGATTTACTTCGTACCTCAGAATATCTCTCTTATTACTGAGGATCTTAACTACCGGGTTCTGAATGTCATTTTAAGTAAAGCAGACTACGGGCTTTCTTCGTATACGGTTACAATTGATCTGAATAATTCAGCACGGGCACATATCAGGAACTGGGCGGTATCTCCATCCTGGGTGGATCATTTCTCATATGCAGTCAGCCCGATGTTTAATTCGATTACAATGTCCGGATACCTGGACAGCGGCATGCTTCCTCCAGGCTCCAGAAATATCTCATTAGGTAATATCAGTCTGACAGGTATTACACCAGGGGATGCCGAACTGACCATGAATATGACATCCATTGCACAATATGGCTCATCCTTTATGTCATTGTCAGGTATTCCGGCTGATATTCATGTATATGATGTTCCCCCACTTCCTGGGTACACAAACCGGCCAGCTGATATCTGGCCTCCTGGAGCACATGACGGACTCATCGATGACTTTGATGGAAATGGCGTAGTGAACACTGCTGATGTGACAGTATTCTTTAACACCTGGGTTTCAGGAGGATTTACCGGCATGCCGATACCGCCATTTGACTACAACAACAACAACAGGATTGATACCGATGATATTGTGAAATATTTCAATCTCATCTGGTAACCCGATTTCAGGTGATCATATGATGAACAAGTTCATTACAAGCATTCTGACCATATGCATGGTTTCATTGTTCCTCTGCGGAACTGTATGTGCAGCAAAGATATCACTGGAAGATATCAGAATCAGTACTGTGGGACAAAAAGTGGAAATTCCTGTTCTTCTGGATGCAGCCCCGGCTGGCATTTCCGGGTACAAATTTACTACATCGTGTGCACCATCCGGGATTGTTAAGGTCTCTTCGGTAACGATGCCTGAATGGGCAGGAATCAAGGTCGTTGAGGGAGCCCCTGGAGAAAAGGTGCTGGTTTCTGGATTAGATCTTGAGATGAAGGTTGAGGCTGGTGCAGGACCGGTTCAGATTTGTACTCTGAGTGTAGAAGGAGTATCTGAAGGTGTTGCAACTCTCACGCTGGATATTACCGAGATCACCGATGACAACGGCAGTCCTATATCAGTAGATCTCACTCCGGCAACCATCACCGTCGGGGGCCAGAGTGCTGTGCCGGGACCGGTTCAGACTCCGCAGACCATATCCACACCCGCCCCCACTCCGGAAGTGACACCGGACATGCAGGAAAAGACCCCGGCAGTTGAGATCACCCCAACCATAACGCCGACACCGGTCCCAACGGTTGTTGCAGACTTTTCTGCCCAGCTTCAGGAAGGGGCGGCTCCGATGACGGTATTCTTCACTGACACCTCCCTGGGCTATCCTACAAAATTTATGTGGGACTTTGGGGACGGTTCAAGTGACAATACCTCTCCTCTTCAAAATCCCCAGCATATATACCGGATTCCGGGGATTTACACGGTGACTCTGACAGCATCCAACAGTGAGTATTCAAATACAACGCAAAAAACGGACTTCATCACGGTCAAACCGATGCATCTGCCAACCAGAGGGGCAAAGAACAATGTGACCATCTTCTCTGTTCCGGACGGGGCGGAGGTGTATCTGAACAATGCTTATCAGGGTCTGACACCGGTATCCCTGACCAATCTGACGACCCGGGATTATCAGCTCAGACTCCATAAAGAGGGATATTATGACATTGTATCCCCGATCACGGTGTATGATGATGTCCTTCCAACATTTATCTCTGGATTTGAAATGATGCCACATCGTGCAGAAATTGGTGAATTGTCTGCGAACCCGCCACAAACCGGTGCAGCATATATCGTCTCGTATCCGGAACTGGTGAATGTCACGATAGATGATGTTCCGGTTGGGAAGACTGATATCATGGTTATGAATCTTGCAGTCGGAGTTCATAATCTGACCCTGAGCAAACCCGGGTATGAACCCTGGCATGACACCCTTGAGATAAAGAATGGTCTTGCAGTGATACAGACCTATCATTATGAAGATCCATACTTCTCTCTGAACAGGACGGTTGAATATGTTCAGTACCCCTGAACTATCATCTCTGTATGAGATTTTCTGCAGCACTTTCATCGCCATTGTGCATGATGGAAAGGAGAGGTGAATGAAATGAACAGACTACAATTGAGCATCTGTATACTGGTTCTGCTGCTGCCTTTCGCAGGAGTTGCGGCCGGAACGACATTATCGATAACAGATCTGACTCTTGCATCTGCAGGTTCTTCAGGAACGGTGGATGTTTTCCTCGATCAGGCATCGAACGGGTTGGCAGGATATCAGCTTGAAATATCTGCAAATCCGGCAGGTACGGCAGAGTTTTCATCGGTGAATTTTCCTGCAGCATTCAGCATGAATTCTGCATCGACACTTCCAGCCTCATCGGTCAGTATTGTCGCAGTAGATCTGACGGACCAGATAAAGAGTGGTGCACAAGCCATCAAATTAGCAACGTTGAATGTCAAGGGGCTTGCTGATGGTTCGTCTGAACTTCAGGTTGCGATCACGGAGCTTACCGATGATAATGGTAATGCTGTTCCTGCTACCATTCAGCCAGGGCAAGTAACGGTTGGCTCGCCGTCTCCGACGCAGACACCGACCGGTATACCAACCCCCGCTCCGACAACTCCGGTCCCGACGCCGACAGAATCAGGTGAGCCAACACCGGTTCCAACCACCCCGGTGCCTACGCTGACACAGGAGCCGACTGGTGAACCAACTCCGGTACCTACTGAAGAACCAACACAGACCCCAACCCAGAATACAGAACCGCTGGTTGCAGCATTTACCGCTCTGCCTATGACCGGGACACCTCCGCTGACAGTGAATTTCACGGATCATTCAACAGGAAGCCCGAAGAACTGGAGATGGGACTTTGGTGACGGAACACTCTCGACAGTTCAGAATCCATCCCATGTGTACGGCGGAATCGGCAGGTATACGGTCACACTTGAAGTAATCAGTGATAATTTCTCGTCGGTGGAGAGAAAACCGGAGATCATTCGAGTCGTTGGGGACTATCCGACAGGTCCGTCCGGGTTTGCCATGGTAACTTCACAGCCATCAGGAGCAGAAGTAACCATGGGAGATGTGTACCTTGGAACAACCCCGGCAACCCTGATCATCCCGGCCGGTTCCCGCTCACTTACTTTCCAGAAAGAAGGGTATCAGAAGAAGACGGTGAATGTTATCATACGTCCGAATGAGATGAAACTGATCCCGAAGGTTATGTTAAAACCGCTCTCATAAACACTCTTTTTTTCCTGCATATACACATTGCCCGAATGAGATGCATCCGTCTCCAAGTGGCATATCATGGTTTATGCAGAGATCAAATCCGCTCTCCTCTACGGTCTTTTTGATGGTATTTCTGATCATTTCGTTGTATGCAACACCACCGGATAATGCAATGGTACAGAGGCCTGCACTGGCGGCGGCGTCACATGCAATCGTTGCAATCCCTCGTGCCAGATTATATTGGAGAGAGGCTGCAATCTGACGAATCACATCCGGCTCTTCCGGATATCTGAGATATATATCCCTGGCCTTTCTGAGAAGTGATGGTGTATCAAGAACTTCTCTCTCACCGATCCTGGTGAGTGGAATCTCCCAGGGTTCAGGTTTTGTTCCATGAGCGACGGATTCAAGTTTCATAGCAGGCTCACCGTCATACGTCTTTTTCCTGCAAATTCCAAGGAGTGCAGAAGCTGCATCAAGTATCCTGCCAGTACTTGATGTGACAGCGGTATTAAACCGTTTTGTGACTTGTTTTTCTAGAATGGAAAAGTCCTGTTCTGGCCAGCCCCGTGAGAGGAGCAGATCACGCGTCCTGTCATCGGGAAGGATACCATACAGCATCCGTTCAGGCCAGAGGGTTGCGAGATCACCTCCTGGCATGAGCACCGGCATGAGAGATCCAACCCTGGAATATGAAGGGGCAGATCCTTGAAAAACCTCTCCACCCCAGATGGTCCCGTCAGATCCATACCCGACACCATCGATTGCTATCCCGATACACTCGTCCTGACACGCAGCGGCAATGTGGGCTTCATGATGCTGGACCGGCATCATATGAGCTCCGGTCTCATCACTCAGTTCTTTTGCGTATTTGGTTGAGAGGAACTGGGGATGAAGATCATGGGCGATAATTCTGATATCCGGCTGCATCAGGTTCCGGAGGCAGGTTGTTGTCTCTTTCAGGTATGCATAGGTGCCAGGATTTCTGACATTTCCGATATGAGGTGATGTGATGCAAAACCCTTTCGTATAGAGCGTAATGGTGGCATTCAGTTCAGGTCCTGTTCCCAGAATGGCAGCATCACCAAGGTTTATTTTTGTTCTTTTTGGTGCATACCCCCGTGATAACCGGATGATTGCCCCTTTTCGCACAACCGAGTCATCACACCGGTTGATGATATCCCGTGTATGGGTGAGATAGTAATCGACAATACCTGAAAGTTTTCTCACCGCTTCTTCCAGGGTGGTAATCATCGGATAGCCGGGGGCATTGGCACTTGTCATAATGAGGAACGGTGCTGACAGATGGGAGAAGAGAAGATGATGCAGACCGGTATAGGGAACCATACAACCGAGGGTGTGAAGGTTACTCACATGATCCAGGGCGTGCGGATCCTTTTTATCAAGGACAACAATCGGAGATATATCACTCTCGAGAATTCTCTCCTCCTCCAAAGAGATCCATGTGTTATGGCTGATCCATTCTTTTTTCGCCATGATAGCAAAGGGCTGCTCTGTCCTCCCGAGACGATGCTTTAATGTGTGGGCCATATCGCCGATGCAGGCGATATGAAACCCGCCAATGCCCCGGATCGCAATGATATTCCCTTGATCAAGAAGTTCTGCGGTTTTCTGAATGAGGTTATCACAGGGGATCCGAGCACCGGTACCTGAATGCAGGAAGAGTTCCGGCCCGCAGCTTTGGCAGGCGATTGTCTGGGCATGATGCCTCCGGCTTTTCGGATCTGAATACTCGGCAGAACATTCCTGACAGGGAGGAAATATATCCATCGCTGTCCGCTCCCGGTCATAGGGCAGGGTCTTTATGATTGAATACCGGGGCCCGCAGTTGACACATGAGGTTGCAAAATATCCTTCATATCTGCCATTCGGGGTAAAAATGTCTCTGATGCAGTCAGGACAGGTTGCAATATCAGGGGGAATCAGACCGGTTCTGATCCCGTCATGACTTTTCAGAATGGAGAATGAGTCGGGTGGTTCTCCTGACAGCGGGTATACATCAACCGAATCGATGATCGATAATGGCGTCCCTCTTTTGAGATCACAAAGAAAATCATCAAAATGCTCTCCCCATGCGTAAATCTCGACTTCTGATCCGGTATTTAAGACTGACCCCCGGATATTATGCGCAATTGCCCTGGAATACACAAATGGCCGGAATCCAACACCCTGAACAATTCCTCTGATAATTATATGACCTTGTTTTTGCATTTTTGTACAAGTAACCTTTAATTTTTTATCCAACGTTATTATAATAGGGTTTTGAATTGACGGGTCATGTGCGGATTGTGAATGATCCGGTAGAGCTGGTTCCCCTTTTTGTGGTATTTAATAATACTCATTATAAGAAGATTCTTGAACTCCTGGATAAGAACTGGATGACCCGTACGGAGCTGTGTGACGTAGTCGGAACAGAATATGTCAGGGATGGGCTGCTTCTGCTTCGGAAAGGAAATCTGATCGAGGAGAAATGGAGAATGCCTGAACCAGGGAAGAAACCGGAAAAGGAATATAAGGCAAATTATTGCAAGTTCCGTGCGAATTTTCAGTGTAATTTTTCAGACCTTGGGGATCTCCTCTCAATCGCATTTACCAACCAGGATGATCTCAGGATGAAAGGCGATAGTGTTGAGGCTGAAATATCACGGGGTAATACATCAATAAGTGATATCGCAAGAAAATTTGGAGTCTCACCCATGTTTATCAAAGGAATCGCAAAGAGAATTCCACATCTGGACGTAAAAGGTCAGGGTCTGGTAGTTTTGGATGAATGAAAATGACCCGGGATATACCATCCTGAAAAACAAACGAGACGTCACCAGATTCCAGATACTGGTTGATATCGCAGCACATCAGCCTGCAATACGGCAGCAGGAGATAGCGGCAGGTCTTGGCGTAACACCCCAGGCGATATCGGATTATGTCAGGGAACTGACGGAAGAAGGACTGCTCAAAGCACCCGGCCGTGGCAGATATGAGGTCACGCGGGAGGGTGTTGAATGGATCCTGCACAATGCAGAGGTTCTTGAGTCCTTTGCAAAACATGTCAGAAATGATATCATAAAACAGGTTTCGGTATGGACTGCCATCGCAGCTGAGGATCTGAAAAAGGGAGATCCAGTCGGTGTATACATGAAAAATGGTCTCCTTTATGCTTCAAAGCAGCCACAGTCTGCCAATGGAACCGTGGTTTCTGATACCCCGAAAGGGGAGGATGCAGGAGTGGCAGGACTGGAGGGCATCATCACCCATCGTGAATCGACTGTTCTTGTATGTAAGGTTCCCCGGGTTGAACGGGGTGGCTCACGGAAAGTAAGACTGGATGCCCTGAAAGAAGTGATCAGCAGGGTGACAGTTGTTGCCTGTGTTGGCCTTGAGGCATGGGTTTCCCTGAAGAAAATCGACCGGGTTCCTGATCTCTACTTTGGTTCACGTGAAGGTTCGGTAGAGGCAGCCCTGCATGGCATACCCTGTGCCATTGTCATAGTTGATGAATTCTTTACGGATTTTCTAAAACAGCTTGAGCAGGCGGATCTCAGTTATGAGATTCATGACCTGGTGTCTTCATGAAGGCGATAATTCAGCCAACGAAGAAGTATTACCGGGTTTTATATATTGATACCCATCATATCCGGATCACGGGAATGCTGGAATTGGTTGATACTCCCAAAGGTATCAGACCGGTGAAGTACCGGATCCGGCATACCAAAAGCGGGGGATACCGGAACACTCCGAGTAAAGATCTGATCACGCATCTGCGACGCTCACGGGTTTACCTTACAACAAAGGATACGCCCTTTGAATCTTTTCTGCAGGATCTTCAGATTCAGTTCTCCTACGTTTCACTCTGCAGATTCTGTCTGATGGATGACCGGGTGACGGAGCTTGACAAAAAGAATGCGGTGGATTTTGGAGAAGGCGAACAGATATGCATGGATTGTGCCCGGAAGGAGCTTCGCAGGGAACTGGTGCACATGGGCCGGCTTGGAAGATCCGCCCTGTCCCACCTTGATGAACTGCTTGAAAA
>Ga0116165_1003519_pt1 | contig 10335 bp, 5 predicted proteins | sample AD_JPNMR1_MetaG_FD_89885 | JGI IMG/M metagenome (GOLD analysis project Ga0116165, IMG submission 89885) | Active sludge microbial communities of municipal wastewater-treating anaerobic digesters from Japan - AD_JPNMR1_MetaG | ecosystem: Engineered > Bioreactor > Anaerobic > Digestate | place...
CAACTGGGGGGCGGACCGGGTTGCTGCCAATGCGGTATTTTTCAGTAAAGTTCTCGCCCGCACACAGCTTGTGCAAAGGGTATTAGAACTCGGCTCAAATATCGGCCTTAACTTGATGGCGCTCCGTCATTTGCTCCCCAAAGCGAAGCTCTCGGCGGTTGAAATAAACAAGAAAGCTGCTTCGGAATTGCAATCTAACCTTCCAGATGTTGATCTACATGTTTGCTCAATCCTTGACTTTCAGCCTGAAGCAACTTGGGATCTAGTGTTCACCAAAGGCGTTCTAATCCACATCAATCCTGATAAGTTGCCGATCGTATACGAACTCATGTATCGAGCATCTTCTCGATATCTGCTTGTCTCCGAATACTATAACCCGAAACCGACCGAAATCACGTATCGAGGGCATGCGGGCAAACTATTTAAGCGAGATTTTGCCGGTGAGATACTCGATAAATTCTCCGACTTGTCACTGATTGATTATGGTTTTATTTATCATCGAGATCCGAATTTCCCACAGGATGACGTTACTTGGTTTCTTATGGAAAAAAGTAGCAACCAAAATGCCAAATAAGGCGTTGCACCGAAGGGTAATTCCGCCGCGCTTCATTGCCAGCCGGTTATGCGGATCGTGTTCCGGGAGAATAGCTGGAAGTGCGATTGTTCAGCCAATTTTGAATTCTTAAATACACAAAAAAAAGAATGACAAAACGGACATTAACTGGGAAGGTGACTGGTATTCTGATAATACGGAGAGTCGCTATATACCAGATACAGCCACGTAAAGAGAGTTGAAGATTGAGTATGAGTTTCGCACATTTTAAATTAGGCTTCTCTCAAAAGTTCAAAAATATTATATAATTTTTTGATAAGTATGTGGTTATGTTGTATAACATCCCTCAACAAAATTGTCTAAATTGCAAGGAATATCAAGATGTCCCTTCAAAATCCTTGTACTTGAGCCTAAAACTGAGAAAAACAAGAAAAAACAACGGCGGAGTCAGAGAATTTTTCAGAACATATAAGGGATACGCAGAAAAACTTTTCGCCCAAAACGCGAAAATCTTTTTTCATTAGACCCTAATTAGCCTGCTTGGTTTGCCCGGATTCATTGAATTCTTTAGTGGGTCTGATGTCTTTGATCAGAATTCTGACATAAAAGATAAATGCATTGATGAAATAATGAAAAAAATGAATCACCCAAGGAGGGGAAAATGAAAAAGAGTTTTAGTTTATTAGTTGCTGTTTTGTTCGTTGCTTCCCATGCGATATTCGCAGATACTTCGTATCATTTTGAACCCGAAGAGAGAGCCGTAGTGTTTCATACACTAAACGAGATCAAGGACGCATCAGATCTTGAAAAGGCGTTGATATTGTATATTCAGGCAGAAAGAGAATACCCCGCATACATGGAAAGAATGAAGCAAAAAGGCGTAAGAACGCAATTAATCTATCCTCCAGATGTAAATTCTGAAAAAAAAATCATATATCCCATTAGATGTTGAAGAGAAAATGGGAAAGATTATTCGTGACTTCTGCTCGAATAATCCAAAAGCACCTGAGATATTAGTTGAAGTCTGCCGTAAAAAGCCAGTCTTATTTGAAGATTTAAAAAAGGAAGGGGATTTATGGTTTATTTTTCCTCAAACTCTCGTTTTTGACTGGGCATATTGGGAATGTGTGAAAATAGTTGCAGAAACGAAAAATGGGCCAGTATGGAAAAAGACCTACATGTATAATGCTCTTCATAGCACTGCAGGTACCATTCACGCCCTGAATGCTTTGGAATATGCGGAGAGAAAATGGCCCCAGCCTCTGAGGTCTGAATTGGACGAAGAGGGTGATGTCTATCAGAATGATGTGGACTTAATAACTTGTCATGTAGCGTTGTGGAAAGAGATAGAAGATATAGCCAAAGGAAAGGTCATATTCCCATACAAAACAAAATTGCTTTTTACTTACAAGGTCAAAGATGGCAAAATAGAGAAATTGCATGTGCCCACAAGCGAAGAAATAATAAATAATCCAACATCATATTTATATTACAAATATGCTAAGCCAAGAGAGGATTACTATTACTCAAATATTATGGAATCGTTGACGCGTATCGCGAAGAAATATGAAGATTTACCCATAGATAGATTTCCTCAACCTTTCTACTATTATCGCACGCCTCATGAATTGATAGCATCTATAATGGATGAAGCGAAAAAATACAAAGCGAGAGATATTGATTTGGATATTAAAACCTTCTTCAGCTTGCTGCTTAAGGAGGAAAATGAAATAATAGATTATGCAAGAATATTAATTCTTTATAAAGTAGTTTATGAACGAGCGAGACCCAATTATTATGCCCACATTACAATTTTTGATTCTTCCGATCATCCCTTATTCCTTATTCCTGTTCCGTTAAAAAAACACATGATATTACTACTGACTTTGATATAATTAGAAATGTTTACCATAACGATAAGCCGATTGATATAATCTCAACAAGTATAGCAGTGAGATCAGACAAACTAAAAAAGTATCTGAACGAAAAACTATATCCCCAGTTTTACGATTCCAAAGGAAATATCATCTATGAAGTATCTAAAGAACAATGAATTAGCCGACAATCTTCCGCGCGGCGTCGCCGACATTAAGAGCATCGAGTTCTCTGTGGATGGAAGTAGTGCCGGAAAGCGGGATGTCTCAGTAGTTGATGCTGGCCCCCCAACATTCTGGAGACAGCACCCATACAAGGGAACCTTCAAGGATATAAAGATAGTCATTCCTCTCGAGGAGGGAACCCATGTAATCCGTGCGCAGACCACTGAGAATGCCGCGGAACTTACCGGTTTTGACGAGGTTAGCATAACGATTTCAAAGGAGGTGAAGACCTCCGGCGGTGCTGGAGGAAGCGGAACTTCCGTTGTCAACATCTATATGCCTCAAGCGATAACAGACACGAGCGTTGACACTGTCCAATACTACCTGGGAAAACGCGACCCGCTCCCAAAAGACCCGTTTTTTAGCGAACTTCCCGATGAAGCTGACTCATCAGTGTTTCACGGGAATCTTGACGGAATCGATGCAATAGTCACGATCACTAAGTTCACCGGCCTCACAGACAAGAAGGACACGCTTACTGCCGAACTCTCATATATCGTTGACGGCGAGGCCAGAAAAATCTTCGCCGCCGACTTCACCGAGACCAAGAAGGACTCAAACATATTCAGGACGGAAATCGACTGGCAGACAGTTGCATTCACCACGACAACAACAAAATGGAATGTTGACAAAATCATCAATGGAAAAGGAAGTAATAGTTCTTACCTACCGAGCTTAGTAAGGATAAAGGGATATTCAAAAGCTGATGAATTAAACATCAAGCTTGATGACGAGTACTCCTTTGATTTGGAGGAGAAGGATGGCTGGTTTTATCTTAAAGGCGGCTCGACGAATTTAGTTTTCAATATATACAGTGATGGTAAGCTTGTCCGAATATTTTACGATGAAAAGGGTAGGCAGGTTGGAAAGAGTGAAACAAAAGATTTTATCCAGCGATATAAATTAATCAGGAAAGATTTTCCAGATTTTCCGTCAATGGGGCAGATTGTCTCCAATGTTGTCATGATCGGATTAGACGGAGACTATAACCGTGACGGCAACCCTGCAGATGATAAAAAGAAATTCATGCCGGTTAACTTTTTGGATGACAAGGGCATGGTAGCTCTGGTGAATTGCGATGACGATTCAGGTGACAAAGCACCGGATTATAAAAATGAAGTTATAGATGGAGCTAATGACAAGCTCGATATGTCGCCGTTGAACATATATATTCGAAATCTGGATTTTGTCAAAAAGCACAAAGCTGTCTTTAATAATATTGAGGTGGAGTTAAGCGTCATATCTCCTGAAACAGACAAACTGTTACAAAATGTTGTCCGCATTTTCCTGCAACCTGATGATTTGACCAAGAATGGTGTTTTCACTACTAAAGAAAGCAAAGGATCCAAATGGCTAACTAATCTTATTGCAAATGATAAGCTTCTAATGCTTTGCGAGGGTATGGATTTTTCTCAGGAATTCATCATCAGGGCCGAATGGCGAGTCAAGGCCGTTGGGAAAATCCCGGGCTATAGTCTAGGCTCCGATGAGGTGAGGGGGATTACATCGCCATTCCTTGTTCTCTCAAACTGCGCGGATGCCAAATTATTGCATGCATCGGAGAATACCGAAGAGTTCAAGGCATCGCTGAATACTGCAATGGCCGGGATAATTCCTGTAAATTGGGAGGGCAGGGGATTCATTCAGGACAGTGGAGAATTCGGATATACATGCAATGGGGCGAAAACAGGCTACAGAGCTATCGCCATTAGTTGGGGAGGAGATTACTTCAATTATCTTGAAGGAATTATGGATGGTTATGGTCATTATGACAAAGGAGGAATTGGAAGGTGCGGCGATATTGAAGCGACACCGGCTTTAGGAAAATTCAAATATGGTCGTGTTTTTATAGGAAACAAGTATCCCCAAGACACTGTACAGCCAGCCTTTTTCAATAGACAGAAAGTACAAAAAGCGGTAAAACTTGAGGTTGAATGGCTTGCCGTCGGTCACGTGGACGAGGTATTTAGCATAGTTCCCTCTTCAAATGAACGTGGATTTACTGTGCTTGTTGCCGACCTTGACTTGGCAATAGATTTACTTGAGAAAAATCCAGATGCCGTTACAAAAGGCGGCCCAAGTCGTGTAGAATTGCTGAAGAGCTACAAAGACAATCCCAGGTCTGTAAAGAAAATACAGAATAAACTCAAAGCAATAAGAGAGGACATTTCCAAAGCGCTCGAGATCCCAGAGAATGAATTCATAAAAGTACCAGTCTGCTTCGACCCAACCCAAACCAATTACAACAGAACTTACTACTACCTTCCCAACATGGTCAACATGACCGTGGTAAAAAACGACAAAGGTAGAAGGCTGGCGATTCCTGATCCGTTGTTTGCTCCTCATTATAATGATATTGTTGATAAATTGAAAAATATCGGCTATCAAGATTCTGAACTGAAACAAGTAAAAACCTTCGAGTTTATTAAAGAAGGTGGTGGTTCCCACTGTGCAACCAATTCAGAAAAAGAAGCACCTAAAAAATAAGGAGAAGGAATAATGAAAGCAATTAAAAATCTTCTAATCTGTCTTGTGGCTTTGCATGTCAGGTCAGCATTTTGTTCAGGATTTGAGGAATTGCTCCAATTACAAGGGGAGAAATACATTCAAGCAAGGGATGAAATGCTTGAGAACAACGCAGAAATTCCGGACATGAAGTCCGCCAATCCACGAATGCATATTCTGCTTGATATCCTCCGTGAGCACAAGAAGCATCCTGAACTGTTCATCAAGCTGCCTGAAGTAATTAAGAAGGGGTATGAAACTTACAGAAAGGATTGTTTATTAGCTGGAACAAGCTTCTGTCCATATACATTTATAAAGTGTGAGGCGGCAAACTTCATGATGCAGGGGATTGAAACAAAAGAGTATTTCAAATCAGAAAGCGCCACAGGAAATTTTGGTGATCTTAAAGTAGTTAAGTATACCCAGACCGACGAGGAAGTTGCTCGGGCAAAGGAATTGAACCGTGCGGCGCGTCTGGCAGTGATCGAATACCTCTGGAAAATTGCCGACGATAGGCGAACCATTTATGAACTGACTTGGATCCTTGAAAAGCAGCTTCCGGATGAATGGTTTGATGATTCACTCTTTGCTGTTTTCGAGGATGTACTCCAAAAAAATCCAGATGAGTTTGACCTAAACTCGCAGGAACAGGGACTTACTGGTACTGCGCGTTGCTCCGAAATATTCCGAAAACATAACTACAAAAAAGCTCTGCCACTGCTGAAAAGAAAATTTGATGCCTGCTACAAGGCGAGAAATTTTGCGGACTGTTTTGATCTCGGCTACGCCATCAAAGAGCTTGGTGACGAAAACGACAAGAAAAGAATGGATGAAATGTTACCCCTGTTGCAAAAGATGAAGAGTGAAGTGATTGAAGAATTTGATAAGAAATGGAAGGCCGAGAAAAAGGCAAGAGAAGAATAGCAGAGCAAAAAAGACAAGGAAATTCCGCTACTGAAACACAAGTAGAATCCATAAATGTGGATTGGTGCCGTTCCTGGGGACAGTCGTGGTTAGCATGGAAAAAACCGGTGCCAGTACAATTATAAAATTGGTTATTAACGATTAACGGCCGACGGGTTCTGCCTTCAAAACGGTCAATTTTTATCTATAAGAATCTCTGCTAATTGCTTGAAATATCTGTCTTAAAGCAATACTTTATGCGGAAGAAAATCAAGTTAAGATGATTAGATTCAACACATCGCGTCGAAGTTGCAACGCGCTGAGTTCAAGAGAAAGATGTTCTGGAGCCGTGCGACTGCGATAGGAGGGAGGAATGCTTAAGAATATCCTAGATAATACTGGCTTGCGCAAAGGAGAGATTGTAAACGAAGGTGGATACAATCCCAATGGGTGACTGGTGGAAGGGGAAACCCAAATGGACGACACACGGTAGTATTGCATGTGAGGAAATGGGAGACCATCTTTATGATAAATGCCTTCCTCCATTAAGATAATTTTAAAACAAGGAGTAAACTTATGCTGAAATCAATATTTTATTGGATGCTGTCTGTTATGCTGCTGGCTTTATCTGCTGAAGAAACTCTAATTGAGATTACGAAGGACACAGAGGACAAGATTTATTTTTGTGTAATTGAAAACGGGGCATTTTTCTTCATTAGCGTAAATGACGGATGGATTCGCCGACTTGAACCAAACGGGAAAGTCAAAGTCTTTCAATTCTCCAACTGTTATCGTAAAAGAAATCTTTCATCAGAGGCTAAAAATGTATTCAAGATGGTTAACAGTTATATATCTAATGAAACATTGGAAGAAAGAGAAGAAAGGATTGCGAAAGCGATTGTGGCATGGATGGAAAAGGAACCAATGCTATATTCTCTTCTCTCAAACGTTAAATCATTTGGTAATGAATTGGTTTTCTTACATAATGATCTTGTCCGTTCTGTGCAATTTGTTGATAAAAACATGAAAGTTCTCAAAACTTGCAATCATTTTAGTAATGATGTAGCGTATAGCTGGTGGCCGCCTGCAAGCAGTCATTTTCGAGTCCCATTTTGTGTTGATAAAAAAAGAAACATCACCTCTATTGGAGGAGAAAGAGGGGAGCTTTTGAAATGGGATCAGGACGGGAAAATCCTCAAAAGGCTGGTTGTGAAAGGCATCTTTAACGAATCGAGAATAGAGAAGCCAGGGGAACCAGATGAGCTTACCAAGGCGCTTTTGGCTTCTGATAATCCTAATAAAAGGGCGGAAGGAGAGCATATGCTTAGTTTTTTGAAATACTCTGCGGACAATGCAAACGTCTGTATTGCTGCCCGCGACAAACTTCTCCCTTCTCCAATATTTATCAAAGGCGATCAATTTCCGCAATCAATCAAGGCTATGGAATCTCGAGATAATGGGAATATAATTATTCTTGATGGGGAGATGACGGATAAGGAAAGGGAAAAAGTCAAAAAGGGCGAGATGGAATATCGTTATCAGAAGTTATATGAGCTGAATCCGGAGACGGCGGAGATTAAGTTATTGCAGATACCTGGTTTTAAACTATTGCGTGAGGATATTCAATTAAAGGAAGAGAAAGGTGATAAGATATCGCAGGACGAGATTATAATTGATATACGCTGTAAGAATGATATCCTTTGTATTTTGACACGTTACAGGGCATTGACAGTTGAATTTGAGCCTGAATTAAGGGTTACCGGTGAATATCATTTTCGCTTTGATGATGAAAAATACAACAATAAACCCTGGGATGTTACTTACACAAAGCCGGTGAAGTTTTTAGTAGTAAATTTAGAGGAACGTCGGATAGATGAGTATCAGCCGCTTCCAGAGAAAGTTGGAACACCTCTTGATACTGGGGTTGCGGAGGAAAAGAGGAGAGAGGAAGAATTAGAAGAGATGCAAACTCAGATGATTAAAGAGCGCTGGAAACGGGATGAACTGTGGGAAGATATTGAAGAAGAGGTCTCGGAACTTGACAGTAAAACGCTATTAAAGCTTTTGAAAAATTTCTTTAGCGCTTTGTCAAAAGGAGATTTGGATTTTTGCAAGGGAGCCCTTCACAAGGATTTTATATATGTGTCCGAGAATCGTAATTACTTTCTTCAACATACATTGCCAAAGCTTGCAGAGACCTACAAGGGATATGAATTGTATTATGATAGTTTTAAAATATCCGATCAAGAGTATGGAAAACAAGACAAAAGTGTAATAAGACTAAGACTTGATTTCAAATATAAAGACAAAGAAGAGAATCATGTATTTGAAGAAACATTTCATATTCGACTTATAAAAGAAGATGATAAGTGGTTGTTTTACGATTTATGAGAAAGGGTATAAGAAATTCAATTCTTATTTTTTTGACTTCGTTTTCTTTGAAGTCGAGTGATTTTTTGTTTTTTCTATCCGATTTTTCGCGCGACTTTGTTGATGGTTCGACTGTGCAGGTTCGTCAGGCGGGTGATTTCCCATCGGTGATCTGTCCTGGTCAGAGGGTTGCTGTTTTTCTATACGATATTGAGGTTGGCAAGCATCTGCTTGTCCGTGCGAAATTCGCGGAATTTGATAGAAAAAATTCTGCTTCTTCAACGCGGTTTGAGCTTTATTTTAATGGGAATTTTCTTTCTGCAGAGGGTAATCGTCCTGGAGATTCTGAGCTGGAATTTTTCATACCTTGCGTTTTTTTAGAGAAGAATGCGAATGTTTTTGAACTGCGCAATAATGGTTTAGAGCCGATTAAGTTTAAATTGTTCTCAATAGAATATTTTGATTTTGAGACTACGCCAATTCTGAAGGATTTTCCTATTTTAAAATCATCGCTTCCATCTCTTCGCGAGGAGCTTTTGAATATTGATGCAGTGCATCAGAGGAAAATGGCCAGATATATCCCACATGAAGTTGCGGAGATCGCATCTAACGGTAAAAGTTTTGATATTGGAGCAGTATTGAAATCAGAACTCTTATTTGACCCTGTTTCTGGTGCTGCGACTATGCCGTGGTTTTATCTTCGAGCCGCTTCGATTATCTTCGATGGTGAACCGAGATTACTGCCAGTCTTGATTTCTTCGGAAACAAGAGGGCGAATATTATCAGCTTCCTCAACGGCCTCTGTCGCGGTTTATAATGCCGATGGAGTCGTAAGTGTTCTTATCTCTTCTGTTCGGGATAGTGGAGAAGGAGTAAAAATATCTGTCCCAATTCCATGGAGCGCTAAAACAAAATGTAGAATCTCGCGAGGTGTTGTTCCTGCTGATTTGACATCCGTCTATTCCGGAGAAGAGTTATTAAAAATCGAGGAAAAAATCATCGAAATAACAAATGGTATCTTTGAGACAAGCCTGAAGCTTTCAAACTGCATAACGATACGACTTATCAAGGACGGAGCTTCGGAGCCGTCTCCGGCGATAACAGAACTTCCGCCGAAAAAAGCCCGTGCGGTATTTCAAAAGGGGATTCTCAGGTGTGATATGAAGCGTGGTGACATATCGGCTCCGTTTCGAATCGCCATTCGTGGTTCGGACAGGGCATCAGGGGTTCTTTCACCAAATTATGCTATAATGAAGTCCGATGCGACGAAATCGGACATTGCCGGAGTGAAGGGTATAGTTCCATTTGACGGGAAAAGCGATATTGTGGAGATTTCCTATTCCGACGGCAAGATATTTCCATCTGAGGGGGCGAATATCTTCTACAACAAAATCCCGGAAAACTATGATGAGCTTTCATTCTGGATTTATCCGCGCATTTTCACCGGAAGGAAAGGCAAAGCTGCTAAGAGAACTACACTCCAGATATATTTCAAGGATACCGATAACAAGAAGCATTTTTTGGCTCTTGATCTTGAGTTGGAAAAGTGGCAGAGAGTTATTTTGCCGTCAAAGGTGCTGAACTTGGCATCAAGTGGGCGAATCTGCATTGTTGGCGACCCTAAATTACCTGAATACAGAGACGGAGCAAAAGTTTCGTTTGAGTTAAATGGATTTTGCGTTGTAGGAGACAGTCATCCACGGTATGGAAAGGCCGCTTTGAAAAGCACTCGTATAATATCGGACAAGAAAGGAATAAAATTTATTTTGACTGGTGAGCCGAGAAAATATTTTGAGTATAGGCATCTTTTTGCTGAGCCGGTGGAAATTTCAGCAATCAGCGAACTGTCTGGAGTAAAGAGTCTCAAATATGTCTACAAGAAGGATGCACAGATTCTTGAGATTA
>Ga0116165_1003520_pt1 | contig 10335 bp, 8 predicted proteins | sample AD_JPNMR1_MetaG_FD_89885 | JGI IMG/M metagenome (GOLD analysis project Ga0116165, IMG submission 89885) | Active sludge microbial communities of municipal wastewater-treating anaerobic digesters from Japan - AD_JPNMR1_MetaG | ecosystem: Engineered > Bioreactor > Anaerobic > Digestate | place...
AATCCTACTTCTGTTGAATTCTCAGTTCAGGTCCGGGCAATGACCCCCGTAAGTGGAGGATCTTCTTTGTCTGTTCCAATATTAATCGCCCTTTGTTCTGCTGCTCTCAACAAGAGTACGAAAGGAGGGTATGTAATTGCCGGAGGGATGAGTGTTGGTGGAACTCTTGAGCCGGTTTATAATGCACTTGATATGGCAGAACTTGCAGCAGAAAAAGGGGCTTTAGCGATTGTTCTTCCAGTTTCCTGTCGAAAACAGATGAACGAAATGTCTGATGAACTCGCTGCAAGATTGGTGGTCATGTATTATACAGATCCTCGGGATGCATTGCTGAAAATGCTGGATGAGTAAGGAATTATTGTTATTATCGTACTTATCAGTCATGTTCCAAATATTTTTACCCCTTCATTTCCAATTCCTTTCTCAAGAGTACTATGACGTCACAAATACCGGATAGTATCATATGGAAAACAAATAAATATGAAATTCTTGGATTTGAAAATGCTGATGACGAAACAGGGCTGTTTGATCCAAAGAAATATGGATTAACACCGAGTATGATGCATACCGCATGTTATCGGGGATTTTATTGTACGTATATCATTGAGGAGGATATGCTGTATCTGAATACCTTGTGTGTGAATGATAAATATGGACATTATCCCCCGATTCATGGAATAGACGCTGCTCCTGGGCGATATGATGCTTTTGAATATACAGGTCTTCACATCCACATTCCGTATACTGGTGTGCTCAGGATTGGAACAGATTTCAAGCCGGAACATTATATTCACATGGGATTTCAAAAACCTTCGGCATACGGGACGGTGTGGGATATGAGATGTGTTTTTGGGAAGGTTGTTGAGATGAAAAACATTTCAGAAGACGTACAGAGAATCGAAGGGAAATATCATGATGAATATATGCATCTTGACTTCGTTACAAAGATAAATGACTCATTTAAGCGAGACCTGAACCTGCGCTGATATCTGTTTGTCAGATCTCCGGTATTCGTGATCATTTGTGATATGTGTATGTGAAAAAACATAATAATCGAACAATATATTCCATATTACTCTATTGCTCATAGCACCCTTTTCTGACAGATGTTCCTCATTAATAATTTTCACAATTCAAATGGTCTCTTTTGGAGAAAAAACCAATGAACAGATGGAAAAATCCTCCTGTTTTTTAAACCAATTGATACCGAGTAGTGTTCAACATAAAACCATAAGTTTTATACTTCTTATGAACAATAATTATAATCGTATGAATTATACTATTGTAATTTGTATTTTCATCACACTCATGGCAGGGGTGATGCCGGTGCTTGCCCATGAAAGCTGGGCAATTCCACAGACATCATGGGTGAATGAAGGTGATACGGCGTATTTCTTTGTGGGCAGCAGTCATCTGTTTGGAACGAGTGAAGAATTACCAGCCGGGTATATGATGCTTACCTTCAGGAATCAGGATGGCACGACCATTCAGAAGATATCGGATGATATCAATGGAACCCAGGATGGAAAGACCATGGGATATTACAAGGTTTTCGAGTTTCCGATAGAGAAAAACGGATTAAACATTCTGGATCTGTATCACACCGAAGGCACATGGACGCATATTATTACCAACCCCCCGGACACAGAGGGAGGAGAATGGATAAACAAACCGATAGATGAGATCGATTTTGAGACCATGAATACGACAGGCTGGGCAGATAACTGGTATATCGAGCGTTCCTATCCAAAGCATGTCTATTCAAAGACATTCATTGCCGGTCCGGATGCTGATTTTACCGTTGCAAACAAACCGCTCGGTCAGGAATGGGAGATTGTGCCGCTCAGTGATATCACCACCGCCGGAACCGGGCCGTTTGAAGTACAGGTTCTCTATAAAGGACAGCCATTTGAAGGGGCTGTTGTCAAAGCAGCGAAAGCTGGAACTCCTGAAGATGAAATTACCATCAATGAGACCACCAACGCTGAGGGAATAGCAGTCCTGAACCTTGATTCACGAGGCAACTGGGTGATTAAGTCAGATACCGGTACAGATTTACGGATTTGCAAAGAGATGGATATGCCCCGTGGGCCGGCATCGACAGAAAAGACCATCGTCGGACCGGTATACCGGTATGCTCTGGTGCTCGGTGATCAGTACATAAAACCAGAAGGAGAGTAATCATATGTAAGGGATCCAGCATCCCGATCCTTTCTTCATCGTTTTTTCCACACGTGTGATGATGTACACTCTGCAACGGTTGCCTGAAAACTCCCTACACAAGTGACCGTTCAATCAGGGTGGCAATAAGTGGTAATACATGCCTGTATATCTTCAGGGCAGCCGGGAAAGAGAGTTTCGTCTTTTGGATACGAGTTCCTGACGAATCTCTTCCGTATGTCAGACCAGGTATCAAATACACAACCAGAAACCTGAATATCCCTGGATTTCAGTCAGGAAACCTTATCATCAACCGGAGAAAACATATGCTGGTTCTATGATGAAATTGATTATTGGTTTATTCGGACTTCTCTGTTTACTGGGTTGTCTGGTCTGTGTCGGAACGGCAGGTACTGCATATAATTACGATGATTATTATGGGACCTGGGGAACGAAACTGAAAACAGACTTTAATTTAAACTCCTCTGTTGATTCCCAGCCGAAGTTTGATCCAAACACCGGTTTTCTTGTGACGAGCACCCCTCCAGGAGCAGAGATATTTGTCAATGGTGAGAGTGCAGGTATAACCCGTTCATTAAAAGCAAAAGAGATTAAAGGTCTCATCCCCGGTGAGTATAATGTTACCATCAGTTTTCCGGGATATCAGGACTTTGCTGCAAATTATACCGTGAATGAGGGTGAGATCACAAAGATTGATGCCGTTCTTTCTAAAATCTAAAACACTGAAACTATTCCCGTTTTCTTTTTTTTTGATTATTCTGATGATCCTGCCTGTTTGGGTGATACTGCAGTATCAATCCATACCAGGGGAAAATTCTCAAATACTTACGAGTTGGTACTACATCCATATCGACAGAGGGAGGAGTACTGCCTATGTTCAAATATGGAATATTCATATTCTGTTTCATCTGTCCCGCTCTTATACTGGTATCTGCTGCAACTGACAATGATGTGGACTGGTTTGCCTATTATCTTGATCATCATCTCGGGGCTGAACCGTTTTCCTACACCGGGCTTCATGCGCCAACATTTGATTATTCAGACTTTTTAAAGAAACCCACGATTTCAACGAATCCAGATGAATTCAGATATCCTGGAACGGATACGAACATTTCGAAATCCGTTTATTCCCAAAACACCGGGTTTATGATTACCAGTTCACCAACCGGGGCAGATGTATACCTGAATGGAGAGAACAAAGGAAAAACACGGACATTAAACTCATTAAAATTATTCGGCCTTGAGTCCGGACCATATGAAATTGTCATCGCGTATCCCGGGTATCAATCCTATTCCCAAACCTTCATGTTGGTTCATAATCAGGTTGTAAGAATTAACGCGATTTTATCTCCTGATGAAAAAAAGAATAAATAGAGGACTCTTCTCTTCTTTTCTCATTCCTTCTCTACAAGTGCATCCTCATGGATTATTTTTTAAATAAAGACTCAACCTTCTCCTCGTATTGTAACTCCGGATTGTTCTTGAAACTTTCCCTTTTCTCCTCGGCATACTTTCTCATCTCTCGTTCCATAATATCATCAAATTTGAATATTTTGGCCGTATCTTCATAGCTCTGTGGAAATATGATCGAGAGTTTCTTCTGGCTCACTCCCTCAAGGATAGGTTCAACCGCTTCCTCAGGTGGTATAGCATCTGGAGGATTATTACCCTTGAAGATGGGTGTTGCTACATTGCCAGGATATACAACCGTGAAATAGATATTCCTTGGTTCATATTCATATCGGAGTGATCTTGTCAGGCCTGCCACTGCACACTTCGTCGCCACATAAACGGGTTGAAACGGGGAATAAAAAAGTGCAGCAACCGATGAGAGGTTGATGATATGGCCGCTTCCTTGCTTTCTCATGACATTGAGGGCTGCATTAATTCCGTATACAACACCCCAGAGATTAATATCAACCATATCCTTCCATAGGTCCATAGTAACCAGTTCATAGGGAGATAAATGGCTGATACCTGCATTATTAAAGAGATAATCAAGCCGTCCGTCCTGTCTGACACAATCATTGACCATCTTCTCTACCGCTGCATTATCTCTGACATCTACCGGGGCAAATCGTGCATTCGGATATTTTCCCAGTTCTTTCTGTGCCTTTTCAACACTTGACTGTTTACTCCCGATGACATGCACGATGGCACCACGTTTGAGCAGTTCTTCGCAGAGACAATACCCGATTCCGGACGTTCCTCCGGTTACGATGATTACTTTATCTTCATATACATTCGTCATAATTACTTCTCCCAGGGCAGTGAGTATGCAAGGTCCATACGCATCCAGCTTTTTCCTCTTAAAAAATTCCCTCCAAGATATTCATAAATGGGAAGTGATGCAAGGGTGTGGATTATTGGATACTGCATTGGATGCTGCTGTGCAGTCAGCTCAGTCCATTGAACCGTTCCTGAGCATTCCGATCCTGATAAGAATTCATTGTCTACCGGATAGTAGGTTGCCTCCGAAAGGGCTGCACCTGGGAATGGTCCGACCTTTGGAATATACCGCCATCCAAACTGAATGATTCTCCCGTTATTCTCATTCATTTTTCCGAGCTCTTCCGGTGAAAAGGTTCGGTTCATCTTTAATTCCATCTCAAGAAATGTCCGCCCTTCATGGCTTGCATTGATAAAAAGCGAATCATCCAGTCTCCTGTATTCCGGAATATCAGCAAAGACCTTTGGCATTCCTGCTTCTTCTCTCCCGCCAAGAATGGGTGCTGTTTTATTTTCCCAGAGCACATGGTGGAATATTCCGTCGATGGGCTCTGATGTACCCATATATCTGACCGGCGTTGAGACCGTTATCAGTGAATACTCAGATCCGCCCATCCATTCCACAGCGTTGCATTTCTGATACCCAATCTTAATCAGCGGTTCAGAGATGTCAAATTCCTCAGGAATCAATTCCCGGAGAGGCTGCATATCTGTCCGGTACATAATACTAATCAACGTTACATCATCATACGGACATTTTCCGAGACTCGTCGGATCATATTTGATGATGTGGGCCGGCATCCGGTGGGTGAGTCCATCCTCTTTATCCTGTATTCTCATTGTTTTGCTCCTGATAGTACGAGCATAAAAAGGCTTATCATTCGAATATTATTTATAATCTCCTCAGTATATCGGGAAATCCGAAATAAAATTCAGCACATTCTTAATACCAAAAAACCCATGAATCAGGAGTGTACCGTATAATCGCTGAAGTGTTGGTGATGAGATCCGGCAGGTGGCAATGTACCATCCATTCTCGTGTTTTGTCCTGGTTGAATCATGAAATACGCGGGGTTTTTTCCAAAGAAAAGATAAAAAGGAATCGTGTTATATTCCTTGTAAGAATTGATCCTTATAAGAATTGATTATTCCCTGAAATATTCAACGATATTTCTGAATAGTTTCATATTCATTGATTCTGTCGGAATTGGCTGGTGCTGCCGTCGTAATATTTCTTTTTGTAAGGGCCAGTCGTACTCATTGACAAATTCCATTGCGCGTTCCGGGTGTGGCATCATCGCGAGGACTTTTCCGTCCGCAGAGGTAATGCCGGCAATGTCTGCAACCGAACCGTTCGGATTGTAGGGGTATTCTCCTTCAGCCGGTTTCAGATTCTCCCGGCAGTAGGTAAAGGCGATCATCTTCCTGCTCTTTAACTTCTGCAACACCTCTTTCGAACAGGAAAAATTCCCTTCTCCATGTGATACCGGGCAGACAATCCGCTCAATCCCCCGGGTCCAGAGGGTATCTGCAGCAGGTCTGATGGTTACATAGCGGCATTCAAGCACTCCTTTGCGGTTTGGCATAAGGGCGATATCCCTCTTGTATTGGTTGTCAAATGCTGGCACGAGTCCAAGATTTGCAAGGATCTGAAACCCGTTACAGATGCCAAGTACCAGATTGTCCTCCTCGAGAAATTCAGTCACATCATTCCAGAGATTGTTCCTGACCCGGTTTGCATAGGCATTTCCTGCGCCGGTATCATCCCCATAGGAGAAACCCCCTGGGAAAACCAGGAGACGATAATCGCACATCCGGTATTTTCTCTCGATGAGATCGTTGATATGGACGATATCTGCATCCATTCCGGCACGAAGCAGGGCTTGTTGTGTCTCCATCTCTGAATTGATCCCGTATCCGCTCATGATCAGTGCCTTTTCTGGGATCAGATCAGTATATGTGGTCCATGCTGGCTGTGATGAGATTGGATTCATACTCAATACCCTCCGAACGGTTTGTTGTATGCTGCTTTGAGATCACTGACCGGTAGTGATATTCGCAGGGACGGGCCGGTTATCTGAAGACGCTTCCCGGTGACCCGGCCGATAAGGGTTGCGTCTGAGCCCATTGCCAGTTCAAATGACCGTTTCTTATCAGGATCAACCGTGACGATGAAGCGACCAAGGGTCTCGGAAAAGAGAAGAATATCTGGTCGTAACGTACTGGAGAGGGTGATATCCATGCCAATCTGTCCTCCGATTGCAACCTTTGCAAGAGCAATGGCAAGTCCTCCATACGTCACAGGGAAGGCAGATGCGACAAGATCATGCAGGATGGCATGGACCAGCCGGTCGTACCGGATTTTCATGGCAGCAATGTCAAGACCAGGGACTATACCTCCTTTCATGCCCTGATACGCATAATATTCAGATCCACCTGCCTCATCAGAGGTTTCCCCGATCAGATATACCAGGTCTCCCTCAATCTTCGCCTCAAGGGAGACTGCTTTTGTTACATCCGGATGAACTCCGATTGATGATATGAGGAGGGTTGGGGGGACTGATACCAGGACCGGATTGTCGTGTTCGTCAAATCCCCGAAAATCATTAAACATGCTGTCTTTTCCGGAGATGAACGGTGTTTCAAATCCGAGGGCTCCGTCATAGCATCCCCGGGCGCAAGCCTTTAGCTGGAAAAGCCGCCGGGGATCATCTGACGAACACCAGCAGAAATTATCAAGAATGGCTATTGCATCACGGGGTATTCCCAGAGCAATCAGACCACGGATGGCGGTGTCAATACAGGCTATTGCCATCCGGTACGGATCAATCTCCGAATAGGACGGGAAGATGCCCTGAGAGAGGCCGACTCCTTTCTTTGAGTCTGCAACCACTTTTGTCAAGGTTGCCATCCCCTGAACCCGTCCGACGCCCTGTACCGGTCCGAGTACATGTCCTCCCTGCACCGTATGATCATACTGGATAGAGATAAACTCCTTTGAACAGATGTTCTTTCGTGCAAGCATCTGCATAAGCGTTTCATCCAGTCGCTCCGGACAGGGGGGCAGGGGATCTGATCTGATCGGCTCTGGTGGTTCAGATTTGAGGAATTTTACCGGAAGACCGTCATGGAGGAACGAGAGTTCGATATCCATGACCGTGGCACCATGATACTCCACCACACACCGGCCGGTATCGGTAAAGGTCCCTATCACGGTAGCTTCAACATCCCGGCTTTTCAAAAGGGCCATGAACTCATCGAGCCGTTCGGGCGGGACGGCCAGGGTCATCCGTTCCTGGGACTCGGAGATCCAGATCTCCCAGGGTGCCATCCCCGGATACTTCAGGGGGACCTTGTCAAGCCAGACATGGCATCCGTTACATTCCTTTGCCATCTCGGCGACCGAACATGAGATTCCGCCTGCACCGTTATCGGTTATGCTTGTGTACAGACCACGGTCACGGGCTTCTTTTACGATTACATCAGAGAGTTTCTTCTGGGTAATGGGATCTCCAATCTGAACCGCAGTTACCGGACTTTGGGGATCTAAGGCTTCTGATGAGAAGGTTGCACCATGTATGCCGTCTTTTCCAACCCTCCCGCCAATCATGACAATCAGGTCTCCCGGCCGTGCCCGTTTCTCATACAGGTTTCGCATCCCGTCATTTCGGGGCATAATTCCGACAGTCCCCGCAAATACCAGTGGCTTTCCAACATACCGGTCATCAAACCAGACAAATCCCTGCGGGGTCGGAATTCCCGAACAGTTCCCGCCAACACCAACCCCGGCCACTACTCCGTCAAGGATTCGGCGGGGGGGGAGGATTGGATTGGTCTTTTGTTTTCCTCTGTACAAAGCAGGGCTCTTTTCCGGGTCGCCGACACAGAACCCGTAGATGTTGATACAGGGTTTTGCACCAAGGCCAAATCCGATAGTATCACGGTTTACTCCCACAATTCCGGTAAGAGCGCCACCAAAGGGATCCAGTGCGGACGGAGAGTTATGGGTCTCAACCTTGTGGGTGACAAGATACCGGTCATCAAAGATTATCGCTCCGGAATTGTCCGAAAAGACGCTCAAACAGATGTCCCTGTCTCCTCTTTGTGCCCGGATTATGTTGGTTGCCGCCTGAATGCAGGTCTTATACAGGCCTTTTGGCATATCATCATCCATCGGTGAGGCAAAGATGGTATGTTTGCAGTGCTCACTCCAGGTCTGGGCCAGTGATTCGATCTCGACATCGGTCGGCTTTCTGTTCAGGGAATGAAAGTAATCACGAATGGTATGCAGCTGATCAAGGTCAAGGGCAAGCGGCCCTCTCCTCTTTCCGGTCTTTGGATCTCGAATGCCTTCTTTTCCTATCCTGATTAGTTCCTCGTCACTCACATCAAGATCCACCGGGTCTGCAGCAGGACGTTCGTGCAGGTGGACAACCGGGACGACAATGTCCATTCCTTTCGTGCCGTATTCTATCCGGGATTTGATGTGAACACGGTTAATGAGCGGGTTTGCAAGGGTTGCAGCAAGGGATTGTATCTGCTCTGCTAAAAGGTTCCCACAGACAAAATAGAGCTTGGATGAGTACACCGCTTCACCAGGCAAAAATGCCTGTCTGGTAAAGTCCTCGATGGTCTGTCGTGCAGTCGTGCCGACATTATCGGTAACACCTGGTAAAAACCCGACCTCGATAGCTGTATCAAAATGAGCAATCGTGGGGGTATCGACGGTATATGTCTGAACCACCGGGTTTGTGAGTTGTGCTCCTATCTGGTGCAGTTCGTCCGGAGTAAAATCGCGTGTATGCGTAGAGATGGTGTAAATGTCGATGAGATGAAGTTCTTCAATGGGAAACCCAAGAGAACGGATTCGATCGGTTCTGACCTTCAGTCTAGGATCGGTTTTATATTGGACTTCTATCCGGTGGACATATGCCATGTATACCTGGGTAGTACTTGGTTTTTATCTGTCATAAGTCTCAAGACTGACCGGTGCGGGATCTGCCGGCATCAAAAAAATTGAGTATGCCTGATTGGAACGTTATGGGCTTTCTGATTTGAGTTTCTCAATGATTCGTCTTTTTTTGGCAACAGCAGCCTGCGCAGCCCGGTCAACGTCTCTTTTCATCGCTTCAAAGTCCTGCTCCTTCTTCTCGACCAGTTTTTTCAGGGGAGTATATGCCGCCTCCCTGAACCGGGGATGAAACTCCTCCTCCCTTCCGTTTCTGATGAGCACTGGTTCCGCCTTCCCGTCTTCGACCCGGCCGATGACCGATGATTTCACCCCGATCCCTGACAGAAGGGCCTGAACGCCTGCAATTGTATCCGGTTGTGCGATGATAAGCAGAGCATCAATGGAGACGCCGAGGGGATCAATCTCAAGATCCATGAGCATCTGGTAGACCTGTGTATCCACAAGATCCGTGACTGCGTCTTCCTCGACGATAAACCGAAGTCCTGCTGTCTTTGCCATCTCATGTACATCGCCTCGCAGCCCGCCGTTTGTTACGTCAGTCATCGCGTGAATGGAACTGAGCAGGTCGCTTCTGAGGATGGCATCTGCCGCACGAAGGAATGTCAGGTTTATTGTCCGGTCAACAACGTCATGATACCCGTAATAGAGGGCAGTGGTTGCAATGGTGCCCCCTCCTGCCCCTTCGGTCATGAGCAGGAGATCGCCCGGGGCTGCCTGACGACGTGCGGTGATGTGATCTGCAACCCCCACGGTTCCGACACATCCGGTCATCCGGTCACCAATGACCATATCTCCACCGATTCGCAGGGTTGATCCGCTCACAAGGGGTACCCCGGTCAGTTCACCAACCGTCGTAACTCCGGCGGTATAGTCAAAGATCTTCGCTACATCACCGTCATCGGCCACATGGATATCAGAGAAGAGCATGACTGGTCGTGCCCCCATCACATAGC
>Ga0116165_1003540_pt1 | contig 10299 bp, 23 predicted proteins | sample AD_JPNMR1_MetaG_FD_89885 | JGI IMG/M metagenome (GOLD analysis project Ga0116165, IMG submission 89885) | Active sludge microbial communities of municipal wastewater-treating anaerobic digesters from Japan - AD_JPNMR1_MetaG | ecosystem: Engineered > Bioreactor > Anaerobic > Digestate | place...
ACTGTCCATATTGTCTTGCCCTGCGGTACTCCAATGTGCTGGGCAATCTCATTTTCGCTCTCTGCCTTACCCTCATGGTAATGCTTATGCATCGCCATCATTAACTCAGCTAACTCTTTAGATGTTAATTTATCTACTACTGATTGGGGGATATTACTAAGGATATGTTCCCTTTGCGATTGCGGGCTACAAAGGATTAAAATTTATTTTATAATTTCCTCCTTATACTAAATCGTCAATCTGACAATTTAGTACTTCCGCAAGCTTTTTCAGGTTTTTGACCGACGGGGAACGTTCTCCACGCTCCCAGTCAGATATATTTTGCTGCTTAACCCCTAGCCTGTCGGCTAGTTGTTTTTGGGTTAAGCCCCGATTGATACGCATTTCTTTGATTTTTATGTTCTCGCCTCCTTTTTTATTATTCGATGTCGTAATCATCAAATATTATCGTTTACATATATCCCCATTTCCATTCTTTCCTTAATGGGGATATATTCTGTAGTTTGAACTACTCTAATGACTGAATAAGAAGGCTTTCCGCCATTCCTCTTCCAGTCATCTTTATAGACATAGTAGAGAATATCTACTTTATCGCCCTTGCCTCTCGCTGCAATTGGTTTCCACCTCGTAGTATTAGGGCGGTCACGCTCGAATTTCCATAATTCCTTAATTATAAACTTTTCTAACGAAGTTAATTCGTCATAAATGACGGTATTTTCTTCCCATTCTGACGAAAAAAATCTATCAATTTCCTCGCCATGCTCGTCATCATGCGCACAAGCACGATAATGATATCTATCTTCACTAGTTCTCAAATCATACAAAATTTTTAAATTATTATCTTTCATTTTCATTTTCTCCTTTCCCACAGCCTCCCATGTAGGTGAGGGCTTATGTGGTTTGTTTGTGTTTTTGTCTTACCTTCTGTCTATATTATACACCGTTCCCGGTGTATTGTCAATACTTTTTTCGAAAGTTTTTTAACTTTGTAACATCTCACAAAAAATATGCGTGTATGTTGCGCAAAGTGTATATTGCGTTTTATCTGCGTACATATCTTTATTGATACCCATAAAAACCTTTCTTTCCGCCCTCCCTAACAGGAGGGTCTTTTTTTATGTCTTTTTATTGTCAATGTTTCACAAATGGTGTCGGATATATTTTACAATGTTTATAGATACAGACGAAATTTGATTATTATCGAAAACCTCTTGACTTCCGATTTAAATCAGATTATAATAAAACCATCGAATAAATTATTCGTCAAAATGAGTGCAAAAAACCACTTCATAATACTACAAATTGGTTATTTTGCCAATAGTTTTTCAAATAATTTATTTGAATTTTTAAAAAAAATAAAGATAGGGGGGGTATTATGCCTTTTAAAATCAAAGCAAGGGTATACGGCTTAGGTAAAAAACTAAACGAGTTAATTCCTGAACTTGAAAAGCGAGGGTTTAACGTGTCGCCGTCTGATATATCGGATGCTATCGCTGGACGCAGGCGAAGCAAGAAGTTCACAGATATATTATCGGCGGCAAACGAAATCGTCACTGAATGGGAAAAGGAGGCAAGCAGTGATTACATCGATATTAATTATAGGTGCAATGATAGACTAATTTAAGGAGGAAAACCATGTCAGAAAATATAGAAAACCTAATCAAGGAAATTGACGATATTAAAGCAGAACTTGAGGAATCAAGAATTAAGTGCGAGTTTGACAAAGCAGATAGGCTGGGGTTTAGCCTTAGGGCAGCTAAGGATAAATTGGTTGATGCAGTGAGAGAGGAATACAAAATGATACGAAAACAGGGGTATGAATACAGACAATGCGTTGGGTGTGGGAACACATGGAACGTATGCAAGCAAAAGCACAATGGTCGGTATGTGTGTCCGCATTGTGTTGAAAGGAGGCGAAACGATGAAAAAGCGAAAAAAGCTTAATTTTTGGGTGCTGCTCCCTAAACTAACCATAGCAACAGCAAGCGTTTTTGCCGTCTACATAGCACACAGAGAGTACGCGAAGACAGGCACTATATCAGGATTAAGTTTCGTGCTCCCTTTGATGATACTTGTGTATTTTATAATTGCACAGGCGGTAGAACGTGTTTCCGAAGGGAAAGGGAAGGATTGAGGTGATTGAGTGCTAATCGGTCTACATGATGCAGAGTACGACCATATGCCTAAAAAAAGTTTCCCGAATCTTGCTCTTATGAAAATATCTGCATGGCATAAAACTAAAGGAGATAAAGTGGAGTGGTGGACGGCTTTAGACAATGATAAATATGATTTAGTGTATTCATCGAAAGTATTCGATTTTACGCCCACTAATGATTTTTTACCCCCAAACACTATAAAAGGTGGCACAGGATATGGAATATATAACGAATTACCTTCTGAAATTGATAATATGTTTCCAGACTATTCAATATATCCAAACTGTAATTATGCAATTGGATTTTTAACTAGGGGATGCATTAATAATTGCTCGTATTGTGCCGTACCCAAAAAAGAGGGTAAGATAAGACCTTACTCGAGGTGGCAAGATATAGTTAGGCAAGATACTAATAAGCTAGTTTTGATGGATAATAACATATTAGCGTGTAAGCATGGCATCCGGCAATTAGAAGAATTATCAGATACAGATTATTTAATAGATTTAAATCAAGGCATGGATATAATGTTACTCAATGATGATATTGTAAAAATATTATCTAAAATTAAGTGGATTAAATACATTAGATTTAGTTGTGATAAAGATTATCAATTGCCGTATTTTGAAAAAGCATTTGGTTTGTTTAAAAAATATAAAATACCTGTTAGTAAAATATTTATTTATGTGTTGGTGCAAAAAGACTTAGAGAGTGCAAATAGACGTGTTCAATCGCTACATAAACTATGTAAAAGTTTTAACATTTACGCACAAGCTGAACGGAATGAATTATTAGGTATTGTTCCGAATGAACAGCAGTTAGAATTTGCACAAAGGTATGTATATGGCAGGGCATACAAAAAAGAAACATGGTTAGAGTACTGCGATAGGAGGAAAACCAATGAATAAATGCACACGCTGCAACAAGCAAGCAACAGCAACTGTCATGATTGATAAACCTGTTTATGAGTCAAGGTTTGAGAGGTTTTATAAGCTGTGTGGGTATTGCGTGGAGGAGCTGGAAGAATTTTTAAGCAGGAAAGAGGAGGAAAACAATGAAAAGTGAATTTTTTAAAACAAAAGTTGACGAAATTCCAAAACGGAAAAAGCAATTAGATGCCCTTGAAAAAGAATTTGAGGAGATGTAAGGAGGAGTTGTCAAGATGTTAATTTACTGCAGCCACAAATTCGGCGGAAATCTGGAAAACGCAAAAGCCGCTGAACTAAAAATAAAGCGTTTACAACTAGCAGACCCAAGCAATACATACATATCACCTATTCATGCGTTTGGGTTTATGTATAATGTATTAAATTATGAAGATGGTTTAAGGTTGTGTTTAGATTTGCTGGCGAAATGCGACAAGATGGTTGTCTTGTCGGATTTGTCAAGAGGGGTTAAGGCGGAGATTAAATATTGCATTGATAATGCAATACCGTATGTGTTTAAGGAGGAATTATAATGGATTATAAAGAAATCTGCAACAAGCATATAACAGCCATGGCTAAGGAATTATTAGACGCTGGAGCACCATTGCCAGAAGTTTTAGAAACAGCTAAGTTTATGTGTCTGGTGATTAAAAAACATTTAGGAGGAACAAAATGTACCAAGTAACCTGTATGCATGATTATGATGTGCAATGTTTTGGAGATTGCCCTGGTTGCATTAGGGCAGAAATTAACAGGCTGGAAGAATTGGAGGAGGAGAACAACAATGGATAAAATAATGCAATTAGTTTTAGATATCATGCAGTTAGCTATTGAGATATCTAAAAATACTAAGACAGATGTTTTTGTCAGCTATTCAGGACACGTTGATTCGCTAGATATAATGGTTTATTACGGTGGATGGAGTGAGGACCGTGACCCTGATTACATAAAAAGCGTTTATTTAAATCCCAAATACCAAACCGTAGAGTACATAATCGAAACTCTCGAAGAAATTTATGCTGAATTGGTGGATTTAAAATGGTGCTTAGACTTATGGAAATACTAAGACAGATGTTATCGAAACTCTCGAAGAAATTTATGCTGAATTGGTGGGTATTTCATGATTCTAGCAGACCCTAAAAGCCGTGAAGAATGGTTGAAATTACGTTTGAAAGGCATTGGTGGCAGTGAGGCAGGTGCAGTTTTAGGGTGTAATAAATATAAAACAAATATCGAAGTGTTCAAAGAAAAAACAGGCAAGCCAAGTAATTTTAAAGGAAACGCTGCTACCGAATACGGAACATTAGCAGAAGAACATATAAGAAATTTGTTTATGCTAGACCACCCTGAATATAGCCTAGAATATCACAAATACCGAATGTACGCAAATGACAATATGCCATTTATCTATGCGACACTAGACGGAGAATTAACACGCAAAAGCGACGGTTTAAAAGGTATATTGGAGATTAAAACAACAGAGATACATAACCCCATTCAATGGCGAGAATGGGAGGGCGATATACCAATGCCGCAAAGCTATTATTGCCAACTATTGCACCAGTTATCAGCTACAGGATGGCAATTTGCTATCCTTGTAGCACAGATTAAATATCACAAAAACGGACAGATGATTAAAACAATCCGAGAGCACATAATACACAGGTGTGATGTTTTAGAGGATATAGCATATTTGGAGGAAAAAGAGCAGTTATTTTGGGCTTGTGTTTTGAAAAAGCAAGAACCTAATTTAATTCTGCCAAGCATCTAAGGAGGATAATATGGAATTTCAAATAAAAACAGATTTATCAGTTTTACCAGAGGTTATTGAGTTCAACTATGAGGAATTAAAGCAATTTCTGGTTGAAAAAACATCTAAATACAACAGCCTTGTTGTTACAGAGGATAGCATAAAATCAGCAAAAGAGGACAAAGCGAAGCTGAATAAGTTTAAAACTGCTATCGAAGATGAACGCAAACGCATCAAAAAACAATGTTTGCGACCGTATGAAGAATTTGAAAGGAAATGCAAAGAAATTGTTGCGTTGATAGATAAACCGATTATATCAATCGACACGCAAATAAAGGCATTTGATGATGAAGAGAAAGAAAGAAAATACAAGGCCTTGCAGCAATATTTTGACGATAACGTAAAAGAATTAGCCGACGTTGTCAAGTTAGAACAAATCATAAACCCGAAATGGGCAAACAAAGGAGAGAGGCTTCTCGATTTAACACAGCAAATTTACGATAGGTTGGATAAGATTAGGGAAGATTTAAAGATTATCAGCGACTTGAAGTCACCTTACGAATTGCATATGAAAGATATATACCTAAAGACTTTTGATATGTCAAAGGCACTTGCGGAACAATCGAGGCTAGAAGAGCAAGATAAAAAACTTGCTGAAATTAAGAAAAAACAAGAGGCTGAAAGCATACAACAGCAACCGCAAGTTGAAAAAGAGCCTACAAGGGCACTAGCAGAGCCTGTAACAAGCGTCAAGGCTGAAAGCAATGAAATTACACCAGTAAAAACAGAACGCGTTGTAAGCGGCATTTTTAAGGTTACAGCAGAGCCAAGTAAAATTAAAGCTTTGGCAGCGTTCATGAAAGAAAATCAAATTAAATTTGAAGTTGTAAAGGAGAATGATTAATATGGCTACATCATTAACAAAAAAAGATGGGAAACTACCATTTAGCGTTGCGCTGCAAACGCCAGCGTTTAAAAATCTAATCAATAGGACTATATCAGACCCAAAACGTTCAGCAAAATTTATCACGGCAATTACATCAGCGGTTTCATGCAATCCAGATTTGCAGGAATGTGATGCAAGTACTATACTTTCCGCAGCTTTGCTTGGTGAGGCGTTGAATCTCTCGCCAAGTCCACAACTAGGGCAGTTTTACATGGTACCATTCAATGATAGCAAAAATAAAAGAAAAGTCGCTGTGTTTCAGCTAGGTTACAAAGGTTATATTCAGCTTGCTATACGTTCAGGGCAGTATAAAAAATTAAACGTATTGCCAATAAAGCAAGGCGAATTAATCAGTTTTGACCCGCTGGAAGAAGAAATCAAAGTGCAGTTGATTGAAGATGAAGCCGAACGCGAAAACACTCCTACAATCGGTTATTATGCTATGTTTGAATACATAAACGGATTTAAAAAGGCGATGTATTGGAGCAGAGAAAAAATGGAGAGCCATGCTCTTAAATACAGCAAGGGTTATGAGGCTAAAAAAGGGTATACATTTTGGGAAAAAGATTTTGATGCTATGGCGTGTAAGACTATGTTAAGGCAATTAATCAGCAAATGGGGCATTATGTCAATCGAATTACAAACAGCATACGAGCGTGATAATGCTATCGTCAATGAAGATGGTACGTATGAGTATATTACTGATAGTGAGCCGCAGGCTGATAATGTGGTTGAAGCGCATGCCAAGGAAATGGCACAGGAACAGGCTGATTTTGTGGATTTAATGGAGGGTTAATATGTTAAACAAAGTAATTTTAATGGGTCGCCTAGTGCGCGACCCTGAACTAGCCCAAACTACTAATGGCATAGCAGTATGTAGATTTACGGTGGCAGTAAATCGCCCATATCAAAAAGGCAAGGAGCAACAAGCTGATTTTATCAACGTCACAGCGTGGAGAGGCACAGCAGAATTTGTTAGCAAATATTTTAGCAAGGGCTCAGTGATTATTGTTGAGGGTAAGCTTCAGAATAACGATTACACCGATAAAGACGGAGTAAAGCATTACTCAATGGTGGTACAAGCCGATAATGTTAATTTTGGCGGAAGCAAATCAGATATGTCACAAGCTGAAACAAATAGCAATGGAATAATTCAGACCGGCGTAGGCGATTTATCAGAATTTGAAGAAATATTAAGCGATGGTGAGTCACCGTTTTAATCAAAATTTGTAAGTAGGAGGTGGTGGTTTGGAGGACAATAAAGGGTTTGTAAAGTTGTACCGCTCCATGCTAACGTGGGAGTGGTATGACGATATAAACGTTAAAATCCTATTTTTACATTTGATTCTCACCGTCAATTACGAAGATAAAAAATGGCGTGGGAAAGTCATAAAAAGAGGGCAAAGAGCGGTTAGTGTCAAAAAACTTAGCGAAGAACTAGGAATTACCGTTAGGCAGGTGCGGACTGCTATCGATAAGTTAGTAATGACAGGCGAGTTGACAAACTCTAAATTCGCAGAATGTAACGTACTTACGTTAGTTAATTATGATAAATATCAATCAGTGACAAACGAAATGACAAACGTACGGCAAACGTCTGACAAACGTCTGACAAATCAATGGCAAACGTCTGACAAATCGATGACAACTACTAAAGAAATAAAAGAATATAAAGAAATAGAAGAATATAAAGAAATAAAGAAAGAGGAAAAGAAAAAGCAGCCTTCCGAATCTCCTTTCGACAAAATTGAAAATGAGAAATTAAAACAGGTTTTATCAGATTTTAAAGATATGAGGAAAGCCATGAAAAAACCAATGACAGAAAAAGCCGAACAGTTGTTATTGAACAAGCTTAATGGATTATCAGACAATCCAGAACAGCAAGCGAAAATCGTCGAACAATCAATTGAAAGAAATTGGTTATCGGTATTCCCGCTAAAACAAGGCAATGACAAAAATCCAAGCGGGAAAAGCGAGCAAAGCTATGATATTGATGATTTAGACAGCTTAGCAATTAACTTAAAAAAAATAAGAGGAGGATAATCGTGGAATATAAATACATAATCCCAAATATCCCACCGTCAAATAATAAGTTTATCGGCAGGAGTAACAAATGGGAATACCAGAAGATAAAAAAAGAATGGGAAAATCTTATATGGTTAACTTGCAGGCCAAAGCCAAAACAGCCGCTAACTGGTGTTACAGTATCGCTAAAATATTATTTTAAAGACAAGATAAGGCGTGACCCTGATAATTTTAGTGGCAAGATGATTTTAGACGGATTGGTTAAAGCTAGGATATTACAAGACGATAGCTTTGACTGTATCACGCTAAAACTGGATGCAGGGTACGACAAAGACAACCCACGGACGGAAATAACGATTGGGAGGAATTAAAATGCGGGCAGGAGGAAGAAAAGTAAGCAAATCGCAGGTTAAAAAAGAAGTTGAGAAAAAATACAAAGAAATATTCGACTTAGCAATTGATGAAGTTACATATCAAATTTATGCGGTTATGCTGACTACGCTGGATAAATCATACGGCTTCCGGGGAAAGCGACTTAGGAAATTTATATCAGAAGTTGAGGATATGACAAGGTTGATGGTTGATAATCCTATGCGTGGCGAGTTTGACGCATATAAATGCGAGGAATACTTAAAAAATAAGTATGGGATTGATTTACGGAAGGAGGTTAAGATTTATGACTAACTTCGAAAAATTTAAGCAGGATTTAACGGTTGAGCTATTGATAAGTATGTTGGCGGATCCGTACTGCGAGAGGCCTTGTGATTACTGTGCTTATGATAGCTATACTTGTGCAACCGACTGCGAATACGACTGCGAATACGGCATCAAAAAATGGCTAGAAAGTGAGGTTGAATAGTGTTTGTCGAAACAAGCCTTAAAAAGCAACAGCAGAAAAACCAAGAACATATAACACCTACGGAGTTAAGAAGATTTGTAGCAGACAGATGCCCACTCGAAGAGATAAAAACGATTTTTGACGGTTCCGTAGGTTCAGGGCAATTGTTACAATTTATTGACTTTGAGCATTTAACAGGGATTGATGTAAATAAAGACAGCCTTGACTGTTGCAAAACTAATTTCCCAAACTCTATTCTGATAAACAATTCATTTTTTGCTGAAATGGATAGGTTTAGTGAAAATCAGTTTGACTTTTGCATTTCAAATTATCCGTTTAGCTTAAAAATTAACGAGTTGAGCGAAATGGAAAAATCAAACATTTTGAACGATGAAGTTTTGAACAAGTTTTTTAAAAACAACAAGCTAACTGGAGTATGCGATTTTCTTTTTATCATAAAAATGATGCAGATGTCAAAGAGGTATTCTATGTTTATTGCTTTCCCGGGCATAGGATATAGGCGACAAGAATTTAAATACAGAGAGTACCTAACGCCATTTGTGAAAGAGATTGGGCTCCTAGAAAATTGCAATTTTGAAACAACGTCCATTAGTGTCCTCTATATTCTCATTGATAAGCAAAACACAGGCGATACATTATCTTTTCGCAAAGATTTTAAAAGTGGAGAGTATGCAGAGAAAAAAATAAAACTAGATGCAGATAATTGGGAAATTACACAATTCCCGAGGGAAGAAATCAAAATAACAAGAGATGAAGTTATAAAACTTGAAAGCGTTGCACGAAAGGAAATACTGAAACGAATTGAACAGCAAATTAAATTTTCACAGTGCATTGAAGAAATTGAGGGCACTGATTTCCCGCCAGTTCAGGACTTCAAAAAATCTATAATTGAATTGCTTGAAAGCATAATACCCGATAACTAAATTTTTTAAAAAAGAAAGTGAGGTTGAATAAAATGACTACTGAAAAATTTAACGATATAATTACTAGGCAAATTGAGCACTGCAAATCAATTTTATGTAGCAAAGCCAAAGAATACGCGACGGCAGACCGACTACATAACTTTAAAGTCGCTGGAGCGTTGCAAGGAGTATCGCCAGTACAAGCACTAATGGGTATGATGACTAAGCATACGGTAAGCGTGGCTGACATGTGCATGAGCGGTGAAACATATCCACAGGAGTTATGGGATGAGAAAATAACAGATAGCATTAATTATTTGTTGCTATTAGCGGCGTTAGTGAGGGAGGAAAACCATGAACAATAATAAAATCTGTTGTCACTACAGTGACGGTGAATGTAAACTACTAGCATACAGGAAATCACCTAAGGATGAGCTAACACCTATGAAATGCGATGGGTGGGATAACAAATGCAAGTTCGCCAAAACCGCCCAACAATTTAGAGACGATAACGACAGGGCGATATTCGTTTGCAGGCAGAAAGGACTTTGCGACAAATGTAAATACACCGAAGTGAAATGCAAAATGAGCATGGAGGGATAGCATGGGAGTTAATGATATCAAACTATATCTAAATCAAGCGTTTTATTTGGACAGACAAATTAACTCGCTGATAAAAGTGAAAGAGGAAACCGTAAGCTTGGCACAGCGTTGCACAGCGAATTACAACAATGACGG
>Ga0116165_1003548_pt1 | contig 10277 bp, 6 predicted proteins | sample AD_JPNMR1_MetaG_FD_89885 | JGI IMG/M metagenome (GOLD analysis project Ga0116165, IMG submission 89885) | Active sludge microbial communities of municipal wastewater-treating anaerobic digesters from Japan - AD_JPNMR1_MetaG | ecosystem: Engineered > Bioreactor > Anaerobic > Digestate | place...
TATTACTAACAATTTGCAAAAAGCACAGGATGAATTGAAAAGAGAAAAGAATATTTTTGGCGAAATAAAAGAATTCTATTATAAAAATTTAGATAAGCTAAAACAAAATAATCAAATTACAAATATAAAGAACTATTTAAGTGATATACAAACTTTTATACAATATTTTGGAAATAATGAGTTATTAAAAGAAAATTATGAAAATTTAAGAATTATAGCAAAATCATCAGATAAAAAAATTGAAAAACTTTCGATCGAAATATATGAATTGCAATTAAAGTATGTATTGTTATCGGATCCTGAATATCAAAGGGTAGAAATAATAAAGCCTGAAATTGGTGATAAGTATGATAAACAACTTCACGAAGCAAATACTCATGGTTCTTCTTTAAGTAAAATAGAAGAAGTAGTGTTACCTGGTTTTAAAAGTTTAGAACAAAATGATACAAAAAAAGCTCTAGTAAAAATAAAATAAATAGGAGTAATTATGCAAAATGAAAATAAGAATAATAGTACTAAAGAAATTAAAATATTTAAACCTGTTAAAAATGAAATAAATAAAGGTGAATGGGGGGATCTAGGTTCTATAGATGATAAAACTATTATTAATGTTGTAGGAAAAATTGACAATAAAGATTTTAAAGCTGAAATAAATATTAAAGATGAAGAAAAAAGTGGTAATTTATATTTTAGAATTGATAATGAGGGAAAAGCTCATTATTGCATAAAAGAGGAGTGCCCAGTGGAAAATGAACTATCTAAAGAAGTTGAATTAATACAAGCAAGTGATTTTACTTTAATGTTTTACGAATTAAAAGAAATTCGAAAAGAAATTGAAAATTTACGTAAATCTCTTGGTACTATTAAAGAAGATCATAAAGATAAGGATAAAGAAAAAAAGAAAAAAAAGAAGAAAGATGATGAGAAAAATGATTACCAAGGTGACAATAATACACAGCAACAAATTTATGATGATGAAAGATCTAATAATTTGGATGAACTTTTCAACAGAAAATTTAACGAGTTGTTTTACGAATTAGGGAAATTTTATAATCAAAATTTAGATAATTTGAAAAAAACAATTATTGAGAACAAAACTGATGTAGAAGAATTTAAACAAGAGGTTATAAATAAAACTGCTAATTTGATTGAAAATAAATTTAATGAAATCATTTCTAATAAAATTGCCAATTTGGAAAATAAAATTATTGAAAATAAAATTGATACTAAACAATTGAAACAAGAACTTTCTTTTGAGAGTGTGATAGAAAGTAAATTAAATGAGTTTAATAGAAAATTTGAAGAGATTAATACCTTAAAAAATGAAATAAATAACTACAAAGGAGAAATATTAGGCAAATTAGATACTATTACTTCAAACGTGCAAAATGAATTGAACCATAAAATAAGTGTGCTGGAAAATGAATTAAAAAATAAAAATAAAAATATTGAAGAACTGCAAAAAGAATTGCAGGATAAGTTAGATGAAAAAAATAGGGAAATAGAAAATCTAAAAAATAAATTAAAGATTGAGGAAAACAAGTGGAAAACGCAAGTGGATAAATTAAATGAAGAAAAAACAAAAGTAGAAGAAGATAAAAAAAGAGTTGAAAATAACTTAGAAGAAATTAAAAAACAACTAGAAAAGCAAAAACAAGAATTAGGTAAAGAAAAGGGATTATTTGGTGAATTAAAAGAGTTTTATGAAAAAAATAAGGATAAAATAGCTGATAATAAACAAATAAGCAATATTAAGGCTTATTTAAGTGATGTGCAAACGTTTATTCAATATTTTGGTAATTACAGATTATTGGAAGAAAATTATGAAATATTAAGAAGTATAGCAAAATCATCTGATAAGAAAATAGATGAATTATCAATGAAGATATATGATTATCAATTAAAATATGTATTATTGCCGAGTACAGAAAATCAAAGAGTAGAGGTAATAAAGCCTGGGATTGGAGATAAATATGAAAAGAATAAACATGATGCTGGTAATCAGCCATCAAGTACTGGTGAAGTTGTAGAGTTATTATTACCTGGTTTTATAAATCCTGCAACAGGCGAAATTAAAAAAGCAGTAATAAAAATCAAAAACTAATAATTAAAAAAGAGGTGTACAATGCCAAAAATTAAATTAGTTAAATTAACAGAAGATTTAAAGAAAAATCTTTCTAATTTTTATGACAATAAAAAAAATGTTGACAGTAACATTAAAATTTCTGAGTTAAAAAAATATTTTCTTGAGAGATTTAACAAACAGTTAGAATTTGAAGTATATCCTGAGGAGATATTAAAAGATAAAGATTTGGGTTTATGGGATTTATTTACAGTAGAAGAGATAGAAGAAAGTATAGAGATAAAAGAGAGTGAAAATGAAGAAGGTTGGGAAGCACGCGATCCTAATTCAAATGATATATTGAAAAATACTGTTGCAATAGATTTTGGAACGTCAAGCACAGTAGTTGCATTTAGAAATAAGGCTGGTAGAAAGGTTTTAATAAGAATTGGAAACACATCTGGTGAAAATGCATTTTCGTCTGAAGTTTATGAAAATCCTTCGATGGTACAGTTTTTTAATATTGAAGGAATTAAGGAATGTTTTAGTTCTACTTATTCAAGGCCCTTTACAAGATGGGGTGATGCCCCTATATCTCACACAGTCAAAAAAAATTTACAAGATAATATAGAAGATAATGCTGTTATAAATCAAATAATTTCAGACTTAAAAACTTTTGTAAAAGAAAATGATGCTAAACCATTAAGATTAGTTGATGACAAAGAGAAAGAATTTGAGATAAAATGGCAACATAATAATGACATAAATAAACTATCTGGTAGTGATGAATTTGATCCGATAGAATATTATGCATACTTAATAGGTCTATATGTAAATAACCAAAACTATAAAACAAGTACAGAACAATATGTAGTATTTACAAAATATCAACTTACAGTACCAGTTAATTTTTCAGAAGAAAGTAAAGAAAGGTTAAGGCGATCATTTACCAGAGGATTAAGAAGATCGATACCGAAATCGTTATTGGATAGGGGTATAGATATACAAGTAGAGATAAAGCATTATGAACCTGTTGCGTATGCAGCTGGGGTAATAATGAATAAAAAGTTAGATGAGCGCGATGTAAATTTTGCAGTATATGATTTAGGGGCTGGAACAGCTGATTTTTCATATGGCCATTTTGGAGAAGCTAAAGATGATAATTATGACTTTCAATTAACATTGTATAGAATAAGTGGTAATAATTATCTTGGTGCAGAGAGTATTTTTAATGAAATAGCATATTATACATATATAGATGATAGAAATTTTGAAAAATTACTAAATGAAAGAATACCTTTTTACATACCATTACAAATAGGAACACCTAGACCAGGATGCGAATTAATAAGGGATAATTCGTGTTATGGTAGAACAAATACTTATTTGCTAGTCAACAAAATAAGAAAATATATTGTAGGTGGTTTTAAGAAAGATAGTGAAGGAGGAAAACCTAAAATTAATTTTAACATTATTCCAGATAAAAAGAGTGAAAAGACAAAAAATATAGAAATAACACTAGATTATAGCTTTACAAACGAACATTTTACTAAAAAAATTTACGAAGGCATAAGACAATTTTTTATGGATTTAAGTAAAGCATTTAGTGGCAAAGAAGAAGTTAAGAAAATAGATATATTTTTAGCTGGTAATGCAAGTAAATCAATAGTTGTAAAAAAATTATTTGATTTAGTTGTACAATATATAAATGGTAAATATGAAGAATATAAAGCTGATGATAGTGGTGATGAAAATAAGAATATAGAAGAAGTGATAAAAGAATTCTTTGCAAAAGAAGATAAAACATTTTTAGATGATTTGAAAGGGAAATATGAATTTGAAATACATCAGCCATCAGAAGATAAAAAGAATGAAGAAGATAAAGAGAATAAAGAAGATAAAAAGAATAAAGACTATCCATTTACCTGCAAAACCGGAGTTGCGTTAGGTTTGGTTGAATTGATAGGTGGTAAAATTAAATTTGAGGACAAAAGGCCGGCAACATTTAACTACTACTTAGGTAGATACAAAAAAAGAAAGTTTGAAGTAATAATTAAACGTGATGCTGAAATAAATTGGTATGACTTTGGAATGTTTTCACCTGATACAAATGAATATACACTTGTATTTACAAAAAATACGGAAGTAGAAAATAAAGAATTCCGTGAAGGAGAAACGGATATTTTTAGAGAAGAGATAATACAATTTGATGATACTGAGGGTAAAACTTTATATGTTAAAGTTATAAATCCAGATGAAATAATATGTACAGCTCAAAACAGTGTAGAAGATATACCAAAAGAATTTAAGGAGAAAGAGATTTCGAAGGAAGTATTAGAAAAAGTAAAAAAAGGAGAATATCCAGACTTTCAAATAGTTAAACTAAAATACTGAGAAAGTGATGAAGATATCAACATTAAAAATAAAAAAAGAGCATTTACCTGGATTTGGTAGAATCTTAAAAGATTATATCATACAGGAACGTAAGAGTTTAATTAAGGATTTAATAATTGTAGAAAAACCGGTGAAGCTAATCTATGATGTTTTTTTAAGTAATTTATTTTATCTACCAAATCAAGAATATAAAAATGAATTAGATAGCTATATTCAGGATTATAAGTTTAAATTGCCTGGGAAATCACAAGTACAGAATTTGTCATTAAAATATGATGAAATAAGCAATAAAAAATTTTATGTTGAAGAAAGTTGTTATTATCCAGAAAATAAAGAAGTGGTGGGGTATCTGTATGTAATAAACCGGATCCCCATCACCGGTTTTTTTGAAATACTTTCGAAATTAAATGGCGATATAGAATTACGCGGAAGTAATTTTATAGATGATGCCTTTAAGTATATTTATCTACAAAAATACAAATATCAATTAAATATAAATGGATATCCTGATGTAGTTGTAGTTGATAAAGATAAAGGTTTGTGGGATTTATATTTAACTGATGATACTAAAAATATTTTAAGTTTTAGGCTCACAAAAGAAAAATGGGAAGCAAGAAATCCTATACAAGAAGATATATTAGATAATTATGTAGCTATAGATTTTGGAACGTCAAGTACAGTTGTTGCTTATAGAAACAGAGTAGGTAAAAAAGTTTTAATTATGCTTGGTGCTACTAATGCAACTACTATTAAAGATAAAAATATTTTTGAAAATCCTACATTACTAAAAATTAATGACTTCAAAGAATTACAAAAAAATTTTAATAGCACATATCATAGACCATTAACTTTTTGGAAAGATGCTATAGCTTCTCATTCAGTTAAAGAAGATATTGATAAAGATCTTATTGTTGCAAAAGAGTTAAATCAAATATTAGCTAACTTGAAAATATGGCTAAATACTAATGATAATTTTACAATCCGTGGTGAGGATGTAAACGGTAATGAATTTGAAATTATCTATGATTATGAGAAAAATTCCTTTAATACTTTTGATCCAATTGAATATTATGCATATCTTTTAGGATTACTTATTAACAATCAAAGTATCAAAACAAGTATCAATGAATATGCTATTTTTACTAGATATTTTTTATCATTCCCCGTAAAATATAGTAGTAAAAGTAAAGAAAGGCTACTAAATTCTTTTAAGAAAGGTCTTGAGAGAAGTATACCGGAAAGTGTATTTAATGAAAAAAAGAACTTTAAAATTAAAGTTAGTATTGATTATACAGAACCAATTGCGTATGCAGCAGGTTTATTAGCACAAGAAAAATTATTAGATGAATTACAACAGGCTATAAATTTTGCTGTAATCGATTTTGGTGGTGGTACAGTGGATTTTGCTTTTGGTAAATATGATAATATTACTGAAAAATTTCAAGATGCCAACAAAGATTATCAAATAGATTTAATGAATGTTTGGGGAAATGCTTATTTAGGTGGTGAAAACATCTTAATGAATATTTGCTACGAAGTATTTACTATTGATGAAAATTTTGAAATATGTTTAGAACAGGAAATCCCTATTTTTATACCTGAAAATATTATTACACCAAGATTAGGTTGTGAAAGAATAAAAGATAATTCCAAATACGGCAAAGCAAATACGCTTACTTTAATGAACATTATCAAGAAATATATTCATAATAATCTTGCAGATGAATTTATTTTGAATGATGTAGGTATTGGAATATTTTATGATATGAAAGGCAGATTATTCTCTGAAAAATTAAATGATAAAAAAAATATTCCAAAATTAAAGTTAGAGAAAGAACTTCTAAGAGAAGCATATTTTAAATATGTTTTCAAAGTAATGAAAGAATTTTTTATACAAACATACGTATCGTTTAAGGAAAGAAATAATGATGATGTATATATACTCTTAGCGGGTAATGTGTTTAATTCGGAGGTTGTGAAAGATTTTATTAAAGTATTAATTAACAAAGTTAACAACAATAATAGCTATTCCTTAAAAAGTGGAATAAGTAGCTACATTATCAATTATATAGAAAAACAAGATTTATATTTTCTTGATAACTTAAAATCAAAAATGAAGCTTATTTTAATTTATCCTACAGAAAGTAAACATCAAGAAAAAGATTATCCATTAACGTTAAAAACAGGTACTGCAATAGGACTATTGGAACTTGTTGATGGTAGAACACATATAGTAAATAGATTACAAAATCAAACTAATTTTAATTTTTATGTTGGGAAATTTGCTAGAAACAAATTTGAAGATATTATTAAACCGTACAGTGAGTATGATAAATGGTATAACTTTGGTAAAATTGCTCATAAAACAAAAAGTTTCAGATTAGTTTATGCTGATACTGCTGAAGTAGAAATAAAACAATTTAATCAATATCACGATAAAGAAAATTTTTACGAAAAAATCATAGAATTCGATGAAATATATGGCGAATATTTATTTGTTAGGATAAAATCTAATGATGAAATATATTGTGCACTAAGTGATGATGAAAATAAACTTCCTAAACAGATAGATAAAAAAAGTATTGAAAAATTTCATATTAAAATAATCACACTCTAATAAAAAAGGTGGAATATGCAGATATTAGAAATATTAAGTTTTTTAGTCCCAACGGATTTATTTCAATTATTTTTTCTTATAGTTATAACAGCTGTAATAACTTTGAATATCATCTATCTGAAAAAAATAGCAAACGAAGAAACGTGGATGAATAATTGGGAAAATAATAGTTCCGCTAAATTGGATGATGATTTAGATCCGGAGTTTGGTTCTGTTATAGAATTATCAAATGCGGTATCATCAAAAGCAGAACAATGGGCTGAGGTTGTGCCGGGATTAGTTCTGGTATTTGGGTTACTTGGTACATTTGTTGGTTTGGGTGTAGCGTTAAATCACGCAAGTAATGTTATAGGTAATGCTCAATCATTAAAAACTATGGCTATTTCGGATGATTTTATGAGTATGATAGTTGGTATTGGTACAAAGTTTAAAACATCATCCTGGGGTATAATTGGTTACTTAATCATGAGAAATTATTATTCTGTTTCTGGTTACGAAGAAAGAAGATTGAGATGGACAATAGCAAAAGTTGCACGAATTAATAAAGAGAAAAAAGATAAGTATATAAAATTTGAATTGGAAAAATATAATAAAGTTGAAAATCTGTTTAATGAAAATAATAAGAAACTTGAAACTTTACTTGATAATATCAAGAATGAAATGACTGAACAAAAAAATCTAACAGAAAAGCAAAATAATTATATCCTTTCTCAAAATAAACTTTTTGAAAAACTTAATGACATTATAGAAAAGATGAATAATAGTATAGAAGTCATGACATCTAACACGGATAGAATGCAAGAAAATACTTTACAAATGAAGCAAAATATTATTGAATTTACAGACAAAGCCAACAATAATATAGAAGCGATATCAAAAGCTAATAGTGAGATTGCAGAATCGGCTCAAAAAATTTCTGTATCTGCTGATAAAATTGGTGATGTATCTAATAGCTTTATGGTAGTAATAGATAATGTGAATACAGCGTTTAATGATAATATAAAAGATTTTCGCAACGTTATGCAGGGTGAACTAAAATCTAATATCGATACACTTATCAATAGTTTTGTGAATATAGTAGATAATAACCTTAACAAAGTTTTAGAAAAATTCACAACTGAAGGAATTGCTAATTTAACTAAAAAAATAGATGAAGCTAATAATACTTTCAACCAAACTTTAGAAGATTTTAATAATATACTCAAAGAGCTAAAAGAAGAACTTAAAAATATTAGTAGCAATATTGATGAAAGTTATCAAGAGTTTAATGATAATTTATCATCTTTAATGGATGAAAATAATAATAACTTTAAAGATGTTATTGCAACTTTACAAAATAATACCATCGAAAAAATTAATCAATTAACAAAAGAATATTCAAATATATTTTCAAACAAGTTGGAAGAATTTGCAACTAAGCTCAAAGAATTTTCTGAAAATAATCAACGCTTGTTGAATGATATCAAAGCAAATAATGATGAGTTTTTGAAAAAGTATACTGATGACAATAACAAATACTTAAAAGAAATGTTTACATATTACAAAGAAAACAACGAAAAAGCAATAGCATCACTCAATGATATTATTGAGAAAATGGTTAAAAATATTGAAATGACAGTAGAAGAAAATAAAAAATCAATGGTTGATGCTTTTAATAATTATTTAAATCAACTATCATCATACTACAAAGATAACAATGAAAAAGTTGCTACATCTTTTGAGAAAACACTTGATAATGCGGTATCAAATTTATCTAATAAACTTGAAGGTAATAAAGAAGCTATAACGTCATCCTTTAAGAATTTAGCAAATGATTTAGTACAAAATTTTGAAGAAAATATTGGAATTTTAGATGATATCAAAGCTAATTTACTGGCTTTTGAAAATGAAGCTAAAAAGATTAATCAAAATTTTGAAAGTGCAAAAATAATAAGTGAAAATATAAGTGATGAAATTAAAATTATCAGAGATAACATAGAAAAATATACAAAAAAATCTTAATAAATTGAAATTGTAATACCTACTTATATTTGAGAAAGTTCTATTTTATCAAAAATATAATGCATAAAATGGATATTAAGATAGTGTTATCAAGAAGTTTTATAAAATATATTTTGTTTAAATTCCCCTTTAATCTTAAAGTCAATAAAGGAGAAAAAAATTGAAAGATAAACCAAGTGAATGGATATCAATTTCTGATTTGATGGCCGGTATAATGGCTGTTATTATGCTTTTATTGATTATGTCTGAATTAAAACAACAAGCAATGAAATATAAATTGCAATATGAACGTAAACAAAAAGTAATGCAAGTTTTTGAGGTTATGAATACTAAACTTCAAAAACTAGATATTGCAAATTTAGCCACATTTGATACAGTATCTAATAAAATAATATTTAAGGATGCAATATTTGAAAAAGGTAGTGCAAAATTAACAGAACCAATCAAAAAAGCATTTTCAGAGGTAAAATACTATATTGTTGACTTGTTAAAGAAAGATTCAACAGTAGTAATTTCTGTAGATGGCCATACGGATGATGATCCAGTAAAAAGTATAGTTACTGATTATAATAAATATGGTGCAGTGTATGATGATAATTATACACTATCTGCAGCAAGAGCTCGTGAAGCAAGAAAGATATTAATTGGAGATTTACCAAAAGAGCTATCAGACCGTGTAATAGTTGCAGGATATGGATCAACAAGGTTATTAGATAAAAATAATCCATTATCAGCAGTAAATAGAAGGGTTGAAATAAGTATTAACTTTAAATAAGACAAGAGTTATCCCCTATGCCAACAATAATAGTACTCATACTGGTTTTTGCAAGCCTTTTTGGAACTAAGGCAATGCGGTGGGTCGCGTTGATTGTAAATCTTATCCTACCTGATTCCATTCCCTATCTTGATGAAATAGTTATGATTTTAGGCGTACTTAATGGCCACAATTTACTACCTGGTGAATTACACGAAAGTTTAGCAAAATTAAAAATAGGGTGTGGTATTGCTTTAGTTGTACTTATTGTTTTAGCAATCCTTGGTTTTTGGGGGATAATACAAGTGTTTAATTTTTTGTTTTAGTAACAATGTGGTTTTAATATGATATCAAAAGAAATTTTAAATGATTATCTTCAAAGAGTAGATGAACTCCATAATATTATGAGTTCATATGAATTGAGTACAGAACAAATTGAAAAAATTAAA
>Ga0116165_1003565_pt1 | contig 10250 bp, 10 predicted proteins | sample AD_JPNMR1_MetaG_FD_89885 | JGI IMG/M metagenome (GOLD analysis project Ga0116165, IMG submission 89885) | Active sludge microbial communities of municipal wastewater-treating anaerobic digesters from Japan - AD_JPNMR1_MetaG | ecosystem: Engineered > Bioreactor > Anaerobic > Digestate | place...
GTCCCGCGTGATATATTCAAACCGTCGTTTGCGTCTGAACGGCGTAGTCACCACACCTGTTGCCAAAGCCAATTCCTGCTGCGCCTTAATCCACTCGCGGGCACGTGGGAAAGCACTGAAGAACTGCTCTTGCAGCTCCTTGGCCTCAGTAACAGAAACGCCAAGCTCTTTCGCCAACGCCTCTACCGACTGCCCGTATATGGTAGCGAAGCTGAGGCGTTTCGCTGCCTGTCGCATCTCTTTTGTAACTTCCTTCGGCTTCTTGCGGAACATAATGCAAGCCGTTCGAATGTGTACGTCGCTGCCCTCTGCCAAAGCCTTGATAAGGTTCGGGTCTTTGCAGTACCACGCCAAAACGCGCACCTCAGCTTGCGATAAATCAGCCTCGACCAACGTGTACCCTGGGGTGGCGATGAAGGCGTTCCTAGCCTCCTCCGTCCGGGGGATATTTTGAAGGTTGATAGGGTCACTGCTGGAAAGACGCCCCGTAACAGTGCCGTGGAGGTTAAAGTTGGTATGGACACGCCCTTCGTCGTCGGCAGCGTCAAGCAGAGCCTCCACGTAAGTGCGAAGCATTTTGAGCTTCCCCCGGTATTCCAAGATTTTGGCAGGCAGTGGGTGAAAGTCTTGGATAACCGCAAGCGCGTCTTTATCTGTAGACCACCGCCCATCAGGTATTGGCAGCCTCAGGTCGTGGTAAAGCAACTGTGCCAGTTGTTTTTGAGAGCGCGGGTTGAACTGTCTGCCTATCAGATGGTACATCTCCTGCTCCAAAGTCTGTGTTTCGTCTCGGAGCTTGCTGGCTAAGCCCTGCAAGTATTCGCGGTCTACCATGATGCCAGTGTACTCCATGCACGCCAACACGTTGGCGGCAGGGTAAAGTACGTTGTGTAGAAGCCAGGTGCCGTCAGCATCCAGCTCCCGCCGTAGTACATTTCTAAGGGCATACGTATATGCTGCGTCATACGCATTGTACTTCCACAGCTCAATTGGGGGACAATCTTCCATATGAGAGTAATACTCCCTAATGGGTGCGTCGTAGTCGGGTACGTTTAGATACTGCCTTACCAAAGGCTTTAACTTATGCACACCAGGGCGCTCGTCCAAGGTGTAAGACATCAGCATGGTATCTTCCCCAACGCGAACGTCTGACACACCAGCACGCCACAACTGCTTTACGTCAAACTTCAGGTTGTGCCCTATGAGCACTTTGCCCTTCAAGGCGCTGTTCAGCATTGGGACAGTGCGCTTGTCCACAAGAGCGTCTTTGGTGACCACTACAGCCTTGTCTCCTCGCCATGCCAGCCCTATACACAAGAGGCTCCCGTCGCTAGCGGTTTCTACGTCTACCGCAACTTCAGACAAGCTCTCCAGACGCTCTACAAGCTCCAGAACATGGTCATGGTTGTGCAAGGTCACGTACTCTACCTCCTGTGCCACCGACGTTAGAACCTTCTTTTCATGTAGATACAAAGCTGCACGTTGCATGTCCCTAATCAAATCGATGTAATATCCAGGGCTGCGTAGCACCGCAGCTGGGTGGTACGTAGGTACCACAAAGGCGTTGACATCGGCACACCAGTTGACGGTGCCATGAACATCCCCCATGTTGTGTCTCCCCATCAGTGCTTGCACCGCCGCGTTGCCCAACGCTACAACCATCCTGGGTGCCCTCTGCCGTATCTCCGCTATTAGCCTGTTTCGGCAGGCCACTATCTCTTTGGCTTTTGGTGCACGGTGTGGTACTGGCCTACAGTTTACAGCGTTGGTGATGTAGCACGCATCCCTGTCTATACCGACTTCTTCCAAAACTTTGTTCAACAGTTGCCCTGCCCTGCCTACAAACGGCTTACCTTCCAATACTTCGGTGTCGCCGGGAGCTTCTCCGACAAGCACTAAGTCAGCCGTATCAGGGCCGTAGCCAAACACCATAGGGCACCCTTTAAGCCCACACTTGGTGCACATTGCTTGTTCTTGTTGCAGTAGCAAGAACTACCACCCCGCTTCCATAACCTTTTTTGGACAGCGGTGAAGCGTGTACCATACGGCATGACGCAAGGCGTCACGAGCGTGCGGTTTGCCTCGAAACATGGGGCTTTTTTCCATTTTCCGTGTATGCGCCTGTGCTGGTTTGCGTACAGACGCGGGTTGTTCCACAAGCTCGACCTCATGCCCGCATCGGGAAACCCAAGCCTTTATTGCACCGATTATTTGGCTCGGACGCATGGAGTCCCAACCGAGAGACTTTGCCATCCACGGATAAAGCCTGAACTCCTCTACCACTACAACGTCAGGTTGCCAGTAGTCGAGGTAAAGCAGTACGTCCTCAAGACTTTTGGCCTCCACTACGCTCCGACATGACAATGTGCCGTTCAACTCCAACAACACCATTCCGGTTCTTCCTCCGGGGTCTACGCCTGCGATTAGCACGTTTCTCGACCTTCCTCCTTCTCTCCTCGGCGATTTTTCTCAACGCTAACTCCCGCATACCATCTACGTTATAGCCCAGCAAATCGGCTAAGTCCTCAAAGTCTGTAGAGAGGAAATATTTGTCATCAAGATCATTTATCGCTCGCTTTATAACACTCAACCCTAATACTCGATACGGATCAATTTCCGGCGGCCCCACTCCAAACACCTCCCAAGTCTTCCAGGTCGTAGCGCACAACCGCATCCATTACGCGGTCTTTGCGCAAAAAATATGCCCACTCCCCACGAACATGCTTTTTCCACAACTGGCGGCGGTATTGTCGTGTGTTGTCAATGATGCCCGTTGATACCAGTTCCCGACCAACCCGCTCCGCCGATACCTGCTTCTCGTCCAAACCAAGGTACTCGGCGACGACCCGTCTCAAGGTCTTACGCATATACCACTCACCATCACTCACAACCTCTACAGGGACCAAACCGTCTTCGTCATCGCCCCCTAGCGATAGAAGTTTCCAACACGCCCATATCACCGCTGTCGTGTATGACCCCTGTTCCTGCCCAAGTTTCTCCATCATACACGCGGTAGCGTAATTTGCCAGTCGTTGCAACATACCCATACCACCCACTGTGTAAGCTATACACGCGGGTACAAGCCACAGCTCCCGCTCGCGGTTGGTTATTCCCAAATCTCTCAGCAACGTCAAGACGCTGGTCACGTTGTTTGCTAAGTGCGTTGCGTAGGTTAACCCAAAGAAGTACAGTTTGTTGCGCAAAAGCTGTAGCCTCCGTTCCTGCTCGAACAACACCAAGTCCTCGACCTTCGTGCCTGTCGGAGCACGTCCAACCTTGACTAGTATGGCCCGGTCCGCTAGTGCGTCAGGCAAGCGGTTCATGGTAGCAAATGCTTTCGGAGAGTACGGGTCATAGCCTCTTGGAGTGTGTGAATCTCCTTCGGAGCGGATGCGCAGCTTTCCCCTTTGGTAGCTGCTTAGAAGTACGCTCAGGCGGTCATCTACACCTCCCTGTATGACTATAGGTGAGCTTGTGAACTCGGCTTCATCCACCAAGGCCGTACACTGCCCCATACCAATTGCTCGCGCAAGAGCCGCTGTCGATATGTCCACGGTACTTAAAGCGTTATAGCAAAGCTTCTCCAAAAGCGTTAGTGTTCGTGATTTTCCTGTCCGTCTTGTGCCGACAAATGCCAAGTAACTTGTACTGTCGAAACACATATACACGTAGGTACTCATCACCCAAAGTGCGAGTACAAAAGGCGTTTCTGGATGCGGATACCACATAAATTCTGCAAACACACTAGATATTTCGTCTAAGAGCTCTGCCGCATCAAGCTCCCTTCCTGAGCTCAACCACTCAAACACATTGTAAGGCGTTTCCTTATCCACACTCCAACGAGCGTAGTCGGTTGGCAGCGGTAGCCCCTTTGGGGGATCAAGCAACGACCTTTCCGTAGTAACGAGCTTGAATGTGAACTCGTCCGGTGTGCACGCCCTCGGATTGGTAGGAAGCCATAACCCGTAATAGAAAACCCCCTTATAGAAATCCTGTGATACCGCTATGTAGGCACGTCTCGGCTCGTCCAAAGGCACGGGTGTCGTAGCATCGCGGGAGGCTGCCAGCTCTTGGAGCATCCTTTGTAAGGCGGTCTTGGTTAATCCCCCGGCCTTACGCGCCTGCTCCAAAAAGTACTCCCGCTCAATGCCGTCAAGTTTTTGGATAACTCCGTCCAGCTTCTTGATGATACGTATCTTGTCCTCATGACTTTCCGCGTTTTTTAGGCCCTGTATAAGCTCGTCCAGCCGAGGTTTCCGCTGTTCTTCCATATTCCTTACGCTGTTTAGCTTTGCCTGTGCCCACTCCACGGCATCTGGGTCGCCAGGGTGCTCACCCATTGGAGGCTTGTTGTTTCGGTTCCACGTTAAGAGCAAGGCTAGAACCTCTTCATCGCTCAGCCCGCGACGAATCCACCGCCCGACAAGCCGTATGGCAGCATTGTCCCGCTGTCCAACAGGCACACCTTGAAGAAGCTCCTTATACCAGGGCTCCTCTGATTCGTCCTTTACAGCTACGGCCAGGGTTTTCTCCAACAACCAAAGAGGAAACCCTGCGAGCGGCGCACTTGCATCAATCCATGTGTAGTGCCCATTTTCAAGCTCGGACGGCGGTGCTACTACGTATCCACCATCCCCACGTATATCTACACCAGGCTTTACCTTGACCCCGTTGCGCACCCTTCCCCCAGGGTGCTTATAGTACAGGTGGTAGCCCCCGTTGGGAGTACTTACCATCCGCGTTGGTGGTAGTCCGGCCAAAGCCTGGGGGTCATCCACATCCACAACGACTACCCCGGAAATGCTCCCAGTAACAACCGCTACGTTTAGCTCCGGGTATCTGCCCCACCAGTCCTGTATTTCTTCGTCTGTCACCAGGCGCTCTTGAAGGTCTTTCCACGAATCCAGCGCTGGCGTTTTACTTTTAGGAAGTATGGGTATCACGTTAAAGCCACATTTCGTTAAGCTCACTACATCGTTGACGGTTGTCATGTCCCACTTCCTCCCATAAAAGAATGGCCGGGATAGCGTTGGAGGTAGCCTCTTTTGGCGGGGGAGGGAACCGCCGTGCCGACAACGCTACCCCTACACCACCAAGAGAGTCGGCACTCTTGGGGTATGCCAATTAACGACTAGAAGTTGATAGCTTTCTTCTTCGCCTTGTTGTTGGTTTCGTCCGGCAGGGCTTCAACACGCTTTACACGGTTGCGGGTCTTGCCGTCGTACTCCTCAATACCAACTTGAATACGCACGCGCTTGTTATGCAGTTGGTCTGTATCCAGCGCGAATTTGCGGTTGTCATCGGTGAGAATCCCTACGGCTTTTAGCAACTGCCCTAGCTTCCAGCGGGCTTTGTCGGTAAGTACGTAGTTTTCGAAGACTATACGCCCAGTGTACTGCGGGTGATTCTGCACGACAAAGGGAATGTTCAGAACTTCATTTCCGGCTTGAGAATTTCGCAACTCTATGCGCGATGCGTCAATGACGGCCTCGTACACGCCCGCCGGGATCGGTTCTGGAGTATCAATATCCACATTGGTGAAATCAAGCAGTAGTTTTGGCATTTCCACACACCTCCGCAAAAATTTTGGTAAAGTTTGGATTATCAACAATGGCTGCTAAAGCCCCTCCGGGGTTTTTGGCTACGTAGTTATCTGTTGATTCAACCAGCAGCTTTCGGACTACCCTCCCATCTTCGTCCGGGTTTTCTACAGCTTTCAAACAACCTACTAGGTTGAACAACCCTGGAAGTTCCATTGCAAGGGACTTTGGCTGTACCAAAGGGATTTTCATCAGTTCGGTACGGATGTCTTGCACTAAGCAAGTCATGACCACGTGCATCGGCAGGTCCCTGAACATGCGTACCATATAGCGGAGACGCTCTGCTACACGGAACCAGTCCCCTTGCTCTGGAACATCCGGGTCATGGCTAGGCCTGCGACTGGTAGCGCTCTCCACTATAGCACGCATCAACCTGCGGTTCAGATCTGTAAGACTGTCCAATACAACTGTTTTGAAATCATGTTCATCGCTCTGCAAAAAATCAAATGCTTCTTCCAGATCTTCCCACGTGGATACGGGCCACACCGCTATCTCCGTGCCTAGGTCCTTCTGGACTTTAAGCATTGTGGCTTTGGACACATCATACTCGGTCATCAGCACTAACGGGTTAGGTGCGGTACATGCCAAGTAGGTCTTGCCCGCTCCCGGTTCACCATAGACCAAAGCCTTCACGAACAGTGGCATGTCACCTGCCATTCGTATCTTAGGGTGCAACTGTTTCGGTGGAGTCATCACTTTAGCCATCTTCAAGTCACCTCCTCACTCAACGTAGTCATCGTAGATAGTTAGTTCCAGGTCTACACCCAACCTAGACCCAGGTTCAGGGAAATCAACTATCCAACTGTCGTAAGTGTTGCGCATGTACTGTAACAGCTCCTCGGCGGTGTTGAACTCCTTTATCTCCTCAAAGTCCCAATCGGACGCCTTCTCGATGCTAACACGCATCACTAGACCACCTCCTCATCGGTAATTAAAGCAGGTTCACCAACAGTAAAAAGCATATCCTTGATGCCCTCTACATCAGAGCCGTCTTCCTCAGCGATACACAGCTCTCTGTACGGGCATTTCCATCCGCAGTGGAAACCCGGCGAAGGGATGTATAACTTATCGGTTATTATTTGCCTGTAAATGTGGTAGAGCCTGCGACGTAGGTTTTCTATCTCGAAACCGTTGCGCAGCACCTTCGTGCGGTGCACAATACTGGACTTTGCCTTCGCCGGGTCAACCTTGCGGACTATGGTGTATATCACCCCCACTACTTTTCTGTCAGGGTATAGTTGGCTGGCAGCCAGCAGGTAATACCCTGCTTGGCTGTCCAAGCGCAGGACAGTTTCAGACGGGACGCTTTTGTAAAACTTGTGCTCTAGAAGCCAAATATTTCCATAAACGTCTTCCGCAATACCGTCGAACGTGCCAACCTGAAAGGCGCTTCGGATACGCCGCTTCTCACCCCAAACTGGCACCGCAAACGGTTGCTCAACGGCAATGACGCGGAAAGTATCTTTCTCTCTAGCCCAAGGGATATAGGCTTCTATCAGCTTCTTTCCAAGTGTGGCTTGGTCTAGCAACTCCTCCCACTGCTTATCGTCCGCATAAGGCTCAATACGAGCCAACTGCTCCTGCACGTCAGACTCATAAGCTACCAGTGCATCCTCGCCCCTGTAATGCGCGGCTAGGGCTGCGTGACAAGCTCTCCCGATAAACAGCTTTGGGCTTGTCACTTTAGGAACCAGTTGCTCTACATACTGATACCTATACATACGAGGACATGTCTGGTAAGTATTAATCTGACTGGCATGGATTTCCATTACGGGCCACCTCCCTTTAAAATTTATTAAATTATTCCGCCATCTAGCCGCATAACCCCTTTTACGGCCCCTACTGTCATGCGCGGAGCAGCGTTACTCCCTACGCAGGCGCTCTGCGATGTGTTCTACAGCACCAACCGTCTCTTTCTTCATAGTCAGGACTTCCTCTACATACTCATCAACGGTAGACTTCATTAGCAAGTTCATGACATGTACCGGCTTGGTTTGCCCCTGTCGGTGTGCCCTCCCTACGGCCTGAATCTCGTTCTCGGCGGGAACCCAAGACTTATTGAGGAACACAACTACATCTGCCGCTTGTAGATTAAGTCCCTCCCCAGCGGCTTGGATTGTACCTATGAGTACCCGGCAGTCTTCGTTTTTATTGAAGCGCTCCACGGCCTCAGCTCTGGCTTTGGTGCTCATGTCGCCCGTAATAGGGACGGCCCCGAATGGCTTGAGCTTTGGTAAGAGGAGCTTCACGTACTCTGCAAAAGTAGTGAAAATCAACACCTTATGGTTTGGGGTTAATTCCTCCAGCAAATCCAGCAAGGCGTTGGTTTTAACACTCTCATCAGGCCCTCCTACAAGGGCAGGAGAACACACCACTTGGCGCAACCTGGTCAACTGCGCCAACACAGACGGAGCAGTTATGATTCGCTCCTCATCCAACACTGCCAAAAACCTGGTGCGAAGCTCCCGGTATATGCGCCTTTGTTCGCCCTCAGTATCTAACCACACGTTTTCCCAAGTGACGGGCGGAAGGTCAAGCAGTGACTTGTCGCGCCTCAGCATCAGCGGAGCTAGCTCCTTCGCCAACTTCTTGGGGTCTTTCACTCCGCCTATTTCCCTGCCACCCCAATAGCTGTAATCCCATTCGCAGTGACTATCAACCCATTTCCAATAGCTGGTATAAACATCTGGTCGGATACAATGCAGTAAGGACCACATCTCAGTTGGATGGTTTGGAGCGGGTGTAGCCGTGAGAAGCCACACGTACTGGATTTTCTTCGCCAGCTTGTGGACGGCCTTAGAGCGCTGGGCCTTCCTATTTTTTATAGCGCTGGCCTCATCAACGATTAGCACGTTGAAATGCATCTCTAAAAGTTCGTCGAGCCTTTTCACAACTGTTTCGTAGTTAGTCACGATCCAAATTGCCAAAGGGTTTGGCATAGGTAGGCGGTTCTGTGTAGTTAGTACGAATGCGTCAATCCCTGCCCAGCGCTTGATTTCGTGTAACCAGTTGTAAAGCAGCGTCTTTTTAGTGACTATGAGAACGTGTCTCGCACGTACCTCCATAGCCGCACGGATAGCCTCTGCGGTCTTTCCGAGTCCCACGTCGTCGGCCAAAATACAGGATGTAGCGTCGGCAAGAAAGCGCACCCCTACCCGCTGATATGGCAACAGCCCTTGGGGGTACTTCACAACTGCATCTTTAGCAAAATGCAGGCTGACAAGATGCTGGGTTCTTCCAGCTTCCATGCTCAACCAGCGTTCTGCCTGGTGTGACATGACTATTGGAATGTCCAATTGCGTCGGGTCAACAGTAGGAGGGACTTTCCAAGCCTTTAGTTCGGGCATCCATTTCGCCCCAAGCTGCTTTAATCTCTCTTTATATGCATATGCATCCGTAACAAGGTATCCAGCTACCTTGTTTCCAGTAGGTTTGTATAGGTCTAAGTATGGCATACCTCCTCAGTACACACCTCCCAAAAATTCTTGACAATATTTAAATGTATACGTATAGGCTGTAGTAATTAATCAAATAGTCTCTCAATAGGCAAACCAAGGACTTCAGCAACACGTCGCGCATGGCGCAGGCTTGGAGTGCGCACCCCATATTCCCAAGCCTCCCACGTGCGACGGCTAACTCCAACTTGTTGGGCAGCCTGTTTTTGCGTCCACCCCCGCATCCTGCGGGCTTCCCGTAAGGTTTGTCGCATATGCATATGCACCGCCCCCTCTGCGTATACTACTTATAGTGTAAGTATAGTATAGCGGAGAGCAATTGTCAAGGAGGGATGTTTATGACTACGTTCGGCACAAAGCTAAGGAAGCTTCGCGAAGCTAAAGGCTTGACACAGGCGGAAGCCGCGGAGCTAGTAGGCATTCCTACAAGAACCTTAGAAACCACAAAAAATAAGTACTTCTAGCAAACACTAGACCCCCTAGCAGGTGACTCTTAATCACAAGGTTGGGGGTTCGACTCCCTCATGGCCCACCAAGTAAAATCGGGCTTCTGAGAAACTCAACTCAGAAGCCTTTTTTATTTCCGCTGCAATTTCGCTGCAATTCACTCAAAAATACTTTTGTTGGCCAGGGTAAATTGCAGCGCTCTCTGCTACCAAGAAGGAAGCAGTCTGTCTAAACTAACTATGACTTTTCCAACTACGCAAGGAAATGTAGTCTACTTCTGCATATTCCTTCCCGTTTACCTGCCAGTGCTCCCTACTTCGTCCGACGGGCCAGTCGACGAAGGTTTTGGCACGCAAACTGTATAGCTTGCGTCTTCCCGCGAATCCGAAATGAGAAGCCTGGCAAACGATATACCTAGGCTGTCCTTTTCTATTTACTAATAAGGTGAAATCCCAGCCGTGCTCTCCCTCGCTTACCAAGGGATAGCACGTGTTAGGGTCGGCAGTGTTATCTCCTAATACTTCCGCGAGCTCATTTACTTTCCTCCTAAACGCTACTTTGTCCATACTATCCTCTCCTTTCTTTTAGTGATTGTTTGGACGGTGGTGGAAGAAGGTCCGTATCGAGTTCGACCGTAAATTTCATTATTCATTCCTCCTCTTCTTCAATTATGGCCTCTCACCGAGCAGATTATACATGCTCAATGAGCTCTTCCACCTCTTGCGCAGAAAGCAACCTGCCTACAGGA
>Ga0116165_1003567_pt1 | contig 10247 bp, 13 predicted proteins | sample AD_JPNMR1_MetaG_FD_89885 | JGI IMG/M metagenome (GOLD analysis project Ga0116165, IMG submission 89885) | Active sludge microbial communities of municipal wastewater-treating anaerobic digesters from Japan - AD_JPNMR1_MetaG | ecosystem: Engineered > Bioreactor > Anaerobic > Digestate | place...
CTTTTAGAGGGCTCCCTCTCAGAGGTCCAGCCCAAATTTTATAATATTACAGCTCCATCTATATTGGTAAATATTCTATCTTTTAAAGATTCCTCCTCAATAGCAGTCACAACAGTCCTGGTTGGTACATTTATAACAAAAGCCTTGCCATTTATTATAACCAGAGAATCTCTCACTCCTTTTGAATTAGCTAGATCTATAGCCTTATTTATCCTATTTATCTCCTCCTGACTTATCTCTATTTTTCTCAGAAGGATTCTCTCCTGGGCATGTTTGGAGATATTAATCTCTCCTGTTTTCAGTTTTGACTCCAAGACATCTCTGAAGCTTACATCTGTACTATTCTGAATACTTTTCGTTACCTGATTTATCCTGCTATCTACATCTTCTATCCTTCTAACCATCTGATATCACCTCCGATCTCTTTTCTAAAATTGCTGTGGAACCTTCTATTAAAATGGGTCTAATAGAAAATGTTTCTATTATCTCTGGTGATGGAGCCCCTGTCGAGTCTTGTAGTAAGACTTATGGTAAAAAGTTGTGTGATTGTTCTAAGAATGGTATCAAATATTGTGACTGCAAGAGAAAATTCTCTGACCATTCTGCCAGGTGGGGCCGGGATAGTTATCATAGACACGATAGTGTCAGTGCTGTAGTAGCTTTGGCTCAACTAAAGACTTTTTATCCAAAGCTTCTCTTCTCTTACTTCGTCTCAGACTCTGCCTGTGATAAGTTCGCTACCTACGAGCTCTGTAAATCCTATAACCTTAGACCTTTCATTGACTTGAACCATAAAAATACTCCAGCTGATGGAATAGTTAAGTTTAATGGCAATGGCATCCCTATCTGTCCTCTTGGTTTAGCTATGTCTCACTGGGGTTATAATAAGAACCGTTGTAGAATCAAATGGAGATGTCCTATATCAGCCAGTAAGAAAAAGAAGGAGAAGTTTGGAGAATGTCCTATAAGAGATACCTGCCCTAGTTCTAGCTATGGTAGGGTCGTGTATACATATCCTGAAAGTAACCCCAGGCTGTTCACTACTCCACCAAGAGGGTCTAACTTCTGGAGAGAGATTTATACTATTGGTAGGTCTTCAGCAGAGAGAGGAATAAAGCGAATCCTGGTTGACTATCAATTAGAAAGAGCAAGAGTTCGTAGCAGGAAGCAGTGGTACTGGAGGATATTACTTGCAGGAGTAAATATCCACTTAGACGCCTGGTTAGATTATAGAAGGCTTAATATAGTTGGGCATCTTACCAGTTGGGCTGAAGAAGCAGCTTAGACTTTAGGCTAAATTGCAAGACTACAGAGAAATATACTGCAAGGTAAATCTTGGGATACATATCCTATTGTCCAGTTTTGCCCTTTTGTCCTTAAGACAGCTTATTTATCTCTATATTCATCTGTCAAGGTGCACCTACCTTACCCTTCAAACCTCAATACACTGTAAACCTGTTTATATTTTACCCCCCACATTTCTGTCAAGGGGGTTTCCGAGAACCTATATTAGCTATTGGATCAACGGTAAACCTTACAGGCTCTATAGTATTCATAAATTGCCCTCACTCATATCTCTAACGCCTTAAGGAACATACTCTTGGCAGCAGTTATAAGGGACAGATTAGCCTCATAACTCCTGGTAGCAGAAATCATATCAGTCATTTCTACCACTGGATTTACGTTTGGATATAAGATATATCCCTCCAGATTTGCGTCTGGATGCCCCGGGTCATACACCATTCTGAACGGAGAATTATCTCTTATTATTGCAGCAACCTCTACACCATTAGTCATACCTGTATATTGATCCAGTATTTCTCTAAAGATAGGAACCTGTCTTCTGTATGGTCCACCATCTTCTGTCCTAGTTGTCTCAATATTCGCCATATTACTTGATATAAGATCGAGCCTTAGCCTTTGAGCGGTAAGACCAGAGGCAGAGATATTCATACTGTTTAAAAGACTCATCTTCTCCTACCTCCAATCACGGTATAATATCGATCAAAAAACCATTGAGCTAATTGTGATAAAGCCTGATACTTGAGAGTATTCTGGTTCATAAGTACAATTTCCTCATCAAGGTTTACATTATTCCCATCATTTCTAAAAGAGGTCTGAGTAATCCTGAAGATTTCTGGTTGCACCTCTAAAAGGTCATTGTTATTCTTCAACGCATCTTGTAACTTTTCCTCAAAGGAAATACGATATTTCTTATAGCCAGGAGTATCCACATTGGCTATATTGGCACTGTAGACTTTATGTCTAAGTTCTGCTGCATTTAAAACAGCTTCAATTGTATCAAGGATAATCTTATCATCCATAGTACAAATATACCACTATAATATTCAAAAATCAACAGCCTGGTTTTTTCCGGAATAACCTTTTGAGATAAAGTCTTCAAGTGTCCAGGAATTTAAGAAATCAACTATGTTATCTCTAAGTCTTTCCCAGAATAGACGGGCAATACAACTCTTACTTCTTTCACACAAATTGGGGTCGTACAGACAATCAACAAGTAATACAGGTCCTTCTAAGGCTTCTATTACCTCTTTTACCCTGATATTACCTGGAGGTTTTGCCAATACGAAACCTCCTCTCGCACCTCTTACACTTCTTACTAATCCACTCTTCTTCAGCGGGTCCATAATCTGTTCTAGATAGTTTTCTGAAATTCCTTCTTCTTCAGCTATAGCCCTTGCCATTACCGGTCCTTTCCCATAGTACTTTGCTAAATCGATGATAGCTCTCAAGCCATACCTTGTTTTTGTAGATAATCTTAAAGACACTCTTTCACCTCTTACAAATATTAGTTATCTGGTTAAGATTATAGATAATACCATATTTAAAGTCAATAGAAAAAACCGTGACGCGTAACAGGTAATACGTGACAGGTAACAAGCAATACGTGATGCATTACAGGTGACAGGTCACAAATAGAATTAATCTGATATATTTTATCGTCCTCTCCCTTGACGGGAGGAAGAAAAGGGTCGATTCTCCGAGATAAGGGAGGTGGAATTGGCTATTTCCTCAGATAGATGATATTTAAGATAATTCTCAGTTTTGATTATATGTTAAAATATTATTTGAATTCTTAGATGGAGGTGACTGTTTTATGCTTAAAGGAATTTCTCCATTAATATCTCCAGAGTTGCTTAAGATTCTTTGTGAGATGGGGCATGGGGATGAGATTTTACTGGCGGATGCGAATTATCCTGCTGAGTCCTGCGGTCCAAAGGTTGTAAGAGCAGATGGGATAGATATACCTTCGCTTCTCAAGGGCATTATGGACCTTTTTCCTCTAGATACCTATGTTAACGAAAATGTGATATTAATGTCTCCCAATGAAGGGAAACCATCAATATGGGAAAAGTATGAAGAGATTCTTAAAGCCTCAGGAGAAGATGTAAGGATTGGTACATTATCTAGGTTCGATTTTTATGAAAGAGCATCGAAAGCCTATGCTGTGGTGGCTACCGGCGAGAGGGCTTTATACGCCAATATAATATTAAAAAAGGGAGTGATAGGTCTGTAGGCTGATGATATAGATTTACTTCTAATGTCTGAAGTGTCTCATACCGGTAAATTCAATCTTCACCTCATATTTACCTAACTTTGACTGGTAAGTAATAAAGGAATTAGTATACCTATAATAGGATTCAGATATACAATTGTAGAAGTTTGTCAGGACTCCTCTCTGAAGATCAGTCACGAACTGAATATCATGATACGATTCCATGCTATAATGATAATATTCTATATCTAGAAAGAGGAGATTTTTTATGGAGAATAGCATAAAGTACAAAATTATAGTATTAAGTGGCAAGGGTGGGGTAGGCAAAAGTACTGTAGCCACCAATTTAGCGGTTGGATTAGCATTGAATGGACTGGACGTTGGACTTATGGATATAGACATTCATGGACCCAATATCCCAAAGATGCTGGGAATAGAAGGATCCAGGGTGCAGGGTAGAGATGGAAGAATTATTCCTGTCTCTTATGGAGAAAGTTTAAAAGTTATGTCTATCGGTTTTCTCATCCCTGAGGAAGATAATCCGGTAATCTGGAGAGGTCCCCTGAAGATGAATCTTATAAGGCAATTTGTAGAACAGACAGATTGGGGTAATCTGGATTATCTGGTAATAGATTCTCCGCCAGGGACTGGAGATGAACCTTTATCTGCAGTACAGTCATTTAAAGGTTTGAATGGGGCTATAGTAGTTACCACCCCTCAAGATGTATCTCTTTTAGATTCAAAAAAAGCTATAAACTTTGCCAGAGCATTAAACATCCCAATCCTTGGAATTATAGAGAATATGAGTGGATTTATATGCCCTCATTGTGGAGAAGTTACAGAGATATTTAAATCTGGTGGAGGAGAAAGGATATCTCTGGAGATGAACGTTCCCTTCCTCGGAAAGATCCCAATAGAACCTCAGATAGTAACATCTTCTGATGAAGGTAAACCTTATGTATATTTTTATAACAGACTAAAATCAGCCAGTATATTTGAAGATATAGTCAACAGGGTAAGAGCTACTTTAGAGGAGATATAGATATGGAAGATTATATTGTAAAGGCAGCATCAGATGATTTTTCTTTTACAGTAAGCGTAGCAGTTACAACGAGGCTTGTTGAAGGAGCGAGAGAGATTCACAAAACCAGCAGACTGGCTACCGCTGCTCTTGGTAGAGCCCTGAGTCTCGTTGGAATAATGGGGACAGAGCTTGAGGGACGACAGACGGTAAGTATTCAGGTTATATCAAATGGACCTCTAAAGGGGTTGTTTGTCCAGTCTGATGCAGATGGAAATGTAAGGGGATATATAAGAAATCCATATATAGAACTACCTCCCAGTGAGACTGGAGATATAGACGTGGAAACAGGGATTGGAAAATCAGGGTATTTATATGTGGTGAAAGATATGGGTTTCGGTAATCCTTATATAGGAATTACTCCACTTGTAAAAGGAGGAATAGCAACAGACCTTGCCCATTACTTCTATCACTCTGAGCAGACCCCGTCTGTTGTGGCTGCTGGGACATATATAGGAGCTAATGGAAATGTTGAGGCATCCGGTGGAATGATTGGACATATACTGCCCGGAGTATCCCGTGAAAGATTAGAGTTTTTCCAAAGGAGGATTGAATCCCTTCCCCCTCTGAGTGAACTTATAAGAAAGTCTCCATCGATAGAGGCTATACTGAAGCTTATATTTGAAAGAATAGAATACACAATAGTTGACAAGAAAATTATAAGATACCATTGTCCTTGCAATAAGGAAAGAGCCAGAACCACCCTAATACTCCTTGGAAAGGAAGAACTTTACTCGATCATGAAGGAAGGACATACAGAAGTAACCTGCGTGTTCTGTGGAACTAATTACTATTTCGGCAGAGAAGAGCTGGAAGAAATAATATCAGCTATAGAATAAACTGGGCGAGATGCTTCAATCCTAAAGTTAACCCTTCATTGGTCCTTGGTCCAGAAAATACCGGGTCTTCATGCTCTATATCTACACCTCCATCATAACCTGTGTCCATAAGTGCAGCTATAACTTTCTGCCAATCCACCTCTCCCCAACCCGGAATCCTGTAGCGCCACCAGCCGGTGCTATAGATTCCGCCTCTAGCCAGTTTATTGTACATAATCTCTGTATCCTTAGCATGAACATGAAAGATTTTATCCCCAAAGTTATATATGGCATCTATATAATCTATCTGAAGCCAGTATAGATGACTCGGATCATACTCAAGTCCAAGATTGGGAGAAGGGATAGCATCAAACATCAACTCCCAGGCATCAGGCGTATATGCTATATTAATCCCTCTGAATGGAAATCCGTGCATCATGGGACAGTTCTCTATTGCAATCTTTACCCCTTTATCCTCGGCGTATTTTATTATTGGAGTAAAGACTTCCTTAAAGATTGGAATATTATCAGGGATGTCCTTATCCAGAACTCTCCCAGCAAACGTACTTACTACTCTTACTCCCATTCTATCTGCAAGTTCTATAAGCCTCATCAGATATTTATTATTCGCTTCTCTCCTGTTTATATCAGGGTCCAGATTATTTGGATAATAGCCCAGGGCAGAGATCTCAAGCCTGTTAGATGTGATAGTAGATATAACCTCTTCATATCGAGCACTATCTGTAAGCATCACATCAGCATCAGTATAAGTTCCTTCCCAGCAGGCTAGTTCGATACTTCTTGCACCCACCTCTTTTAGAAGACTGAAGACATCAGGTAAAAATGGAGTGTAAACACCAAATTTCATAACATCATCTCCCTCTCTAAAATTTTTTTCAGGTTCTCCTCTAAATCCTCATAGTTTTTATATTCCACAATGGTTGAACCTGGCACTCCTCTTACAAGAAAAGATATATTAGAACCTTCTCTAGCTACCATAATAATCTTTCTATTACTTACATAAGCCTGCATAATTTCCATACCAACACCATGACTGGGACTTGATATCTCTGCCACCAGTATATCAGATTCTTTTACTGAACCGATATCTCTATAAAAGATATCTTCAGGTGTTTTCCCCGCATCTTTACCTGAAAGGACCCAGGGAGATGAGATTTCAAATCCCATTTCAGAGATGATTCTTCCCAGAAGTAAAGTTACCTCAGAATTATAATAATTTACTATCGGAACTGCCAGATATACCTTGAGCTTTTTCTTTGAGTTCAACTACTCCTCCATAAAAAATGGCTGGGGAAGAAGGATTCGAACCCTCACACCCAGATCCAGAGTCTGGTGTCCTACCGTTAGACGATTCCCCAGTTACCTTTATTATAAGCTATAGCCACCACATAAGTCAACATATCTCCCTTGCCCCTTCCCCGGTCTCCATCACGTAGAAATCCGGCGTTAAACCAGTTTTCAATCTATAGTTCTCTCCCACATACCTCTTAAAGTCATCAATAGCAGATTTGTGGACTATACTTACTGTACAGCCACCAAATCCTGCCCCTGTCATCCTGGTTCCCAGCACACCTTTTACCTTCAGAGATTCTTCGAATAGAGTGTCCAGTTCTATACCAGTAACTTCATATAGGTCTCTAAGTGAGATGTGCGATTCTATCATCAGTTTCCCAAATTCTGATAGATTACTCTTACTCAGGACGTCTATTGCCTTCAGCACCCTGTCATCTTCATATATCACGTGTCTTACTCTCTTTTCAACAACCGGGTCTTTTATAACCTCTCTAATCGATTCGAATATATCTACCGTTATCTCTCCCAGACAGGTAATATATGGAAGTTCTTTTTTTAAAAATTCCAGACCCTTTTCACACTCAGCTCTTCTCTCATTATACTTGGAATCGGCAAGACTTCTCTTCTTATTGGTATTGGTAATTACCAATACATAATCCCCCAAACTTAGAGGGACGTATTTATACTCCAGTGTCCTGCAGTTTAAAAAGATAGCATTATCCTTTTTCCCCATAATAGAGGCAAACTGGTCCATTATCCCGCAGTTTACTCCCACAAACTGATTTTCAGCCTTTTGAGCTAAAAGTGCCAGTTCAACTCTATCTATCTCTCTTTCAGGGTTGAACATACTTATAAGAGCTATACCAGTAGCACATTCTATTGCAGCAGAAGAAGAAAGTCCTGCTCCGTGGGGAACAGCATCGTCGAAAAGCATATTACAACCTCCAACCTTATAACCAGCTTTCATCAGCTCATACGCCACACCCAGCTGATAATTTCCCCATCTTATATTTCTGTAAGAGAGAAGGTTATCAATGTCTGCACTTACCACATCATCCAGGTCGGTGGCTTTTAAGACTATTTTTTTATCATCTCTTTTGCTTATACATACAGTGGTGCCCACATTTAATGCTGCCGGTAATACATATCCGCCATTGTAATCTGTATGTTCCCCAAGGAGATTTACCCTTCCGGGAGAATGAAAGATTCTCACATTACTATCTTTAAATATCTCTCTAAATTTCTTCTTTAGCTCTTCAATATTACTCATAACTTTTTGAACCTCCTGTAAGCAGACCTTAATTCTTCTGCTTTTTCTTCAGGTGCGGTTGTATTGCAGGGAGCCCAGGCTCCGGTCTCACTGGAAGCATTAAACTTCTGTTTATCTCTGGAACGCATAGGCGGATAAAACTCTATATGGAAGTGATAAAACTCATCACAAGGCTCACTATTTACAGGACTTTGATGCATACATAGCATATACGGAAATTCATAATCAAATAGACTGTCAAGCATTCCAACGGTATCTCTCAGGATTTTAGCCAGAGAGGTTCTTTCTTCATCTGTAAAATCTATAATCCTGCTTTTATGAGCTCTGCTTACTATGAACACCCCATAGGGATACTCAGTAAAGAATGGTAGATATGTTAAAAAATGCTCATTCTCAATAATAATACGTTTCTCGAAAGAGAGCTCCTCCATATTCATCCGACATACAAGACATTCATTCTTCTCTTCATAGTATTTTTTACAGCTCTCCAGTTCTCTCAAAATCTTTAAGGGTATATATGAATAACCGTATATCTGCCCATGGGGGTGAGGTATGGTTACCCCTACCACTTCACCCCTGTTCTCGAATATAAATACATATTTTATCTTCTCGTGTTTACTCAGTTCTGTAAATCTCTCACACCAGAGGTCGACCAATTTCCTTATGTGTGAAATGGAGAGCTTGGGTAAAGAAGTATGGTGGTCAGAAGAGTACAGTATCACTTCACACTTACCATAGGCAGGGGCTACCCTGTAAAAATCAGTCGCCACATCATCAGGTTCAGGGGGATTTAGCATAAGAGCCGGAAAATCATTATCATAAGCCAGCACATCATAATGATCTGGAACTTTTCCAGACCCTGGGCAGAAAGGACACCAGTCCTTGGGTAACTGAGGTCTTTCTTGCCTGTGAGACGCTATCATCACCCAATCATTGAGAAGCGGATTCCATCTCAACTCTGCCATCTGATCAACTCCTTCCACTGTAGAATCTTTTTAGATTATAGCACAAAAGATAAGGAGGTGGCTTAAAAGCCACCTCCTTAATAAAGATGATCTATTTTAAAGTGATGGTTACAGGTGTGGGATTCTTAAGGTTATCCCCTACCGGGCAACGTTCTTCTATAGCCTTTATCCACTCCTCAAGCTTTTCCCTTGGAGCATCAGACTTAACCTCTATCTCCAAATTTATTCCTTTAAATCCAGCCCTGTCAGGACTTGGTTTTCCCATAAATTTTAATGGATTTAAGTCTCCAGATGCTTTTATCCTGCAGCTTTCAATTTTTATACCCATCTCCTGGGCTATCACCTGTCCAACTATTGTAACACAACCACCAATAGCCATAAGGATGTATTCAACAGGATTTGGGCCTCTGTCTTTTCCTCCAAGATCTGGAGGTTCATCTATATATAGATGAAAATTCCTCACGCTTGCCTCTACAGTAAGCCCCTCTTTTAATTCCAGTTGAGCCTCAAATCTCACATCACTCATTTTTACCTCCTACTTAATAATAATTATTTTACTACTGAATAGTATAACATATATTTGAATCTCTTTGATTTGTGAATTATAATCTTAGAAAATGCTCAATTAAGAGGTGATTATATGGAGTTAGTAATAATTGGTCTTGGAAGGATGGGAGCGAATATTGCCAGAAGACTCTATAAAGGTGGACATAAGGTATTTGCTTACAATAGAACCGGTGAGAAGACCAGAGAGATAGAAAAAGAAGGAATAAAAGGGATATACTCTATTGAAGATATACCAGAAATTCTTGCATCTCCCAGGGTTGTCTGGGTTATGCTACCTGCAGGTAAACCTACCGAAGAAATGCTGGGAAAATTGACATCTCTCCTCTCCCCTGGGGATATAATTATAGATGGTGCCAATTCAAATTACAAAGATACCGTTAGAATGTCCAAGGTATTGAAAGAAAAGGGGTTCCAGTTTGTTGATGTAGGAACAAGTGGCGGTATCTGGGGACTTACCCAGGGATACAGTCTTATGATAGGTGGGGATAGGGAGACGGTAGAATACCTGAGACCCGTATTCGAGACACTGGCACCTTCTCCTGATACTGGATGGGGTTACGTCGGTCCCAGTGGGGCGGGACATTTCGTAAAGATGGTCCATAATGGAATAGAGTACGGGATGATGGAGGCTCTTGCAGAAGGGTTTGAAATTCTTAAAAATAAGAAAGAGTTCGATCTTGATCTGGCACAGATATCACAGATATGGCGCTTTGGA
>Ga0116165_1003596_pt1 | contig 10183 bp, 9 predicted proteins | sample AD_JPNMR1_MetaG_FD_89885 | JGI IMG/M metagenome (GOLD analysis project Ga0116165, IMG submission 89885) | Active sludge microbial communities of municipal wastewater-treating anaerobic digesters from Japan - AD_JPNMR1_MetaG | ecosystem: Engineered > Bioreactor > Anaerobic > Digestate | place...
CTATTCTGAGCATCCTGGCAAAAGATTTATGTGAAATAGACCACTCAAAAGGGCTGTTGCAAAAGGAATCCCGATGAAAAGGGAACTGAAACTGTGGTTTGCTGTTGTCACGCTCTTGCACTCCACAGGTTGCAAAAGGAATCCCGATGAAAAGGGAACTGAAACTGGCTGTCTGATACACCTGCTTGCGCTGCTCATCCCCAGTTGCAAAAGGAATCCCGATGAAAAGGGAACTGAAACCGATTACTGCCCACTGCTTCTTGCTCAGCCTCATCTTCGTTGCAAAAGGAATCCCGATGAAAAGGGAACTGAAACGACGCTGATTATCGCCGTCAGACCCTCGCAAATATCTGTTGCAAAAGGAATCCCGATGAAAAGGGAACTGAAACGGATGTCCTCGACTCTTATGTATGCGTACCCGCCGTAGGTTGCAAAAGGAATCCCGATGAAAAGGGAACTGAAACCGAGCGCGATGGGACTGGTTATCGAACCTCGTATATAGTTGCAAAAGGAATCCCGATGAAAAGGGAACTGAAACGTCGTACTTCCCGTCGCCAAATTTATACGGGAAGTCGGTTGCAAAAGGAATCCCGATGAAAAGGGAACTGAAACATCATGCGGTTTGTTCTCGCGACTGTGCACCCGCCATTGTTGCAAAAGGAATCCCGATGAAAAGGGAACTGAAACCCAGGTGGAGAATCACCCGGGGGAGAGCCACCCGGCTGGTTGCAAAAGGAATCCCGATGAAAAGGGAACTGAAACCCGGCTGGGGAGCCACCGGCTGGGGAGCCACCAGGGGGTTGCAAAAGGAATCCCGATGAAAAGGGAACTGAAACCATCTTCTGTCAACAACCTGTCCAACTCGTTCATTTCTGTTGCAAAAGGAATCCCGATGAAAAGGGAACTGAAACCTTGCGGACAAATTCGAGCTGTGATATAGTCGCGACAATGTTGCAAAAGGAATCCCGATGAAAAGGGAACTGAAACTCACTACTTTTTCGATTTTCTCAGCATCCATCTCGCGTTGCAAAAGGAATCCCGATGAAAAGGGAACTGAAACGATCCCTATCGGCAAATACATCTCTGGAACACTTGCGGGAGTTGCAAAAGGAATCCCGATGAAAAGGGAACTGAAACGTATCCCCAGGATGTTTCTCAGATCGAGTGGGATAGCGTTGCAAAAGGAATCCCGATGAAAAGGGAACTGAAATATGTAGTCTTGTCACAGGATCCAGGCCTCAGGATCTTGCAGTGGCTGATGCTCTCAGTCACGGACGAAAAAGATTTATTAAAAAAGTGTTACTCCGCTATGGATGATCACAGATATTCTCAGCGCCCTTATTCATGACATTGGAAAGATAGGTCAACGTGCTGGACTGCCTGGAAAACATGCCGATATCGGCTCTGCCATGATTCGTGGTCTCCTTCCAGAAAACATTGAGAAACTGGCCGGCATTGTATCGAAACATCATGACGCTCAATGTTGCTTCTCACCTGGATTTGAGCCGCTGAAGGTCGTCATGATCTCAGACTGGCTCTCCGCTGGCGAGAGGACTCCCGATGAGCATGCCGATGATCCACATTCACCGCTCATCTCCATCTTTTCACGTGTCGATATCAGAAAAGGAGTGCCAGAGGGCAATGCCATCTACTATCTCCCATCGCCCCTGATGATCGGGTCTGACACCATCTTCCCCCAGGACTCCGCTTCTCAGATAGAAGAATCGTACAGACACCTCTGGGAGGAGCTCAAGCAGGACCTCAAGCTCATTAAGAAGATCAGCGATCCGGGTGCGTACCTCATAACAATGCTTTACCTCATGAAGAGGTACACGCTGCTCGTGCCCTCCGCATCATACAAAAGCGTTCCAGACATATCGCTATACGACCACTCCAGAATCGCAGCTGCAATTGCCGCATGCCTGCGGCACGAAGAGCTGGACGAAATTCTGAATGAGGTCTCTTCTGAGGATGTTCAGGCAAAACCGCGATTCATTCTGGTCAATGGCGACATATCCGGGATCCAGAGGTTCCTGTACACGATAACATCAAAGGGCGCGCTGAAGGGGCTGCGAGGACGATCGTTCTATCTCCAGATGCTCTCTGAGACCGTGGCGAAGTTCATACTCAGAGAGCTCGGATACCCACTTACAAACCTTATCTACTGCGGCGGGGGCCATTTCTATCTTCTCCTGCGATCCTCTGAAGAGGACCGGCTGAAGGATATACAGAGGCGCATAGAGAGAGCGATGCTGGATATGCACCACGGCGATCTTTTCCTGGCGATCGGCTGGTCCAGGCTCAGTGTGAGGGACCTGATGTCAAGACCGGAATCTGATCAGAGCGCGGGCGCATGTGGTCACCCCATATCCGCGAAGTGGATCGAGGCAGGGGGGATGGTGAGCAGGGCAAAGCTCCAGAAGTTCTCGGAGATCGCATCAGACTCGTACGATACGATCTTCGGGCCGTTCCCTGATGAGAGAGGCGGCGCGGCTCATGTCTGTGATGTTTGCAAACGTGAATCTGACCTCTGGATCAGGACCATCGGGGGGTGGGCGCGGTTCGATCCCGATAATGAGAATGAGGCCCTCGACTCCCCCAAACTGTGCGACCACTGCAGGAGCTTCGAGGAGATTGGGGAGAGGCTCCCCAGGGCCGAGTATCTTGTCGAGTCAAGAACTAAGATAGAGACGCATCTTCTTTGCAGCTTCGAGAAGTTTGGTATCCATTACTACGCGTGCAAACGGGGTGACCTGAAGAGGCTGATCGAGTCTCTTGGCGCATCAAACTCCGTGATATACTCGCTGTCACCCGAATTTATAGACGATATGCTCGTCTCCGTTGCTTCTGAAAACTCTGCAGCCCTCGGGTTCCGGCTGATCGCAAGGGCCGCGCCCATGGCCGATGGCAAAGTGCTCGACAACACCGATCTGGCCGGATTGTCAGAGGGGATCAAGCGTCTCGGCGTCCTCAGGATGGACGTGGACGATCTCGGTATCGTCTTCTCGAGGGGTCTGAGAGATGCGACGCTCTCGAGGATATCCACGCTCAGCACTATGCTCTCGATATTCTTCGACGGATGGGTTGACAAGATCTGCAGAGAAGAGGGCAGGACGTATCTGATCTACTCAGGTGGTGACGATCTCTTCATCATCGGGTCTTGGGATGTGATCCCGAAGGTCGCACTCCACATCAGAAACGATTTCAAGAGGTACACATGCAACAACCCTAACATCACGCTCTCCGCCGGCATATCGATCGTTGATGACATGTTCCCACTCTACAGGGCTGCCGATATGGCAAAAGAGGACCTCGAGATGGCCAAGGGTCTGGAGAGAGACGGCAGGCAGAAGGACGCGGTTCGGTTCTTGGGCGAGACGATGGACTGGTCTGAGTTCACGATCTCACGCGATATCGCGCTATCGCTGAGCTCCTGGATGGAGGTCAAGCGTGACGGTGAAAGTCTTCCAAAATCCGTGCTCGGCATCATGTACGTGGCTTACCATCTGTACCACAGGAACAGGGAGATGCTCAGGAGGAGAAGCATCCCGCTGGAGGACCTGAAGAGGCTGGCGATGTACGACAGATGGCGCTGGAGGATGGTGTATTACATGGACCGCCTTGGAGAGAGGTCGAATGCGTTCCAGAAAGAGCTCATGGATCTGAGACAGGCCATCCTGGAGAGCAGGTGGCAGGGTGTGAGAAGCCCGAGGGAGATGATCGAATACGTGGCCGTGCCGACCATGTGGGCGGAGATGCTCACAAAGGAGGTGAAGGATTAGCATGACTGATGTGAGTAGCCAGATTAAAATGCGTATTGGTCGACTGGAATCTTTTGACAAATACAGAGGCGACGAGCTCGTCCAAGACGCCGAGAGGATTGCAGGCTCAATAAAGGATCTGAAGACAGCACAGCTGCGGAGGATCTACGGAGAGGTCAAGAGGATGGAGATGGATTTTGAGAAGAGCGGTGAGTTCAGCAGGGACAGGGTTGTGCTGCTCAAGCCCAGGCTCGCCTATGCTGCAAACAAGATGGGAGAGGTAAAGCCCATTGCAGACATATTTTCGGCCTGTATAGACAAAATCCATGATCGTGACGACTTCATGCGGTTTGTGAACTTCTTCGAGGCCATCCTGGCGTATCATAAGAAAAAAAGGTGATCTCATGACACTTCTCGGAAAGATTCTGATCACAGGAGAGATCGAGTCTCTCACAGGACTTCATATCGGCGGGTCCAGCACCGGTATGGAGATAGGCGGAGTGGACCTCATAGTGATAAGGGACTCGGTAACCAAGAGACCCTACGTGCCCGGATCGTCGCTGAAGGGCAAGATGCGGTACCTGCTTGAGACATCTCAGGGCAAGGACCCCAACAAAAAGGTCGGAAACTCCATGATTCACATGTGTGATAGCCTGAACGAGTACATGAAATGCGATGTGTGCAGGGTATTCGGCGTCACGCCGGACTCGCTGAAAACCGATGAGACCCCTGCTGATAAAACTGGGACTGGATCCGTCGGGCCTCTTCTCACCAGGCTCATAGTGCGTGACGCGCTGATGACGGAGGAGACCGCAAAAAACCTTGAGCGCTCTGACACAGACCTGCTCTACACAGATGTCAAGACAGAGGTCGTGATAGACCGTCTGACCTCACAGGCCACCCCGAGACAGATCGAGAGGGTGCCGGCCGGCTCGAGGTTCGAGTTCGAGATGGTGTTCAACGTGTTTGTCAATGGCGACAAGGAGCTTCTCAAGCGCGTCTTCCAGTCCATGGCTCTCCTGGAGGACGATTACCTGGGCGGGCAGGGCTCACGTGGCTATGGCAGGGTGAAGTTCGATATCAATGATATCAGATGGCGCCCGAGGGACTACTACCTGAATGGCACCGGAGAGGTCACAGGTCTGAACAAGGGGAAGAGATCGGTATCTGAGATATGGAAAGAGCTCGACGAGATACTTAAAGGGATCAGCACCGCTGGGCAGCCAGCGGGTTCGTGAGATGGCAGCGCAGTCCTGGTGGAGATAATGCCGGATTTGGATCTCTTTAGGATGCATCCCGCCTCAGCCATTCACATCGGCGAGCGGGGCGTCGGGATGGAATCGACGTCCAAGGTCATGCACTCAGATACCCTCTTCGGCGCCATATGCTGGGCCTGGAAGCTTCTCCACGGCGAGGACGAGCTCGCCGATCTCCTGGGTCGTTTCCTGAGAGGAGACCCGCCGTTCCTGATATCATCCGCATTCCCGTTCGTGGGCGACCTGTGTCTTTTGCCGAAACCTCTTGCGGGTCTTAAGGGCATCGAGTCCGACAAGAAGGTCAGAAAGGCCTGGCTCGTATCCCACTCGATATTCCAGAGGATCGTCAACGGCAAGGAGGTTACCGATTACACTGTGATGGCGGGTGGGGCAGTTGTCACCCCGGAGGAGGCTCTGAGCGTGGAGGACCTGATTGAGATGTCGCCACCCTGGACCGCGACCGAGCCGCCGCATGTGAGCCTGGACAGAGTGACGATGCAGTCCGGGATCTACCACGTCGGCGAGGTGAGGTTCGCAGCGGGCTGTGGGTTGTACATGCTTGTGGATTTCATAGACAAATCGTTCAGGAAGATGCTGGAAGGCGCGATGCGACTGCTGGGCGATGAGGGCATCGGCGGGGAGAGGTCATGCGGTAGGGGTCTGTTCTCCCTGGAAAGGGGATCGATAAAAGTGGGTTCGGATGATGGCAACCTGGCGGTGCTGCTCTCACTATGCCGTCCGGGAAGGAATGAGGTGGACGCACTCTCAGCATCCTCATACGATCTCGTGCTCAGGAGGGGCTGGGCCGGAGCATCGAGCCACAGAAAACGTGGCATAAGGATGCTCTCCGAGGGTTCGATCGTCCCCCGTTCAATCAGAGGATCGATTGTTGATGTGCTCTCCCTGGACGACAGAAGTGTGTACTCGTACGGGCTTGCGCTGAAGGCAGGCATGAGAGGTGCGGAATGAGGTATAGGCTGCACGTCATCACACCAGTCCATGTGGGGAATGGCACACGGCTGGGGAGGATGGACTACGTCAGGAGAGGGGACAGGCTGTTCGTAATCGACCTGCAGAAGCTCGCAGCCCTGCCCGGGATCGATCCGGAAGAGCTGTCAGATCTCATGTATGCCAGCGAATTCAATATCGGCGAGTTTCTTCAGAGGAATAAGGTGAACCCGGCCAGCGTGGCTGCGTACACTCTGGATTGCAGATGCAATCCGCAGGGCGACCTGCTCGCCAGCATAAAGGACGGCAACAGGCTGGCGTACATCCCCGGAAGCTCGATAAAGGGCGCCCTGAGAACCGCGATACTCTGGGAGAGGATAAAGAACAGCCGTGATAAGAGAGATGCGATATCTGCAGTCAGGTCCGTGCTCGAAACATCAGATTCCAGGAGGAAGAGAGCGCAGGCCGCGAAACCTCTGGAGCGGCTGTTACTCGGCAAGGATCCGAACCACGACCACCTCCGTGCGCTCAGGGTCTCAGACAGCGATCCGATCCCCCTGGGCTCGCTGGAGATCGTCAATGTTGAGCTTCTGAGCCTGGCCGGCGATACACTGAGGATGAAGATGGCGCTGTCCATGGAGGCGATCAAGCCAAGCACCGAGACCGGGGTCACCATAGACCTGAACGAGTTTCTATTTGACAACGCCTCAAAGCTTGGCATGAAGGTTGATGACCTCAGGGAGCTCGAGAAGGTCACAAGATCGTACCTTAGAGATTACGTGAGATCCGAGGTGGAGTTCTTCTCAAAGTACAGCTATCCGGTACCAAATCGCACATATGACTACTCAGCAACCGATCGGACTTTGGATTTCTATAATAAGATCCTTACTCTCACGGAGAAGAGAGGCGGGATGGTCCTCAGGATCGGCTGGGGTGGGGGCTGGCACGGGATGACCGTGGCCAGGCTGTTCCCAGATCTGCTGGACGCCATGAGGAGAGAGTTCCGGCTAGGCAGGCCAAACGTCCCCGAGTTCCCGAAGACGCGACGGCTCGCGGCACTTGAAGAGGACCGCCTGCCAATGGGATGGGTCTGGCTCAAACCTGCATGAGGTGTGAGGTAGGATGAAACACGCGATATCCTTTGTGGGCACGGGCAACTATCAGGAGGCGACATACTTTTTCAAGGGCATGGAATGCAGAACGAGCATGTTTCCCGAGGCTGTCTGGAAGATCTTCCAGCCTGACAAGATGACGGTTTTCATGACACAGGCCGCCGAGGAGAGATATCTGTCTGAGCTAAAGAGACGTCTCGACGATCTCGCCGACAGTAAGTGGCGACCAGTTCGCATCCCGGACGGGAAGAACGAATCCGAGATCTGGGAAATATTCGAGACCATAACCCAGCACGTTGATGAGGGCGAATCGGTGATCTTCGACATAACACATGCGTTCAGATCGATCCCGATACTGGCAATGATCTCCATCGTTTACCTGCGGTCCGCCCGAGGTGTTGCGCTGGAGCATGTTGTTTATGGCGCATGGGAGGCCACGGAAAATAACAGGACTCCTGTGTTCGATCTCACGCCCTTCATGAAGCTCCTGGACTGGACGAATGCGACGGAGATGTTCATCAGAACCGGTCACGGTCGGGATATCGCCAATCTCCTTAAGAACGCCCATCAGGTTGCGTACGGAACACGCAGCTCTGACGGCCTGACACCTCCAAGAGAGCTGAAGAACGTTGCCAGCGACATCGAGAAGATATCCGATGCGCTTGCTCTGGTCCGCTCGGATGAGGTCATGGAGTACGCATTGAGACTGAAAAACAGGCCGGAGCGCTACAGGGATGAGGCGCGTGCCTGGGCAAAACCCTTCTCGCTACTGGTCGACAGGATTGCCGAGAACTTTGTGCCATTTGCTGGTGACGATAAGGACATCTCACGAAGGCTGAAGACCGAGTGCAGCATAATCGGATGGCTTATTGATAAGAATCAAATAGTCCAGGCAATCCTGCTGGCGAGAGAGTGGATAATCACGTATGTGATCTCCAAGCTTGGTGAAGGAGATACCCACGATAGCGAGTACAGGGAATGTATTAAAAAAAAGATATACGATGCGATAACGGGTGAGGATAAACTCCCTGTGGATGGAAAACTGCTCGAAATATGGTCCAGGCTGGGTGATCTTCGGAATGATGTCGCCCACTGCGGTATGAGGAGGAGCCCGAAACCATCTGATACGCTCATCAAAGGAGCCAGACAAGTATACGAGGATCTTCGCAGGTTCGCAGAACTGTGACGTGATCCTGGACAGACCAGTCTGTGGTTTGAATCCACGATCCATCGGAGGCACTTCGCCAGAGTTTATATACCTCATTACATCCTAACACCTGGCGAAATGCACGCACCATTCTGAGCATCCTGGCAAAAGATTTATGTGAAATAGACCACTCAAAAGGGCTGTTGCAAAAGGAATCCCGAGGAAAAGGGAACTGAAACCCACCCACTCCGGATTAATTATTTGAAACACTTCTGAGGTTGCAAAAGGAATCCCGAGGAAAAGGGAACTGAAACTCAGCCCTCTCCACTATGAACTTTTTCAAACCCGCTGTTGCAAAAGGAATCCCGAGGAAAAGGGAACTGAAACATGATAATCCAGCTGGACCTCAACACCCAGCGAAAGTTGCAAAAGGAATCCCGAGGAAAAGGGAACTGAAACCTATCGCGACGGTCCATGCTGGACCATCAGCCGCCTGTTGGTTGCAAAAGGAATCCCGAGGAAAAGGGAACTGAAACTTAGATAATTCACTATGCGGGCCCACTCTTCGGGTGATGTTGCAAAAGGAATCCCGAGGAAAAGGGAACTGAAACGCTCCGGACACGTGGGAGGTCATGCGGTCGACTGGTTGCAAAAGGAATCCCGAGGAAAAGGGAACTGAAACTTATGATATCCGGCCGCGGGCATGTAACATCTTTTGTTGCAAAAGGAATCCCGAGGAAAAGGGAACTGAAACTGATCAATCCATTCGTATTGATCTTCGTCAAAAAGTTGCAAAAGGAATCCCGAGGAAAAGGGAACTGAAACCATCCGCGCCCGCGCGCCGCACCTCGCGGACCATCTGGTTGCAAAAGGAATCCCGAGGAAAAGGGAACTGAAACGGAAACTGATTGTAATGCAAATGAGTGCTACGCGGGCTACGTTGCAAAAGGAATCCCGAGGAAAAGGGAACTGAAACAGAAATTGAATTAAGCGACCTCGATGTTGAGGTCGCGAGTTGCAAAAGGAATCCCGAGGAAAAGGGAACTGAAACAGCTCAAACATTGCTTTTCTGAGCAATTGCCCAGAGGTTGCAAAAGGAATCCCGAGGAAAAGGGAACTGAAACTCAGAATGGTCTATTGCTTTCTGAACGCGCCCACCAGTTGCAAAAGGAATCCCGAGGAAAAGGGAACTGAAACAGAGCTGCTGCAATATCTAGCATTAGTCTTGCCGCCTGGGTTGCAAAAGGAATCCCGAGGAAAAGGGAACTGAAACAAGCGCAAGCTGGTGAAGATAGTGAGGACGGAGGGCCGTTGCAAAAGGAATCCCGAGGAAAAGGGAACTGAAACTTACCACCCAAATTGCCGCTGTCGGCCGGTGGGGGGTTGCAAAAGGAATCCCGAGGAAAAGGGAACTGAAACCTGCTTCGAGCATCTTGCCAAGGCCGTACATATTCGCAAGAGTTGCAAAAGGAATCCCGAGGAAAAGGGAACTGAAACTTTTCCATGGCGTTCTGGAGCGCGATGAGATCATCGACGTTGCAAAAGGAATCCCGAGGAAAAGGGAACTGAAACGGAACATTCTGGAAGCGTCAACTCTGGTGTATGGGTTATGTTGCAAAAGGAATCCCGAGGAAAAGGGAACTGAAACGAGATATTGTGAAGATAATCGCGGGCAAACACGCGGGCAAGTTGCAAAAGGAATCCCGAGGAAAAGGGAACTGAAACTATAATACCGAATGCCCTTGGCGTCAACCTTGACCATGTTGCAAAAGGAATCCCGAGGAAAAGGGAACTGAAACATGGCACTAGTAGTACTATCTGATCACCGTTTGGATGCGTTGCAAAAGGAATCCCGAGGAAAAGGGAACTGAAACGCTACTGTCGTGGTCCATTCTGTTTCGAGATCAGCGGTCGTTGCAAAAGGAATCCCGAGGAAAAGGGAACTGAAACTTATGAATA
>Ga0116165_1003609_pt1 | contig 10158 bp, 7 predicted proteins | sample AD_JPNMR1_MetaG_FD_89885 | JGI IMG/M metagenome (GOLD analysis project Ga0116165, IMG submission 89885) | Active sludge microbial communities of municipal wastewater-treating anaerobic digesters from Japan - AD_JPNMR1_MetaG | ecosystem: Engineered > Bioreactor > Anaerobic > Digestate | place...
CAAAAGGTGGTTGAGTAAATATCTTCATTAAATCATCATCGCTTTCAATCTTATTGTTTGCAAGCAAAGAATTCTCTCCGTAATTGGCTTCAATCCAGAATACCAATTTTACATCTGTTTTTAGTCTTACAAAATTTACCATATAAAGCCCGTCTTCTTCTTTTACTGTTTTTTTATCATTCTCTATATGGATTGAAACTCTACTTTCGTAGTCAAAGATATCTTTACTTAATATTAATTCCTCATTTTTTATTTCTACATTACTGTACCAATTTTTTAAGCCTTCAAGACTTATATATCCCTTAAAAGGTTCATAGTCTTTCTGAATATTGTTACCTTTTGTCCAGAGCAAAGCAGAAATTTTTTCGTCAAGGTCTGTATCTTTTATATTAATTAGATTAAAATTTTCTTTTTTTAAAGCAGCGGTTATAATATCACTTTTCTCTTCTTTCTTTTTTTCCTTCAATATATCCATTGGAGCGGGGAAATATATTTTGCCAGCTTTCTCAACAAAAGGTCCATAAACTGTTTTATATATTCCCTGTTTGTCATTAATTGCAATCCCTTTCTCTGCGAAAAATTTTGCAAATATAGCACTTGCTATTGAGTTTGGAGCGGGCGGGAAAATTGACTTCGCGGTCCCTCCTCTATTAAAAGGCTTTCCACTTCCAAAAAAGAGGACATCATAAGGAGTTATAGTAAACTTAAGCATTAGAAAACCTCCGAAATCAATTGCATATTTTTTAGTGTATTTATATATTTATCTATAAGAGTATAGTTGGGTTTCTTTATCTCTGTATTTTTTAGTTTTAATTTTATATTTTCAGGTAAAAATTCTTTTTTCACTAATATGATGAATCCTTCGAAATCATTGTTCTTATTGGCAATTACTTTAAATATTATGGGAGATGCTCTTCTTAGATTAGTTTCTTTACCATTTTCAGTTTTTACCGGATTTAATATTGCACCAACACCTAATTTACCATCATGTCTTTTACTTTTAATAGAAGAAAAAAAGAAATTTATTGGTAAACCAAAAATAGCCCTTTCTATTTTATTTTCTTGAGGTTTGGATCCTTGAATTATGTTCTTTGCTGTATCATAATCAGGCTTCATGTAGCTTCTAAAAGCCATTAAAGTGAATCCCATAAAGTTTAACAAGTTTTGTAACTGATTCAAATTACTTGAGTTATATCGACTTGCAAGATATTTACCATTTCTACCTTCTTGAACTTCATTGACCCAACTTTTAATGTTATTAATATTAGTATTTTTAATTTTATATACTTTAATAACAGAAAAACTAAGCACTTTTTTAATAATCTCAATATTCTTTTTTAACCATTCAGATATGTTATCTTTTGGAATAAAACTTAAAAAATTTTCTTCTATCCCTTTTATATCCGTTACAATCAATGACCCAAATCCCCTTCTTGCCCTGCTGCCAAAATTTCCAAGATATATACTACACCATAATGCACAAAGAAATTTTTTAATATCTTCATCATTCAGCAAAGGAGTAAATGTTGTTTTCAATATAAAGTTACGATTTTCATTAAAATATTTTCTTTGAATTTTGTCAGTTTGTCTTTTGTTAAATCTCTGATCAAGTGAAAAAGAAAAATAATTATATCCTATCTGTTCTGGATATCCATTATTATTAAATATCTTGGAAAATTCTGTAGCTTTAAGCTCTTCACTTTTGATAATACTGATCTTAACATTTCCTTTCTTTGCATTTTCTCCACCCCAACCAAATAGTTTTTTTTCATCTTCAAAACTTCCACCAATAGTTCTAAACCACCACCTGATTACACCATTTATCGACTGTGTCCTCAATTCAGGTTGTTGATCTGCACCTCCCATAAAAAGCGGTGTTATAATTTTAAGTGTCAAGGTTATTTCTTTCATAGCAAGCTCCTTTAGTCCCTTTTTGCTATAGCTCTTGCAATGATGAGCAGGTTAGCAAAATCTTCATAACTATAGCTGAACTTATCAAACATGTTAATCAAATCCTCTTCAAATGTGCTATCGTATTTTTCTTTAGTCAACTTATGTCTATAAATTCTCTTTAATTCATTTTTTAAAAGTTTACTTATGCTACTATCTCCAGTTGTTCCCTGTGGCAGTAACTCTCTCACCACATTCATAAAATCATAAGCAAATCTTGAGGATAATTCATTGTTTCTGTACTTCTGGATTATTTTATCAAAAAAGTTTTCTTTATCACCCCATTTTAAGCCAGAAAATCTTTCCTGTCCTGAGCCACTGAGGTATTTGATACAGAAAGCATCCTTAACATATCTATTTTTTGCTATCTTTTCAGCCTCTCTTACTTCGTCAAGTGCCAGGGAGAGAGGATATTTATGATGGACAATCACAATACCACCACTCATTGTGGCTTTCTCACCAATCTTTTCCCTGAAAGCTTTATTTAGATCAAAAGCACAATCGACAGCTGTTTCAACAGGTAAAAAAGCAAGAACATCATCTCCACCAGCATATATGAGTTTACCAAGGTATTTATCTTCCACAATCTCCCGTACCCTGTCCAGAGCAAACTCAGAAAGCCTTCTTGAAAATTGATTGTGAATTGAAGGAGACATTGGATGCTTTTTTTCAAAAATCTGATTTAAGTTTTCATCATTATAATTTCTTAAAGTCTCACTGACCTTTGAATGAATCATATCCTTGATTGCAGGAGCAAACTCTCCTTTGAGCCACTTACCCATATTATCCCCATCCATAGCAAGGATGGCATAGTATACTGGTGGTTTCATTTTATGCTTATTTAGAAATTCTCTCATTTCGTTCATTTCGTTGAGCTTTGCATCCACATCAACTCCAAACTCATTTATTAAATAGCTTTTTCTATAGCTTGACTCCATTAGCCATTGGCCATCTATCCGATATAATTTATTTTCTTTTAATGCTGGAACACTTACAGCTGATGGTAATTCGTTACCAAATATTTCTTTTAATTTATTTATAAAGTTATTAACAAAATTTTCATTAAGGCTTTTCTTATAAAGAACTGTTGCCATTTCAGATGTAGAAGGGTATTTAATTTCATCAGAGAGATTATACATATTCTTTATTATTTCCGGTAAAAGCCTCTTAAAAAGACAGATACCACAGAGTCTTTCACTCTTACTCACATACTTTGGAGAAAGACTATTCCAGTGAAGATTTAGAACATCATACTCACCGCATAGATGACATTTTTCCCCTGTTTGAGGTTTGATTACCACAAAATCTTTTAGCATCTTTCTTGATGCTAAAAATTTTTCTGCAAGTTCAACTAAGAGAGAATAGCCAGCCCCTACATTTGCTGGCTTATAATACTGATGACTTTTTATTATTTGGATTGTCTCATATAAATCATTTTCACCAACAAGATTTTTGTACTCCTCAAGTATTGAGTCAATGTCTCTATAAGAATCTTTATAAAATGGCAAAACCACCCAGTATGGCTTAAGGTATGAAAGAAGGTGATTTTTGATATCAGTTTTTGCTTTTTCAATTTTTTCATCTGCTATTTTACTCAATAGATTATCAATTGTCTGCTCAATAGTTTCCTGACATTCTTTTGCGATATCTTTTGCCTTATTATATGGTAATATTGCAAGAAATCTATTGGGAATATTTGCTATTGTGAGTTTTTTGAGAAATTCTTCTGTAAATTTCCCATCTGAATAAATTCTGTCTTTCCAATCTTTAAACACCTGAGCATCAATAGAGATATCTTTAAAAATATTCTCACACAACCACACATCTAAAAGTGGCTGGCATCTTAGATTAGGGAATATGATGTGATCTGGTCCCAGCTTCTCAATAATCTTTTCTATAGCTTTATAAGTAAGATAAGAAAGTAAAAAACTCCCTGCCCAGAGGTCAGAGGTTTTTCTTGCTGTAGCTATGAAAGATTGTACTGGCGTAATTGTAAAGATGAGAAAGGCTGGTTTATCGTTCTCCTGAAGACATGTTGCAATAGCTGATGTCTGAACAAGATGATCGTATATAGAATGATTAGGTGTTCTTGAATCAGCAGGATGCTTTTCAATCCAGGGAAAAATATCCGGGAGAAATCTCCACAAAAAGAGAAAGAAAAATTTTGCCCTCTCTTCCTGATTGTCAAAATTTAACTTACCCAATTTCTCAAATATTTCTTTTACTTCTTTATGACTGTTAGGACAACCTATATTTTCAATTTGACCAGAAAATGGATCTATATACTTTGCATTTTCTAAAAATACACTACTTCCCTCATCAAATTCTTTTCTCTCGTCTCCTTCAACATTCGGTGCAACAACAATTCTTGATAAAGAGGAAGCGATTGCATCGGCAATCTGGATATTATTATCTTTTAAATCCTCACTAATTAAAAAATTAAAAAGATCCTGAGCAACTTTTTCATGCCATTTTGCATTTGTATCCAGAACGTCTTTATGAAGAATATCTTCTCTTTTTACATTTCCAAAACTCCATATTTTATGCACAGGATCGTGAAGCAGAGCTTTGAGTTTAAGTTTTGAAATATAATTTTTTTCATCATTTATATTCATTTCAAGCTCCTTGGGGCATATTTCTTTTAATCAAGCTTCTTATCTTCTTAATAAAACTTTCTTTAATTTTAAGAATAATTTTATTCTCTTCCTTTTTTATTTGAATAACATTATAACCGAACCCGCAGTGAGCAAAAAAGTTTCTTTCATCTATATCAGTATTTTTAGACAAGTCATAATCATCTTCATAAAGAATGAGGCCATAATCTTTAAATTCATCTGAGAGTCTACCTTCGTTCTCTTCTATTTTTTTTACTTCTTTTTCCAATCTCATCTGTAGAGTTCTTGAAAATTTAAATAAATTATAAATATTATGTATATCTGATAGACAAATTGTGTTAGTATTTTGTAAATTATATTTTCTTTCTAACAAGAATATTAATAATTGACTCTGGAGAATCGTAATATACAAAGATGCTAAGTCTACATTTTGCGTAATTATTAACTTACCTTCTTCTTTTTTAATATTAATCTTATTATAAAAATATTCATAAACTTTTTTTGCTCCTTCATTTATCTTATCTATCTTCTCTATCTTCGGGAAAAACACATACATAAAAACTGGTAAGGCATTCAGAAAAGCCCCTAAAAATGAATAAATATCATCAAAAATTTCTTTACTTATTCTTGGGGCTTTTTCCCCTATTTCTTTCTTTGCCTCATCTGGAATGCTTTTTAACGGTCTTACTAAGTTGGTATCATTGTAGCTATAAGTAGCTAATTGCGGGATAACATTAATATCCTCTATATTATTTATATAAAGTTTGTTACTTTCACTTCCAACTTTCGGATCGCTATTTAAAACAATAAATTTAACATTATAAAAAAAGGCTAATATCTGCGATATTTCTTTTAATGCTCTATATGTTAACATAGTCATATAGTTGATTCCATGAGTTATGTCTAAATAGAACTCAAAATTATCACCTTCATTATTATTTGAAATGATATCTATAAGTCTATTTACCAACTCATAGTAAAGAATAGAATAAAAGTTTGATGGATTTCCTATAAACTTTGTTTTATTAAAGGTTCCAATCCCAGGTAAAATCGATATTTCACATATACTTTTTTCTTTATCACTAACACCTGATTCAGCAATAAATTGATATGTACTATTTTTAATTTCTTTGATATAGTTTTCATAATCATTATCTGTCAAATTACCAATTACATTTTCAATAAGCGTATCAGAAATTATTATAAAACACTTATCAGGGGAAATACTTTTTAAAAGTAATGGCAAAGTAGTTTTTGCTTCATTATTACAATTATTATATACATATGTAACTTTAGACCAACCTTTATAATTTCCCCAAACTCCAAATAGTAATTTCATATTTTTACTACCTCCCCTATTCTATGTTCTATTGAATGAGTTTCCACTATAACCGCACAGTCAAGTCTTGGATCATAAATAGCAATAGCTTTACATGGATGAAAATGATGTATCATAAATCCATATAGCCAGATGGGACCTCTTCCAGATAGTATAAGCAATTTTGAAGCAAACTTTTCCTTAACAGGATCCGGTAACTTAATAGAAGCAAGGTCCTGCGGTTCAAGGTTTTTTGTAAGTTCAAACTCCAATAATATTATTTTTTCACTATGATTAATTTTGTACTCTAAAACTTCCATATCCTAACCTCGTTTTTGAACCTAAGCCATAGGTTTCAAGTGCCTGTTTTAAGATCCCCTCAAGAAATTTATTATCCTTGGTTAGCTGTTCTATTTCATTAGATGGAATATTAACTTTTTCTTTCTTCCCTTCTTCGTTGGTTATATATAAACCATTTTCCTTGATTTTCTTCCATCTATAATTATCAAACAAAACAACAAATCTGAATTTTACTCCCTCTTTCACAGTGAGAAAGAATATTGGTATTGGATTCTCCCAATCACCAGGAGGAGTTTCTCCACTATCATCTGAATAATATGAAGAGTAATGCGGATTCATAATATCAAGTCTAAAAATTTTACCATCATTAGTTGAGGTGTCTGGATAAACATCAAGAAATGTTAAAATACCTTTAAAATCCTGAGCACCGAAAAGAAGCTGATAGGTGAGTATTTTAGTATCATTATAAGCAAGATCACCATAAAATTTCTTTTGTAATTCATTAATATCATTTTCATTTTGTAAATTTTTTTCTTCCACAAGTTTCCAGAAGGCAACCTTTCTGCATACCCCCTTCAAACTGCTTCCCGGTATATACGGTATTCCCCAGATATGATGGAGTGTAAGAGATGTTTCAAGAACATGCGTTGCCCCGAGTCCACAGACAAGAGGAGAATTTAAAGCTATATCTTTTTCATAGATTTTTATGAAACCTGTAAGACTCTCTTTTGTTAAATCCATTCTTTGCTTTAGATTTACATGAACTTTTGCAACACTTTCAACGCTTTTAAAAAAATCTTTCTTTTTGGAACTGTTTATAATATCATTTTTTATTATTTTGGAAAAAGCAAGGCTAATATTAGAAATTTTTCTAAAATCAGGTTTTTCTGCGTTATAAATCAAGTTAATTAATTCATTATAATTCATAGACTCACTCCATCATTATTCAATTTCAATCTCCACCATTCTCTTTAGCCAGTTTGCCAATGCAAGTGCCTCCATAGTGGCAAGCCTGAGTATATTAAAGTCAGCTTGAATAAGAGCTTCCAAAGCATCCCGATTATTATTTACCAACAATTTTTTGTTTAACCATTCATCAACAACATCATAAACCTGTTTTGATTCCCCCTTTGATTTCAAAAAAGCAAGTGTGGGGATAAGTCCATTTGTTGTTATCAGCGCAGGTAGTTTTTTTGCATAAGTTGCAAACTTTCTGTCTTGTCCTTTTACTTCTTTCAAAGCGAACTCTGCCCTTTCTTGATTTTGTGTTTTTAAACTCATTATTTACCTCCTTAAAATTTTTTAACAATAGCAAAATTCAAAATAGCTGCACTTTTTGCAATAGGGCTTATTTATAGGTTGAGGAGGACAAGAAGAATTGTTAATACTTTCTATCTCAATAAATATTTCCTCAAACCTTTTTCTATCTTCATCTTCAAGATTAACTCTCACAATTCTTTTAAGCTTTGGATAATCAATTTCTCCAGTCACTTCAGTTATACCGAGCTTTTCTAAGAAATAGATATAATACTTAACCTGCCATATATGAAGCTCTTCCATCTTTCTTGATTTCTTTATTTCATGTATCACTTTAGATTTTCGTTCAAAAAAATCCAATACAGCTGCGTCATTAAACTTATTGTTTATATGAATTTCGTGATTAGCTCTCCCATAGGCACTTTCAGATATATACTTACCGATGGAGACATCTTCTGAATTGTGCTCCATTGTTATATTACGAGAAAAAAGCCAGAGATGCCTTGGACAATGAAAATAATAATTTATATAAGTTCCTGAGATCATAAAAACGCGCCTCTGGTTCTTTTAGTCGTTTTATCCTCTTTAGTACTGTGATGTAAGTCAACAACATATAAAGCATCGCACCAGTCTTTAATCTTTCTCTTTCGCTTTTCGTATTGCTCCTGTTTGTCGTTATAATCTACTTCTTCTATCCAATCAACAACTCTTCCAATCTTTAATTGTTCTATCATGTAATATGGAATATGAATAACAAAATCCGCTATAATATCTTTTTTAAACCTTGTATAACTCAAGTCATCACTTTCTAATATACCTTTAATTTTGTTCTTGAAATCCTCTTTTCGTGATACATCAACTACACTGGCATTCATTATCTCTCTAAAAAGCCTTTGAGCCTCTTCTTTCCGATCTGACATGAATCCAGCATCAAGAAGGGAAAGGTTTTTGTAGAATTTAGACAAGTATGTACCATCAGGGCTTAAGCTTTTATAGAGTTTATTTACCAGTTCAAATTTCTGATATTCCGATAATAGGAGAGTGTAATTTTTATTCTTCAAATTTTCTAATTTTAAATGCTCTTTTTCTCTTTTTTTTCTTTTTTTGGTTTTAGCATTAGTTTCATACTCCTCAGATTCTTCATCAGTAGTTTGCAATTGACTCTCTATAATCTGATCCATTTTTTCATACTTCGGATTATCAAGAAAAATTAGGGTGTTTTCAATCAACTCATTATCATAAACTTTCCCATTGCCGGACTCATAACCATTTTCAAAAATTAAAACATAAACATTTGAATGAGCTTTCTGTGTTTCATTTTGACCTTCTAAGTCAAAATTCTCTTTATACCTCCTAAGCACTCGCCCCATCCTCTGGACAAGAGCATCCATTGGACAAATTTCCGTATAAAGAATATCAGCATCTATATCTATTGCAGCCTCTACAACCTGTGTAGAAACAAGGATTTTGCATTCTTCATCATCTGACTCCTTAGGATTTTTAAATAGTTTTTCTATCTTACTTTTAATCTCTTTTTTTTCATTAAAACTAAACTGTGAATGAAAAAGTATAATGTTTTCATCTTTTATATCTCTATCCTTATTTTTGATTTCTAATATTATCCTATCATAAACATTTTTAGCTTGCTTTATAGTGTTGAGTATAACCAGAATTCTCTTCCCTTTAGCTTGTGAAACTATACCAGCTATCACCTCATCCGGTATAATAAAATCTATTTGTTTATTTTTAGCTATATTAGAGATAGGTATAAACGATAATCTATGTTTTTTTAGTGACTCATATTTATTTTTATCCTCTTCATAGATATTTAAAATATTTAAACTCCTATAATCTTTTTGATCATTAATTGCAATTCTCTCTTCTATTTCTCTTTTTACATACTCTGGCAAAGTAGCAGTCATAAGTAAAAATTTTCCGCCAAGTCTGTAAATATCTTCAATAAATTTTGTTATAATTGCTGCAGCTCCTGGATCATAGGCCTGAATTTCATCAATCACAAGCCTGGAATACGAAAAGGTGGCATAGATTCTTTCATATCCTGGTGGCCTTAATCCATAAGGAAAAAATTGATCTCCTGTTGAAATAATAACCGGATAAGAAAGTTGCTTTGCAATTTCATAAACTTTGATTTTTTCGTAATCATAATCATCACATGAAAGATATACATCAGCATCACTATGAAGCAAGCCAACTCTATCATTTCCAAATATATCTGTTGCTCTATCATATATCTGTTCTACAGCAGCTCTTGCTGGAAGTGTATAAAAAATTTTTTCTCCTGAACTCCACAAAAATCCAAATTCAGTCTTACCACTTCCGGTAGGTGCAATCAAAATTAAATTATTTTGATAGATATATTGTTCACTTTGCTTTTTAGAAATAATCTTTTCCTGCCATATTTTAGATTTTGTATTTATTTTAGTTTTTATTTTCTGCAGTATTTCTTCCCGTGCAATAGAAACAATCTCAATATCTTCAGGCTTTGAAATATTATCATGTTCACAAAAAGAAACATAGTGATCACATCTTTGTAAAAAGCCACTTAATATAATCCACTCATCTTTTTTCTCTTCATCAATCCCAAGCCTTTTGGTTAACCAATACATTTGATACGGAGGAATAGCATATTCAGCAAAAGAAAGTCCATTAGCAAGACCTTTAAGCATTTTATCATTCATGCTAATTAAATCTTCTGTA
>Ga0116165_1003618_pt1 | contig 10144 bp, 5 predicted proteins | sample AD_JPNMR1_MetaG_FD_89885 | JGI IMG/M metagenome (GOLD analysis project Ga0116165, IMG submission 89885) | Active sludge microbial communities of municipal wastewater-treating anaerobic digesters from Japan - AD_JPNMR1_MetaG | ecosystem: Engineered > Bioreactor > Anaerobic > Digestate | place...
CAAAATGATTTGGAGGGATTTAATATGTATATAATAGATTCTTATTATGACTTGCCTGATATAGATTACTTGCACAATAGAATAGAGCAGCTTATGCATGAAGGTATAGCAGTTAAAAACATAGCTAATCTTTATAACAGGCTCAAAAACAGCGAAAACGCAGCTAGGAAAAATCTGCAAAGTTTATATGGGATAGACAATCCTAATAGTTCTCAGCAAGTACTTGCATATTTCCAGAATATAATAAATGACGATATAGTAGAGGCATGTTGTAGAAATGGCAAGTGGACAACTAATAAAGAAGCTATGCAAGAGTTAGCCATGAAAGGCTACCAGGAAGCTATTGATATACTAACTTACAGAAAAGCATCTGCTTATGTGAGAGCGATAGAGCAGATAAAAGAGCATATAAAATCTGACGGCAGGTTGAGACCAAAAGTTTCTTATTCAAAGACGAACAGAATAAATTATATAGACCCTGCGCTAATGAATATACCAAAACAGTTGATATGGCATATTATAGCGCCAAGGACAGAAGGAAATATTCTAATATCAGTAGATATTAAGAACCAAGAGCCTTGGATAATGATAAATATGCTGAATATCAAAATGCTTAAAGAAATCCTCGAGAATAACAGAGAAGGTTTATACGAAGCAGTCTTCGAGAAGATATTCGGCAGACCATGTACTCCTATTGAGCGTAATGAGTTGAAAGTAGCCTGGAATGCAATGACTTATGGGGCTACCCTTATGGGAGTACAGGCAATATGTAGACATTGTGATGGCAAAGCAATTTACGAGTTTTTCAGTAAGATACCGGAGTTTAAGCAATATAGAGGGATATGCTATGGCAGAGCCAAAAAGAACAAGCAAGAAGTTGAAACATACTTCGGCACTAAGGTAAGGGCAAACGAGTATGGGCCGAGACTACAAAGAGTATTGATGGATATACCAATTCAAGGTACAGGAGCAGACATCTTAGCATTGCTTATAAAGCATTTCGACGAAGAGATGGAGACAAGAGGTTTAGAGGATGTTATAACTCTTGTCTTTACAAGGCATGACGAGATAATAGTAGAGGTAGATAGAAATTATGCTAATGAAGTAGGCATAGAGAATGTAAAAGCTATATTAGCGGATGTATTAGAGCATAAAATAGATGATTGGGAACCATTCAACGTGAAAATTACAGAGGTAGTACCTCCAGAGTTGTTTATAGATGGTAGTGTATACAATCCTGACGATGATGAAGATTAACAACTAGGGGAGATTAGGATGACTATAGTAAGAGTAAGTAATTCAGAATTATTATGTATAGTACTTAATAAACTAACAATATCACAAACCTTAATGAATAAGCTAGCAAGCTTAGGCTTAAAGGTTAAAGTTCAATATAAAAGCATGACTTTAAGTGGGTGCTACTGTGTATGTTATATAAATTCAACCAGAGAATTATTGGAAAGTGACATAAAAGATATAGAGAACCTTTTTAATAAGGAGTTAGGACTTAACAAATAATACCTTGGAAGTAGTATAGGTAAAACTTCCATGTAGAAAGGGGAAGTATATGATGAAAAAAGTGAATAACATTAGGACTGAGCAGGATGTAAAGGAATTCTTACAGGAAACAAAAGACGTAAAAGAATTCACTATCGAAGCTTATACTGATGGAGTAAAACCATCAAAAGAAATTAAAGTCTGTGAAATAGGCTTTACTACCTCAGAAGGGGTAGAACACTTATGTATAATACATAAAGATGCGATATATTCGCTAAAAGATTTCTTTGAAACAAAAGAATTTGAGACATTTTCAGGTAGATACGTTTACAAAGCTTTGCTTTATTATGGGATAAAACTTAATATTACAAAAGAGTATGGTACTTATATAAATAAACAAAAATTGAAAGAAATATTAAACAAACGTAACGATTTAATGACTGGTATAAAAAGAATTGATTTATACAAATCTTTAAATGATATAGACATCTGCGAAGGCGAATATGAGATAGAGAATGCTCTGGGTGGATACTTTGGAATACATGTAGACACGGAGGGACTAAATAAAACTAAGGCAGAATACGAAGATACTTTAACACAACTAGCAGATGAAATATATCATTTTATAGGGTACATAGACATAAATAATACTCAAGGAGTAATAGAAGCAATCAAGCATAAATTTAATGAGAAGCTTAATAACTTAAGCATTAGAGCACTCAATAAATATATCAACACCTATCAAAAAGATGAAAGCAAAAGGGATTTACTGCACCTTCTAACAATATACAGAAGATACAAACTAATGTCGAATGAGTACAAAAACATTTTAACCGCAATAGATAAAGTAATAGACGGAAAGGTTTATCCTGGAACAACAGATAAATGTATATCTCATCATCTAGTGGATCAGTGCTTAATACCTAGGAGATTAGTAAAGCCAACAGATAAATATTGTTTAGTATCTATAGATATACAAAACTCTTTGGTGCCTTATTTAATAGATAAACTATGCCCGTCTATTCCAGATATGCGAGAACAATTCATGCTTATAGCATCTAGAGTATTTAATGTAGAACGAGATAAATTAACACCCGAGCATACATTACTTATAAAACTAATTGGGTGGAGTTATGATACTGGAAAACTGAGTCAAACAGCATTTGATATAGCGGATGAATTAAAGGTAAATGTAAGGGAAATAGCTAATAAAATGGCGGAAATACTAAAAAATATTTCCGTGGAAGAAATAAAACATACAGTACATGAAGCAAATTTACCGACAGACATAATAAATATGTTGATAAAAACATCTGATAATGGTTTATACGGTATAATGAAGAATAAGTCTACTATAGCTTATATGCTAGATAGATTTCTATTGACAGAATTACGAAAGAAAATAGGTAAAACGAACTTAAGAGCAAGGATGCTCGTACGTGGAGAATTTGGGTTTACATATGAAGTAGCTAGGGGAGACTTAGATAATTTTAAGGCTATAGTAAATAGCACTTCAATACGAGTGGGTAATGATGAAAATAAATTGATAATCTATGATATAGTATATCCTAACTAATAAGGGGTAAATCTAATGAGTAAAGGCTACAAATTCTTTGCATTTCTCTCAAGGCTAAAGTATTTATACAGATGGCCTTTAATGAGAAATACAGTCAGAGAAAATGTATTTGAGCATACAGCTCAAGTAGCTTTACTTGCTCATGGGTTAGCCATCATGCACAATAAATACTTTAATGGTAATGTGGATACGGAAAAAATTGTGGTGATGGCTTTATACCATGATGCCAGTGAAGCAATTACTTCAGATCTTCCTACACCTATAAAATATTATAACGATGCAATAAGGGCAGCTTTCAAAGAAATGGAAGAAGAAGCAAATAAACAAATACTAAATATGATGCCAGAAGAACTAAGAGTTTATTATGAACCATACTTCGAGTGTAATATACCACATGACAGTGAAGAATGGAAAATACTTAAAGCAGCAGACAAGTTAGCAGCGTATTTAAAATGCGTGGAAGAATTAAAATCAGGCAATAAAGAATTTAGGAGGGCTAAGAAAAATTGTATAAAGTCATTAAATGAAATGAATTTACCTGTGATAGACTACTTCATGAAACACTTTGCACCAAGCTTTAATAAGGCATTACATGAATTATAAGGCAATGCCTTATTAAATTCTATGTCTATATACTTTGCGTTAAAGTGATAGAGAAAGGTGTGTATAGAGAAAAAATAACTAGAAGCGGGAGGTTTTTATGTCAGGTATAAAGAAAATAGCAAGCTTGTATCTATATAAATAAATGAGGTGAAGTTACAATGGATGCGCGTTTCAGAGTATTGTACAAAGATGTTGAAGAACTACAACATGGCTATATTAAATGTAGACAAAGCAAAGATGATTACTGGGCAGTTTATAAAGGTAACAAAAGAGTCGGCGAGAGCGCTTATAAAGATATACAAGTCATGGAAGAGGATAGGTTAGTTGTATTGGCAGATGATTTGGAGCAGTACTTAATAGATGATAAAGGTAGCGTCTTAATAAATGGAAAAGGATCTCCAATATATAAAGCAGGGCCTTACTATATACTTAACAATACATATAGATTTGATGATGGAACCTATAAAAATGAAGGTATTATTTTTGATAGGAACGGTAAAATTATAAGGAAAGAAAAATGCACGAGGATTGTAGCTTATAACGATGCTATTTTATTAGAAGCCAGACCATCTACATTTAGGTTATTAGACTATAATTTAAATATAATAGCGGATAGGTGTCAATTATTAAGAGTTATAGCAGAGTGTACTACAATTGATGGAGGCACCGAAACACTATATGATGATTTAATAAAAATATATACAAAAGAGGGATGTAAGCTAGCTCGTGGAATGAAAGATGGGAAAGTCGATTACTTAATCGATGAATACTATGACGATATGAAAGTTGAATATTTGCGTTATATATGTTTCAAAAAGGGCGAAAAATTTGGACTATATGACAGTTTAACGGGTGCAAAGACACCTGCGATATATGATGATATATCCAAGGCATCCCATGGAGGTAAAGTAAAAGCAATTATAGTGAGAATAGGCAATAAATACGGCCTACTGAATCAAGAACTACAAACTGTATTAGATGTTACATATAATAAAATAGAGCAAGACTATAGTGAATATGGCTTAGTGATGGTATTTAAAGATGGGAAGTATAAAAGGTTAACAAAAGATTTTACTTTTGAAAATCCGTTAAATATTTATAATCAGATATTAGAAATACCTAATATACCGGGATATTTATATGCACAAACTCCAGCGGGTATGTGGTGTATAATACACAAATATTCAGCGAAACCTTATTCATATAAATATAGAAAAACTATAGAAGAATTAAGGGACGAGGTCAGAGATTTACGCGTCATGACGACATTTAGAACTGAACGCATATAATTCGCGATAGAGGGGTTTATTGCCAATTAATCTTAAATTGTTAGGGGATTCATCCATGCTTGAAAAGCTAAGGTTATTATATGATACAGTTGAAGAATTAGAGTACGAATATTTTATGTGTAAAAATAGAAAATAGATTACATGAGTTGAGGGGAGACGGTATGGTAAATACCTATAATGTGCTTGATGTTATAAGCAAAACACTTGAAAATGTTAATGATCTATTGAATAAATAAGTCCCATCTACAAATGAGACTTATTTTTATGCACAAAAGTGATAAATATATGATATAAATTTTGAATAAATCTTCGTTAAGGGAGGGTAATCAATGGATAAAAAATTTATAAACGCCAAGTCAATTGCTATACCAATTCTTAGTTTGATAATGCTAGTTTCTCAGATATCTCCTGCATTTGCAGTATCGAAGAATGAACTGCTTGATTTTGTAAAAACATCACCAACTGTTACGCTTGAATATTATGCTCCTTCTCAAATGCCAAGTGTTATAGCATATAATAATAATATAGTTAATGAAGGCTTTATAGATGTAACACCTAACAGCTGGTATTATAATGACGTAATGAAGGCTAAGCAAGCAGGTTTAGTTCAAGGTATAGGAAATAATAAATACGGTCCAGAGTTAACAATTACATATGCTCATTTCATTACTACCTTAGTAAGGCTTTATAAGGCAGATGAAGATATACCAGACGTTCCGAATAGCAAACACTGGTCAGACAAATACATCGCAGAAGCAAGAAAATTGGGGATGTTAGACAAAGGGGAGAAAGTCAATCCAGATGCCCCTATTCCTCGTCAAGAGATGATACGCTACACAGTTAACCTTTTAGGACTTGAACCAGCAGAATCAGCTGACATCATCTTCGCAGATGTGAAGCCAGAGGATGCAGCCTATATTAACACTGCATTTAAAGAATATTTAACGGAAGGTAAGGGCTATAACAAAACTTTAGGACTCAGGGTATTTGGATATGACACCACTGCCCTTAGGTCTGAGATGAGTGCAATGGTAAACAGAGTTGCCGCATACAAAGCAGACCCAGTTGCTTTTAAAGCTGAGCGAGCGAAAGCGAGAGTGGAAAGTGAGAAAAAAGCAGGATTTACGGATAAATCGGGAGAATATACTATGTTTAATGGTTATGTAGTTCCGAAGGATGACGGGTATTTGTATACAAAAGATACAGAATTAGATTTTTGTGGTTGGGTACTATTTGAGACACGACCAGAGAATTATGATGTAATAGAGGCGATATTATCGAGTAAGTTAGACCCAAAGGTAGTTAAGCAAGCAGTAGATTATGGAAGGACGAAGGAAAAAGGAGTTAATTTACCTTACAAATATTTTAAGTCAGGAGAGTATAAAATTTCAGTCTCAAGTGCTCCAACGTCTCATATAGTGGTATTCGAGGTATATCTAGCAGACTAATACAAATAAGAATTGATAATAAACTATTTATACTAGAGTTATTCAATAGAGAATAACTCTATACTTAATTTAAAAGATGAAAGCAGGAGGGTTATGGGCAATGAAAAGAATGAGTAGGATAGTGAGTCTCATTATTACAATATCAATATTAGCATCAATGTTAATAAATATACCAATAACAGCAGCTGATTCAAAGGGGATTAGTGAAGAAACACGCAACAATTTAAAGATAGCAAATGAGTATGTAAAAAAATATTGGAAAATAGACCAAGACATATTTGGGGAATATCTTAATCCGAAAACACAACAAAATAAAATAAACGAGGAATTATTAAATAAAGGTTTAAAAGACGAGTTTGAAAACAGACAAGTAGAGGAAAGGCAACTAATAGTTTATAATGAAGATGGTAAGAAATGGACATCTAAGAGTAGGTATTTAGGGTTAAATATTCAAGGAGAGAGGTATGTAAACCCATTTTATCCTCCAGATGTAAGCGGAATAACATTCTTAAAGGCATTAGAAAGATTTTTAGATACTCCCAAAAATAAAAGAGGTACAAAAGAAGCAATGGGATGGATATATAGACCATGGGAACAAGGAGAGAAAAAAGGAGTAGTAGACCCTAAAAATCCAAGTGCAGCTACAGTAGACCATATAGATATTACATTTGATTCATCAATCACCGACAAAAACATGCTCCTCCTCAGCTTCAAAGAAGGTTTATTACGTGACTCCAGTTATGTTAAATATATGGCAGGGCTTAAAAATCCTAATTCAACCAAAGAATTCCTTGACACCTTTGACCAAAAGAGTTTAGATCCCAATAAAAAAGGCGTTACATGGATGGATTTCATCCATATCGTTCAACCTCCAACATATAATACTTGGGGAACAGGCATCATGTGGCACAGAGGTTACAATGCCTCTGGCGCTGTTCAACTCTTCTACCTTTCAGTTCCTTTTGCTCCTTTCAAATATGTAGAAGCGAAATATGGAGTAGTTAGTTCAGGCTTCTTAAATGATGGAACGACAGCAACAATAGATTTTATAGACACCAGCAATTTTACTAGTGGTTACATAGGCAAGTTATTTGATATTTATGCAGATTTTACAGATTTTATGAATAGAAATAACCTATCAGAAGATAAAGCCTTAGAGCTATATTACGCACAGGGCGGAGACAAAGAAACATTAGAAAAAGCTAGAGAAATTTTCAAGGATATCTATGATTATGACCCTGAATTCTCCAATGACATAATTTTATATACATTATTCAATAATATGCCTGAAAAAATATTTAACGAAATCAGAGAATTACATGATTTACAAAATGTATCAGACGTAGATTTAAAAAACCTAATAAAGTATACAGCAATAGATTATAGAAGATTCATATTATTAAGTTTAATGGATCTTGTTAATAAAAAAGGACTAGAAAATGAATATTTAAAGTGGCTTAAAAATAAAGACCCGATGGTATTAGCTACTGGGAAAGGTGCATACAAAATAAATGACACCTATTATTCTTTAGACCCAATAGATAATAAGAAGGCACTTTTAGACCAAATAGGCATAGATGGAAATTTAAAAAACAAAATAAACAACAAAGAACTAGGTTTAATAGGTTATACAACAATAATACTGGACGCGAAATTACCAAATGTACAAAAAGATTTATTGAAGCAAATAGTTAATGAGTATACAAAAGACTTAGCAAGTTTAACGAGAACTCTTAGTATAAATAATACTAATACAAGGGTAGTTGCTCAGGATCTACTTTCTAAATGGAATCTTAATCTACCTCTTAATGATAGAAGTGGTATTTTAGACAGGGCATCAAAATATGAGATAGCTGTAGTTGAAAATAATTCAAATAGTATTTATGGTGAATATGACGCAGCGACAAATTCTTACAGAAGTATAAGAATAAATGAGCAAGCCATAGCAAGAATGTTTGCAGTAATAGTAGAATGGCTTAGCACGGGGCATACTAAGAGAGATTTAATAGATAAATCAGGAAAAGTAGTATCATCTGAAGATATATTCAGTTCAACTGGAGCGAGACTTTTCAAGGAATGGCTTGGCATACAAGAAGGTATATTCTACCCAGAACAGATGTTTACAGCAGAGCCAGATGGAATTAAAACGGCAGAAAGTATATTTAATGCAACTGTTGAGACAGCAACGATGTTAGCTTTGATGGATGCAGGTATAAGCAGTAGTGCAAGTATAAAGGAAGATAGACAAAACAATACAATAGATGTTACTGGTTATGCAGGTGTAACAATAACTTTATATGATAAAGGTATACCATTAGACTTAGTGGTAGCTACTAGGACAGAAGATGGTGAGACAATAGTACTTGATATAGATAGAGATTATGGGGTTGTAGTACCGAATTATAATAAAATCTTAAGCGTAGAAAATAAGGTAACTACAACTAAGAATGGAATAACTAAAACTTCAAAAGTTAAGAAAGCGACAATAAAACCAGCCTACATAAGTTTGCGGGAGTTTATAGAGAAGGCGAATGCAAATTATGATAAATCAGTTATAGATTTAGGAAACACCAAGGTCAAGTTTAAGAATATCAACTCAAATTTTGATAAAGTCGAATTTTCTCTGACAAATGCCGACGCAAATGCTTATTATGCAGATAAAGATAATAATAGAGCAGCTGTAGTATTATTCGTAGAACCAGCTAAATTAGGGTCCCAGCAAGTAAATATAATTGAAGATGAACATGGTAATACAGAATCAGTCTCTGTTGTACAGCCTTCTATTAGTGGTAATAAAGTTAACGTTACGGTTCCAACAGGCACAACTTTATTAGAGTGGAAAGTATCGAGTGTGCTTTTAAACCCTCTGGATAAGAACGTCACTTGGAATGCCATTGTAGCATCTTTACCAACAATATCAAGCGGAACTTCTGCAAATAATATAACTATTGACCCCAATAGCTCAAATGTTCTATACGTCAGATTTAGAAAGCAACCACAGAATAATAATGTATCATTAAGTGGAGACCTTAAACTCACACAAAAGATGGTGACAAAAGCATTTGATTTGACTAGCATAGGTAATTTGACAGAATTTAGATTTACTTATCCAACAGCTGGAAGTCATGGGCATGCTGTAGTATTATTCGTAGGAACTGGACCAATTGAATTACCTGATGGAACTCCATCAAGCACAACCATTTATTATGATAGAACAACCCCGATTGATAAAAATTATAATTATATAATAGAGTATACTAACAAATTGAAAGAAAAGCTAATAGGTTTAGCAGGCGTCTTTGCCCCAACATATAATAATACAAATAGTAAAAGTGGGACAGCAAGGTGGGATGGTGGTGGAGACACTGTTAAGCCTAATATTTACTTTACTATATGGAGAGGAAATGACCCTCCGACAATAGCATCCTATAAAGAAAGTGCAAACCATCCACTTTTAAGTTTACCAGGTATAAAGATAGGTAAAACGTCTCAAACTACTAGAAATACGATTGGTGGTTACACTGATACGATTGAATTTAAGCTAGAGAAATCTAGTAAAGGTGATTACTACACCTCCTTTACAGACGGCGATAGTCCTAAAGGTCAAACACATACAACTTCTGACACAGCTGAATACAAAGCCTCAGTGGCAGTGGAATCTTATATAGGTAAACCAAATACAGGTAATTTAAACTCATCTTTCGTGACATCGACCTTTAAAGCTGGTGGAA
>Ga0116165_1003632_pt1 | contig 10117 bp, 8 predicted proteins | sample AD_JPNMR1_MetaG_FD_89885 | JGI IMG/M metagenome (GOLD analysis project Ga0116165, IMG submission 89885) | Active sludge microbial communities of municipal wastewater-treating anaerobic digesters from Japan - AD_JPNMR1_MetaG | ecosystem: Engineered > Bioreactor > Anaerobic > Digestate | place...
CTGAGTTCATGCCCGTACAAGGCATAACCCATTTCCAACCGCAGGCTGTCCCGTGCCCCCAATCCCGCCGGCCGCGCGCCCATCTCCCGGGCTTGCCGCCATAAGTCCACAATCCGGGCCGCTGGCGCAATGATCTCGAATCCGTCTTCCCCCGTATAACCTGTCCGCGAGACCAACAATCCCTCGCCGAGTTCCTGAGCATGATAATACTTCATCGCTGAACAATCGGTTCCCAACAACCGATTGGTGATGGCTAACGATGCCGGCCCCTGGATGGCCATCATGCCGGACTCGAAAGTCCGGTCTTCGCATTCCACTCCATCCACCAAGGCATTCCGGAACCAAGAAAACAACTTATCCCGGTTGGAGGCGTTTACTACCAGCATGTATAGGTCCGTCCGCAGGCAGGTGACCAGAATGTCATCCTTGATCCCGCCTTCCGGATTCAACACCACTGTGTAGCGCACCCGGCCGGGCGTCAAATCCGCCACCCGCGATGGAACCATCCATTCCAAAAACCGCGCCGCCGGACCTCCCCGCACCCAAAAACGGCCCATGTGGCTCACATCGAACAATCCGGCCTGTTCCCGGACCACCTTATGTTCCGCCGTGATCGATTGAAATTGGATTGGCATTTCCCAGCCCGCGAAATCGACAAAACGCGCGCCGTCGCCTCGGTGCAGTTCATAGAGCGGGGTTTGGAAACTCATGGAGATTCTCGATTCTCGTATACGTTGTAGGAGCAAGTAAAGTGTATCATGGTTTCCCGATTGATAAACCACGCCCGCTTTGGCTGCAGGCATCTAAAATAGTTCGTCCGGCAGTGCCTCCAGTTTCACACTTGGTGATCACTTCCCATTGGATCCGGCCGGCGAAATCCTTCTCCATCCCTTTTCCTTCTGGGCTATTCTACCTCCATGACTAAAAAGATAGATCAGGCTCCTGTGAATCGGGGATAATCAACCTTCCATAGCGTTCGTTTGTATCGGCAGCTCGCAGGATCGACAACGGTAGAGAAAACAGCCATGGTATTTTTTCGCTGGAGCGTTCCGGGATCGCCGCTTGGAAGGCTGGAACCACCTAATCCTCAGGGCCGCTGGCCCGGACAAAACCGTGAACGCTCACGGCATCTATATACGATACAACGCGGATTGGAGTGCTTATATCAGCTGCTCAGAGAGTGGGAAATGGTCCTGACTTTATCCTTGTGGAAAAGCGGACTGCGGCTCGTCCTTGGGTGAAATGGGGGTGTCGGGGATGTGGAGCGGTTCTCTTCCGATCCGATCATATGATCTTGAATATGAATGTAGTTGCATTTATTGATTTATCCAAAATGCTTCTGAGAGGGAATCATTCCATGACCATGACCCGATTTTCTCCTTCTTTGGTTCGATTCTTCGTCTGGAATCTGATTTTTCCGGCGGGGATAGCGTTGTCAGGTTGGCTTATTCCGGCAGGATGGGCCGGTGAACCGTCCGCGCCGCTGCATGGATTCGGCGTGGCGGATTCGATCGGCCAAGTTGAAGTGGGAGTGGCGTATTACCTCCCCCGCGGCCGTATCCCGCTGCCGGATTGGCGGGAACGGGTGGAATATCATATGAAACGTGCGCAATCCTTCCATCACCGGGAATTCGGCAAGCAGTCGAAGCTCACGTATAGGATCCTGGAGGATCCATTTGTCGCCTCAGCGTCACGGGATGAAATGCCCAAGGATGATGTGGATCAGTTTTTTTGGCATATCGTCAACGAAGTGTGGAATTCGGGGAAATTCACGTTTTCGCCAGAGGCGTTTCCCATCATTCTGGTCCTATCGGATGTTAATTTTTCGCCCGGATACGGGGATTGGACGCGGGAGTGCGATGGGATAGGATGCCCGTTTTCCGAGCCGCACACCGATTGCGCGGGTCATGTGACGGAAACCGGCGAGGACCGGCCGGGAACCCGGTGCGGCGGGGCGCGGGCCTTGATCTGGCCAGAGCGGCATATCGGCTTGGCCTTGGTCACCGCGGACGGATGGCGGGTGCCGATAACTGGAACTGATTGCGTGGTATATCACGAGGGAGTGGGCCATTCTCTCGGATTGCCGCATCCAGAGCCCCTCAACGATTCCGTTATGGGTTTGGCGCAGTATGTCCATCCCATCCACAAGTCCTGGATCGACGCGGATCAGAAAGAAGCCATGGGCTGGGTGAAACACGAGATCGATTACACGGATCTTTTTTCGTCCTTCGAAGTCAGCCATGCCCCTTCCCGCCCTGGCGCGCAAGACACCGTGACGATTACAGTGAAACTGCCGGAACATTTCGCCGTACAGTCGATCCAACTAGAATACCAAACCGGCTTGTGGCTGCCGTTTCGGTCGGCCAGGTTCCAAGGCCAGGAGGAAAGGGATGGATTTCAGTATTTCACTTGGACGATCGGCCCGGTTCCCATCGGTCAAAGCATCGCCTACCGCGCGCGGGTGGCCACGCGGGGTGGACAGCAGGAGGAGTTTTGGAATTACTACAAAGTGCGAGGGAAGGAATAGAAATAATACTGATCCGTTACGCTTGTAGTTTTTCTATAATAATGGCTCATCCGGCAAGTGCGTGTTTTTTTTCGATCGCCGTTTCGCATCACTTCGAACCGATTGATGAAAACCTCTATCACAAGTCCCTCTCCCTCTAGGAGAGAGCCGGATGAAGGGCAGCCCGGCAAGGGCCAGAAAAACCTTTCTCTGCCATCGAGGCAATCGGTCTGGGTTATGTGGCCTATAGGCACAGGTTTGATGAAAACTTTTCGCCGAATATGGAACATAAAAAAAAGCCATAAAAGCCACCCTGGCTTGTTTCTCCTGTTTCTGTTTATGATTCTGGGATGTGGCCGGCCCGAAGAACGCGTCCGGCTCGAAAACGCGCGGCGTGAATTGCAGGCCTACAACAGTGCCGGCGCGTTGGAATATTTGGCCGAACCATTTCAGGATCCGGATTACGAACGATCTCGCTGGCTGTTACGTGGCCTGGCGTTGACTTGGCTGGAACAGTGGAAAGAAGCCAGTGAAACCTTCAACCGGTTGGTTCTGGCCGATCCCCCTCCCACCCATCTCGCGTTGCCAATTCCCCAAGGCCTGAATGACGGCGCTCCGAAGGAAAATTTCGAACGCCGCACCTTTTCTGAGGACGATATGCGGTACCTTTGGCGGGTGTTATGGCAACAGCGTGTCGCTTCCCGCCTGGCGGATGATCGGCTTGATGATATGAAGAAGGCTGTGGTGCTTTTGGATTATGTGTACCGTCATATCCAATTCGGACTGCGCGAAGGCATCCCGCTCAATGACAAACCCTTGCACATTCTTATTCAAGGACAAGGATTCTGCGATGAATTAGCCTGGATTCTCAATCAATTGTTGCGCTCCATCTCTTGCCAGGCGGTTCGGGTGATCCTCTTCTCCGATCCCGGGTACAACCATAGCCCGCATACGATCAGCGCCGTGAAGATCGGCCTGGATTGGATTCCCCTCGATCCCTCGAATGGATTGATTTTGAAAGGGATCAGAAGCGGGAAGCCGGAACGGATGCCCGAATTTTTTCTGCTCGACCCCACGTTGGAAAAAGCCCGCCGGTTCGGCCCCAATCTTCCCGATTGGGACCCGTTTTTGCGCCAGATCGAGAAAATGGGCAACTACGGCGCGTTGGGAACTTGTTTCCGATATGCCCAAGTGGCTGTGGATTATGAATTGGAATCCTATACGGAACGCTTCAACGATCTCGCGCGCCGGCTGGCCTCGCTCTATCCGCTACCTGCTTTGGCAATCCCATATGTCTTAACCGCGATTCCCCGGATCGATGAAAAAACCAACCGTATCGTGAATTGGACCCCCGTCACCCTGAGCTATGTGGTCAATACCTCCACGCCGGAAAAAAATGAATTGCGGCGCGCCGCAGTGGACAAAGTATTCGGTCATCTATCCCCCCTCCGTCCCGGCCGTTTGGCGCTCCTGGCAGGAGAGTATGCCATGGCGGAATCCGAGTTCCAAAAAGCGTTGGCTCAGGAAGAACTGACTCCTCCGGCCCGCGAAGATCTCGCATTTTACCGGGCAGTGGCCGCGTTCGAACAACGGGATTATTCCACTGCCCGGGAACGGTTCGAAGCATTCCAAAACGAGTATCCCTTTGCCCGCCGCTTGGACCGGGTCCAGTATCATCTCGCTGTCATGGCCTACGAACAGGGAGATGAATCCCGGTGGAAATCCCTCATTCAAGAATGCGGCCAAGACCACGACGGTTCGCTTTTCCGGTGGGCCACCCATCTCGGCATATATTCGAAACGGACGGAGGACCGGCCGGATAATTAACCCGTCTGGGTAATCCATTCCAGAATCAGGCCGGCGTATAGCCTGAGCCATCGGCTGCCGGTCTTGCTTTCGGGAGATAGGCCGCATGGACTGGTAGTTCCGGAATTCCCCCTCCCCGCCCAGGGTATGCTCTCCTTCAAAAAAGGCGTATCATGAATCAATTCAAGAAGCAAGCCGCGATTTGAGAAAGTTGAGTCTGGTTATGACGGTCACTCCGCAAACCCTGAATTCAATCATCGACAACATCGTTCACTGTACGCCGGTTGTCGATATGCATACCCATCTTTATCCCCCCGCGTTCGGGCCGCTGCTGCAATGGGGGATCGATGATCTGCTGACCTATCATTATCTGGTGGCCGAGGGGATACGGACCGCTCCCATGCCCCTCGACCGATTCTGGTCCCTCACCAAAAAAGAACAAGCCGGATATGTGTGGGAGCATCTTTTCCTGCGCCGCGCGCCCATCTCCGAGGCGTGCCGGGGGGTAGTGACGTGCCTCCAAGCCGTCGGAATTGATCCACGGGAGCGCAGCCTGGACGCCATCCGCTCCTTCTACCAGGGATTAAACAGAGAGGAGTACGTCGAGACCGTTTTCACTAAAGCCAACGTGAAATACGCTGTCATGACAAACGATCCTTTCGATCCCGCCGAGCGCCAGGCCTGGGAAAAAGCGCCTTTGAATCACCCCCGGTTCCACGCCGCATTGCGCATGGATCCCTTGCTTATGAATTGGGAAACTTCGGTCTCCCTTCTGCGCGATATGGGATACGAAGTCAATCACGATCTCAATGACAAAAGCCAGGGAGAAATCCGCCGTTTTTTGGAAAAGTGGACAGATCGGATGAAACCCCGCTACCTGGCGGTCTCCCTCACCCCCGATTTTCTCTATCCGGATGATTCCCTCCGTACACGCGTGCTCGACGCCTGCATTCTTCCCTTCGCGCGCGAGCGGAATCTCCCCTTCGCGCTGATGATCGGTGTCCGGCGGCAGATCAATCCTGCGTTAAAACTGGCGGGCGATGGCGTGGGCCGCGCGGAATTGAGCGGCTTAATCCAACTCTGCCAGCAGCATCCCGGCAACCGCTTTTTGGTGACTCTTCTTAGCCGGGAAAATCAGCATGAACTCTGCGTCATCGCCCGCAAATTCCCCAACCTGATGCCCTTCGGTTGCTGGTGGTTTCTGAATAATCCTAGCCTGATCGAAGAGATCACCCGTCAACGGATCGAGATGTTGGGCTGGAGTTTCATCCCTCAACACTCCGATGCCCGTGTCCTTGATCAATTGCTGTACAAATGGCCGCACTTCCGCCGGATTCTGGTCCGTATTTTGATCGAAAAATACACGGATCTGGTCCGGTCGGGATGGAATGTCACGGAAGAAGAAATCCGGCGGGATGCCGCCCGCCTCTTGTCGGATAATTTCGAATCCTTCGTGCCATGAGGTGCCTTAGAATTAGAGCATGTCTTCACGTGTTTGCTTGGCGAAAGGAAGGCTTTTATTGGAGAGAGAAAGGGAATGAAGGACTACCTGGAAACCGGGTGACATCCCAAGCGCGGCCAAAACAAACGGCGAATTCCGTTTTCCGGCCGGGCCCTACAGGAGATTGGTCTTTTAAGTTCTTGAGAAAATTTCTTGGAGTGAATCATTCACCCGCTGGATAATGGTTTCATCTGGATTATTGTCCATATTTGAATAACAAAAATACGCCCGGATCGCGCCCTCCACTTCGCCTTTCTCGTACAATAAGTCGCCATATTTCCGGAACAGGCGGGGATTATCCGGCGCGCTTTTCAAATCGATGATCAGGGAATGTTCATCCGGCGGATTCAGTTCCAACGCGTGCTGGCCGCTCATTGTATACACATCGGCACAAAAAGTATTGATCCGGTTCAGGCCCAGGAAACAATAAGCCGCGGCATTCAGCGCTTGCTCGAACTTCTCCTGCTTTACTTCCCCAAAAGCCGCGGCCTGAATGGATTGCAAAAGGTCCCGGCATTGATCTGTCGGCTCCTGAATTTGAAAATCAAGGAGAATCACCGAAGCGGTATGGCGCAAGGTCTCTTCACTCATCGGATCCAGAGGATTTTCATTCGGACTTGGATCAGGAGTGAGGATGTGGCGCTTTTCAAAATATGGGGCGATCCTCCCATAGTTCAGTATCCGGTGGAATCGGAGCCCGAAAGGCTTTTTTACCCAGTCGAAAAGGCTCCGGGAGAAGGAATCGCAATACCTGGTAAGATGCGGTTCGTAAAAAGAGCAAGTTTGAATCAAAGTCCGCCGGTCTTCTTTATTGAATTGACCATCCAGAATTTTTTTATAGTTGAAATTGGATGGATGAATTCCATCTATTACTAGATGAAGGGTTGCCATCATTTCTTTGGAATATTTAAAAGAAGATAAAATATATAAATAGATCGTCGGGCACTCTACCGGATGCGCGTCGGTGGCCATGCTGATCATGAGTCCGATGGCCCAGAGCAGCACGCGTTTTTCTCGTTTGATTTTCGTATTTTTATAAACACTGATGAGAGCTCCAAGAAGGCCAATGTAGTCGGTCTCTTCCGCAATTTTCGCGATGATTTTTTTTATTTCGGCATCCTCATCCGCCAGGTTCCCGCCCAAAAGGCCGGTGAAATATTGTTTCTGGCTAATAATATCCATTACATCCATAAATTTATCGGTCTTAATCAGCAACGTTCGCAAGAGGGGATGGTTTTGAAATAGACTGATTAGCAATGTTGAATTCCGCTGGTAGGCTGCCGGATCCCGGGCTTCTTCCCGCATAATGGCTATTTCTTTGGTAGAGAACGGAGGTTTTTTGTTGATGAGGTGGGGCGTCTTGGATTTGGAGGTTGATTTGCTCATGGATTTTCTTTCTTTTTCTGGTATTCCAGCAGATATCGGAATGCGCCGCTCCCGGCCTTTACTGGGGGAGTTGAACAGTTGGGGGTAATGGATTGTCCATTCCTTGACAGTTTTTGAACCTCCATAATAGTCTTTTCCATAGGAGAAAAAAGTGTCGCAGGGCGGGTTTTTCCCTCTCCTTGATCCTCCATAAGATCACCAACCGGGGAGGGGGTATCTGGAACTTCCCAAGGGGAGATCTCACCGGATTCCTCCGCCCCTCCCACCACCTGTTGGGGAAAGCCGGTCATCGTTACCCGTAGCGCGGTGGAAAGATGGCCATACAAGAATGACAGAATGAAATCCCGTTCCGTAATGCCCGGCGTGAAGACATACGATAAAAACGGCACGGTGTTCTCTTCCTGGCGCATGGGGAGGGAAATTTCCACCCAATTCCTCTGATCATCCGCCGCCAAAAAGGTCCACGACCCATCATCATTGAACAAAAATCCCACATGGTAGGCGCCCGGTTCGATAACATACTTGCCGATCCGCAATTTCACGTTGGTTTCCAGACGGCTCAGAAACGGCAAAACGTTTTGATTGAAATCGTCCCGTAACTCCGGATTGGTTTGCAAATCCACCAACAACTCCGGATCCCAATGAATGGCCCGGAACTGAATGGCGACGCGGGAACCATCCCGCTGCTCGAGTATGGAAGTAATGACCGGCACGTCTGCGTTCCGGTCCTGAGCGAATGCCGGCGTAGCAAGGAAACTCAATAAAATGAAAAAAAGGTGCCTGGCTATGGTCTTGTGCATGGTCGACTCTCCCGGCTGGCTGGCTTGCCGTAGGTTTAGGCGGGGAATTTGCCCTGCTCCAGCCAGCCTTGCTTTCTATTATTGATTTCAGACAGATGAAATATTCCGTTTACGTCTCATATATCGTCAGGAGAAGAAGGTGGGATAAGGTCCCCCTTGAATTTCCCGCCGCAAAAGGAGGGCTAATTCCAACGCGTGATAATCTCCCCACATCGAAGATTCTCCCTGCGGTATCCGGCTTCCCTCCGGAATTGAATCCCACCCGTTCGGCCGGTGGTAAACCGAATGCAGGATCAAGCCTTGATGCTCGTCCCGGGTGGACAAGTACGGTTCGTCGAAGAGCGTAGCGGCGATGGTTAAACCGGCCTGATAATAACCATGGCCTTCATCTGGTTTTCCCTTGGCTGACAGGTATTTACCCAATCGCAACAAGCCTTGCGCGGCGATCCCGGCCGCCGAACTGTCCACCGGTTCGTGCCCATTGAACGGATCGGCGGGGCGGTTCAAGTAATCCCCCAATCTCGCCAGTCCGGGAGCCCCCGTATCCCAGTAGGGTATGCCATCCACTGGAGTATTATGGATGTAGAAATCCGCAGTGGCTTGGGCGGCTTCCTGAAATTCCGCTACGATAGTGGATTTGCCCCCTAAGGATTCGAACTCTGCCTCACTGACGGTGTCGAGGAATTCCAACTGTTCCGCGAATCCCGTAATGGCCCATGCTAGACCACGTGTCCAGGTGGAGAAGGGGGAATACCCCTGCTGCGTGCTGGGACAACGAAAGCGGCCGTCGTTGCGGTTGAAGATCGCTTCATGCACCGTCCGCCCCCGCGTATCGTAGGCATCCCGTCCCCGGCCATAATATATATTGTACCGCGCCGTGGTTCGTCCGTGCTGGATTAAGCGTTCTAGTAAGGACACCGGCTGATCACCTTCACTCATGAGCACATGTCCCAGCCGGTGGGCCAGTCCCAGGCTGCGCAGGCTGCGGATCGTGTCCACGAAGAGGGAATGGGGGCCATTGAATGAATAGATGTATCCTAATCCATCGGCGGTGGAAGACCACCGGGCGGCCTGCACCGCGCCGGATATTTTCAGGGCCAGCTCATAAAAACGCAGTTCCCACTCATTCGCTTCCATCCGGCCTTCCCGCATCAGCCGCCGCAAATGGCCATAGGTGGATATATTGTTGAATCCGTGATCGTGCACACCGGTATGCGAGACATGAGGGGCCATCCGCTCCACCGTCCGGGCGCGTCCCAACTCGAGAAACGGCCGTTCTCCCGTAGCATCGAATTGCAACAAGGCCATTCCGTATTGGAAGCCTTGCGTCCATTCCGTCCATCCGCGGGTGGTGTACCGGCCCTGAACCGTAAAAACCGGCGTGCCCCATGCGGGATCCCAGGTTTTTTCGAGGGATAGGATTTTCTTATAAGACAGTTCGAATAAGCGTTCGATTTTGGTGGATAAACAGGCTGGATCAATGCCGTAGTGGATTTTCATGGTTTCTCCCTCCCAGGCCGGGATTCGAATGCCAGCAAAAAACACGGCTCCATAATCGGCCGGCCCTTAGTCTGGATTGGATTGGATGAACTTCGCCAGGGTCCTCGCGGCTTTGACCAGGTCGGGCAGGGCATGAGCGGCGCAGAGCGAGAGCCGAATGCGGGAGGATCCTTCTGGAACGGTGGGGGGACGTATGGCCGCCGCCACGATTCCACCGGCCAATAAGGCCTTAGAGCACCGCAAGGCCCGCCTGCTATCCCCTAAGAGGATAGGAAGAATGGGCGCGGGTGAATCGGGTACCGGAATCCCATAGTCCCGTAATGCCTCCCGCAGGGTTTGATTGGCGGTTCGCAAGCGCTCAATCAGGCTGGAATCGGAGCGAATCCGGGAAATATTGGAATGCGCGACTCCGGCCAGCCAAGGCGAGATGCCGGTGGAATAGATGAATGCCCGGCAATAATTCACCAGATACTCGATTGCGGTCTTCGAACCACAGATGAAACCGCCTTGCGCCCCGATGGCCTTACTTAACGTGCCCATGATGAGAATATGATCCTGCCAATCAATCCCCTGATGGGCCAAACTTCCGGATCCGTCCGGCCCCAAGACTCCCGTCCC
>Ga0116165_1003641_pt1 | contig 10102 bp, 7 predicted proteins | sample AD_JPNMR1_MetaG_FD_89885 | JGI IMG/M metagenome (GOLD analysis project Ga0116165, IMG submission 89885) | Active sludge microbial communities of municipal wastewater-treating anaerobic digesters from Japan - AD_JPNMR1_MetaG | ecosystem: Engineered > Bioreactor > Anaerobic > Digestate | place...
CAGGAATGGAGCCCCTTCGGATGTTCGCCATCCCGGAATCCGATCCAGTTTTGTTGCGGCCACGACAAACGGGGTTTTACAGTTTCTGAGGATCTGAATCGCCTCGATGGTCTGCGGCTGAAATCCCTCGGTAATATCAACGACCACGATTGCCATATCGGCGAGTGCTCCTCCTCGCGCCCGAAGCGTAGTGAATGCATGGTGACCAGGGGTATCGATAAAGAGCAGGCCGGGAACGCTGATATTGAGGTTTTTCATTCCTCCGCTCATGCTCATGATCGAGTCTATCGGTACAATGGTTGCACCTATATGCTGTGTAATCGCTCCTGCCTCTCCGGCAACGACTGAGGAACCCCTGATTCGGTCCAGAAGGGATGTTTTGCCATGATCCACATGCCCGAGAACGCAGACAATCGGAGTTCTGATATGGGGTGTATCACCGTCGCTTTTACTCTTTTTTGCTGCTTTTTTACCCACCTTTCCACCACCACTCATATTATGCGGTCAATTCCCGGTGCTATATGAAAACAGGAGATATCCTTCCGGGTAGAGATCTGATACTGTGGTATACATCAGTGGTCACGATTAATAATCGTTCACAATACCTGCCATAGACCTTCATCCTGGATCAGGATCAGATACCGTCTGAAAACTCATGAGGATAGCTTCAAGTCATCTTCCGGATAACATATATGGTGCAACCTGCCTGGGTGGGGTAATGGCTATCCTAAGGGATTGTGGTTCCCTCGATCTGGGTTCAATTCCCGGTCCAGGCCTAAGATTTAACGTTTATTTTTGTTAATTTTTTGAACTGTTCTTCTTTGGAATATTTCGTATGACATGATGGTATCATCATGCTTTATCGTACACAGATCTATGCGTTAAAAGATTTGTATCGAATAGAAAAACCGCGCCTTCCTGGCATTCTATAAAGCCTGTTTTTTATACCAGGCAAGAAAAACATCACTTCTACAGCGTTCCCGGTACTCTTTCCCACTCGGCAGCTATACCATCACCACAGATCCTGAGCACCGTATATGAGGCGGGAAGCATCGGAACGTCGTCAAACCACTGTGGATTTCAGGGTAGATGAAGAATCAATAAAGCTGGATTTATCCTCGTATATTATCTTAATACTCTTTTAAGCTCAACATGGATCCATGACACCGAATGAAGAGTATCACGAAGCAAAAAGAAAAGTTACAAAGCTTAGAGGATTCTACCGACAACTTGGCTTGTTTATTATTGTCAACGCGGTTCTCTTTATCATAAACCTCATTATGAGCCCTGGTTATTTCTGGTTTTACTGGGTGACACTCTTCTGGGGGATTGCTATGGTATGGCAGGCATATGATGTCTTTGGAAATGACGGGATGCTCGGAAAGGAGTGGGAAGAGAGGAAGATCCAGGAATATATGGAAAAGAAGAAGTGATCAGATCCGGTTATGAATACCCTGCTGCAATCCAGCCGGAATATCCCCCGGCCACATTGATGATTTGAGAAAAACCATTTCTTTTTAGGATACTGCATGCGATTGAGGACCTGGCACCGGTAGCACACATCACTATTATTTCCTTGTTATGCGGGAGTTCAGAATACCGGTGCCGAAGATCAGGCCAGTGGATATTGACTGATCCGGGAATATGATATCCGGCATATTCGCCGCCTGTTCTTACATCAAGGATGATGAGGTCTTTTTCTGCGTTTATCCAGCTTTTCAGTTCATGAACTGATATTGTCCTGACATGATCAAGAGCATTTCCGGCCAGCGCCCACCCGGCGACACCTCCGTCAATATAGCCAATGATCTGATCTATTCCCACCCGATGGAGCATGGGAAGAACCTTCGTGATCTCATGCGGATGATGAAGAGCAAGAAGAATCTTCATATCAGGAGGTATCACCCAGCCGGCAAAGGTTGAGAAGTTTATCTCATGGTCAATGTTCCAGCTTGCTGGGATATGGGACGAACCAAATGCATCATATCGCCTTGTATCAAGAACCCCGGCTGCTTCCTCCTGAAGGATCTCTTTTCCGGTACGCGGACTGATAGGTTTTGCCGGTGGAAGATGTGAGAGAAGCGTAGGCCCTCTCCGGTTCATATCGGAACACCGGCTGAAATGATCAGGGGAGGGGGGCATATTTTTTGTAAGTTTATCAATGAACGTCTCTTTGTCCTGAATCTGGAGGACCTCATTAAACCTTCTTTCATATCCGATGGTCGTTGACCTCTTTGCAGATAATGACCTGCCACAGAATGATCCGGCACCATGAGCCGGATAGACCTCACAATGATCAGGCAGTTTCAGGATCTTCTTATGCAGGGAGTCATAGAGGGCTGCGGCCAGTTCATGTGCCCGACCGGGAAAGAGATCCGGCCTTCCGACATCACCCACAAAGAGGGTATCACCTGGAAAAAGAGCCACTGGTTCATCGCCTCTGCTAAGGTGCGTGACGACATAGCTGACATGTTCCGGGGTATGTCCCGGTGTCTCGATGACAGAGATGGAACAGTCATCAAGTGGTATAGTACTCCCTTCATGAACCGGAATATGGGGAAATTCGCATGCAGCACTTTTTGGAGCATATATTGGTGCCCCGGTGATTTCATGAAGATCACAATGCCCTGATATGAAATCAGCATGCAGATGTGTCTCCAGAATACCGATTATCTGAAATCCTTCCTCTTCAGCAGCATGCAGGTAGATATCAGGGTCCCGTGCAGGGTCGATAATCATACACGATGATACCCCGCCAAGAAGGTAGGAACTGTGAGCAATCCCAGGAATAAAAAACTGCCTGATAATCATAATGTAGATAATCATCTCCGGTAGAGATGAAATTGTTCCCGGTCCCTATACAAGAGCAGGTCCTGCAGTGATGGCGGGATATGGTATAACCTGCATACTCCTGTATGAATTCTTTCCTCAATCTGAATAAGTCTTTTAAAGAGGCGGTCCTGATCATGATACGATCTGGCGTAACCGGTTTTCTCCATCAGAAAGGTTCGTTCATGCAATGAATCGGTTATTAGTCTGACGTACTCTTTCTCTTCAGGAGAGTACCAGTCAGGCTGATGTATCGGGAGTGCAGATATGAGAAGGTCTGAACGGGTGAAGCGTCCTGCTCTGCGTACATATGTGCAGTACCACCTCATGAGTGGAGAAGAGAGGACCCCCTCAAGGTATTCATCAGGGCCTTTGATGATCAGATCAGCATTCTGTTCCGGGGTGTCTCCTGCGGTCACCATCAGTCTGTCACTGATTATTCTGATTGAGATCCACACTCCCCCGCCCTCCATTCCTGCAAGATCCGAGGGGCGGTATGTTGCACCGAGGCAATACTCTGAGAGCGTAATTGTATCCCTCATTAATGCATTCAAAATATCCTTTCCAAAAGGATCTTCAAAATTCCAGCCATCATGTTCTGGCAGATCCTCCTGTTTTACCTGATATGCGGTGATTGATCCATTTTCTGCTATCCGGATAATCTCAATGGATGATTGATACTCCTGTGCATGAAGACATGACCATCCATCAGGTTTCCTCCGGTCCTGATCATCCTCTTCAAAAATGATCCGAGAGATTCTGCTCTCTTTGATCATCTTCCGGAATGGACCTGCATGCTGCTCTGAAATCCAGGATGAAGGGAGAAAAATATACGAATTATATGAGAGTCTTTTGATGATATATTCCGCAAAATACAGGGCCCACCGTGCATCGTGGGAATATGAAGAATAATGTTTCCACAGGTATTGGCATCTCTCCTGATCTGTGCAGTCGCTTTGGATGTATGGGGCGGTAACAAGCACCACAGAGCGAGATAGCGGACAAGCCGGCCATTCTGAATCTGCAGGCCTCAGGTGATAAAAAGCTGACTGAGCCTCCTGCTTTGAGAGATATTCATCCACAATCTCCCTGTTAAACAGGGTATTTCCAACCCTGATATGCGAACGGATGGCAGGCAGCCATTCACCGTGATATGATGCGAAGAGGGCTGGATGCAGGAACTCACCATCGATTACATACAGAATCAGGCCAAACCTGGTCAGGAGGACATTGGAGAAGGAAGGATCTTGACAAAAGACAGAATGAGCGATCCATTGGAGCCGGTCAAGAGGTGATCTGTCTGGGTTATGATACATTCTCAAAAGCAGGAGGATTAATTCACCTGTCCCGGATATCGGATCAATGATAGCCGGCTGCTCCTCATATGCGAGTATACTCCGGATTACATGGGAAAACACCGGCGATGAGATGAGAGAGGGGAGGGCGTCCTCATAGTTCCTCTGTTCTGTCCGAACTTTTCCCTTGCCTGTTATCCGGTTCATCAACCGGCAAAATGCACGAATCGCAATAATCGGATCAATAAGATGAAACCGGACTGATTCAGGAACCTGGATTCTGCAGCCCTCGTCCACCATGCGGGTAAAAACCGGATCCTGGCATTGAATTGGTTCATCATCAGGATATCCTGGAATAGTGGTCCCGAAGGTAATGAGATGCCATATATAGGAATCATCAGAAATGCCTGAATATTCAATTCCGGATTCATAAAGCATTTTCACAAAAAATATTTTCAGAATTCCGGAAAGGACAAAATATTCCCTTTTGTCTCGTTCACCCTCACCATACGTCTGATAAAATACCCGTGATACGGATCTGTATACGGTATCCAGGTACCGATCAAGACGTTCAGAGAAGGATGGTTCTTCATATACCCTGTCATTGCAGAATGCATCCGACAGTGGCTTGATATCGGCGCAGAATTGAATGTCTGGTTCAGATGTATTCATGACCTGGAAGATGGCATTATTGAGAAAAAGGTACCCGGCCGTCGAACCAGAGTTTATCAGGTGAATGAAAAGAATATTTTTTATCTCATCATGAAGGGTTGTTTCTCTTGAGAGATCCCAGATGATAACCTGACGGAGATCATGCAGGGTAACCAGAATACAGGGGATATTGTATCCTCCGTGGTCCTTTAGAATCAGTTCCCTTTTTCGAAAAGCACGGGCTTTTTCCTGAAGTCCCGTTTTCCTGATACACTCAATACAGTATTGTACAATATCAGGAATCATGAAGATATACCTGAAAAAAGTATAGCGAGGGATGGATTTGAACCATCGGTCTACGGGTTATGAGCCCGTCGGGATATCCTGACTACCCCACCTCGCTAAAAGTGGATATAAATGTCTCACGAATAACCATATATATGTATCGTTGACCTGATGCGAATTCTTAAACCGCTCATACACCAATCATCATCTATGGATGAGGAATTAGAGCGGTTACGGGCAAAAAGAATGGAAGAGATGAAACAGCGCATAATGACACCGGCATCAGGACAGAGTGGTATTCTTATTATCACGCAGGATAATTTTGCGACAGTGGTCCGTGAAAATCAAAATCTTATAATTGATTTCTGGGCACCCTGGTGTGGACCCTGCCGGATGCTTGCTCCGGTCATCGAACAACTTGCAGCAGAGTATGCCGGCTGGATACGATTTGCCAAGTGCAACACTGATGAAAACCAGCAGATAGCGTATCAGTATGGAATTTCTGCGATACCCTGTTTGTTTTTTATTAAGAATGGTTCGATTGTTCATCGGGTGGCTGGAGCTCTCCCAAAAGAACATCTCGATATGCAGATTCGATCGGTGTATACACAATAGCATAATGCCATTGTCTTTTCAAAAATAAAAGCCATATTATCCGGAAAGTTACCCCTAGATATTGAAAAATTTAAATATTTGTCCTTCTCTCTAAAAGAGCCTGAAATGTTTTTATGGCATCGATCAGGCCATACCCATAGGTGGGATCCCATCCCGGTTCCCCCAGGTCAAATGCATTGGCATACAATGCGGAGATCAGTTCATCACGTGACACATCTGGAAACGAGCTGAGCAGTTGTGCCAGAACTCCTGCAACATGGGGGGCTGCGGCACTTGTCCCGGGAAATGGCACCGGGAAACTGCCGGCACCGCTCACCTGGACATTTGTGGGTGCACAGATATCCGGTTTCCACCGTCTGGCAGGCTCAGGAATCCGGATTGTTACCGGCCCTCGTGATGAGTCCGGTGAGATTGAATATGGCATATTAATTCCGACCGATCCCACGGTTATTACCTCCTCAAGGGCTGCATGTCCGAATATTGAATCAGCTGGATCTTTTACAATATCAGTCTCAACCTGCCTGGCATCGATGTTCCTGATAAACATCTCAAGAATACTCGGCGTTCTGTTCTCCCCATTCCGGACGATTGATAATGAAACCCGTCTGGATTCATTCAGGTCATTTCTGAATACCAGGTGTTCAAACGGCTCACCAGTCTCTTCCTGGATGTTCATGCTGGTTGCAATGACTTCTCCAAGCCTTGGATCAGTGAGGAAGAGATCATAATCATGAACTGCCCCTCCCCACGGATCGTCCCATTGCAGGGTTACAATGACCTCATCGCCTGGCATCAGGATCATCGGGACTGCGGCGTATCCGTCACCAAAGTCATGGACCGTCTGATCAGGACCGATACGTATGCCTGGTTTCCATGGTTTCTGGTAATGAAGCGATGCGAAATTGCCTGAAACGGTTACATATATACAATCGGGGTGGTTTTTTAAGACCTCCCGGATATGATCTGCCACATCACCGTCTTCCAGAAATGGCTGTCTGAAAAAGTACAAGTCATCACAGATTATCCGGCATCCTGCATCTGCCAGGGTAGAGACTGCATGCTTAAACTCGTCTGAACTTCCTCCATATGCATGAAAGAAGAGTTCCGCATCTGGTGCGATGTCATGAATAATTTCAAGCATCGCCGTTCCCTCATCACCGTTTCCCCGTTCAAAGACCGTCACCGGTCCCAGTTCCCCCAGCCGTTGTGATACTTCCAGGGATTCGGCACCATTTCCGATAACACCTACTTTAATCCCTTTTCCGGATGCGCCGAATACCTCACGGATTCCATTGCTTCTGACCAGAATATCCCCTTCGGTTTGTAAGGCACCAACGCATGATACAATTGTTGAGTCATGTGGAGATGATGGCAGAGGGACCGGGTCTATTGTGTTAGCGCATGAGCTCAAACAGATACACCCCAGTATCAGACAATAAATCAGGAATTTCATGCATCCCATTCGTCAGATCCCACCAGATCCGATACCCTGACATCAGCCGTTTTTTTGGGGCGGCTGCCTGCTTGTTTCTACTATATATCCATGTACATATAAGCATCCTTATCATCATCGTGACTGCCTCCATCACCTTCTTTAATGGCGAAATAAATACTGATCTGTTCATTATGCGAAATTACGTATTTCAAAGGGGTCATTTGTTCCTTCCCGTTATTTGCGTCTGTATATGCTGTATTTTGACCTCACCAGTACTGGCAGAGGACAAAACAGGATATTTTGAAGTTACATCTGTCCCGGAAGGGGGTGATGTCTTTGTCGGCTCACAGTTTATGGGAGAGACACCAGTCCTTATCCCAGCACAAAACCAGTCTGAGGGAACCCGGATACGGGTGATGATGCAGGGGTTTGAGATATGGGAACAGACCATTGCAGGCACTCCTGCTTCCGGTCAGGTTGTTCCAATCAAAGCTTCATTAATTCCGGTCTCTCCGTTTGGTACGCTTGAAGTGACATCATCACCGTCAGGAGCATTGGTCACGGTAAATAATGGTATGGGTCAGATGACTCCTTGGACATACCGGCATATAAATACCGGAACACATCTTGTCTCCCTCTTCCTCTCAGGATTCGAGCCCTATGTGGCAAATGTTGAAGTCCTTCCCGGCCAGGTCACTCGTCTCCATGCAAATATGACGGTCCGGTCCGGTGCCGGATCCCTTCAGGTCAGCACAACACCGGGGAGCGCCTCGGTCTATGTTGACGGGGTTTTTTCAGGTGTAACCAATACGGTGATCGGAAATATCCCTCCCGGAAAACACCGGATCCTCATAACCAAGGCAGGATATGAAAATTATGAGGAATGGGTAGTAGTCAGTAACCGGCAGGTGACGAGCATACAAACCTCACTCAGGCCGGTGGAAAGATCATCAGAAGGGGCTCTTGTTATTACTTCAGATCCTCCGGGTGCATCGGTATTTCTTGATGGTCAGTTTAAGGGAACCACGGAGACCGGACGACCACTCGAGCTGACCAGTATCAGTCCCGGGCCGCATTCGATATATCTAAGTATCCGAAATTACGAGGATTATTCCACAACGGTCACGGTGAAACCAGGAGAGGCAACTCCGGTATCAGCGATACTCAATCCAAGTCCAATGCCCCAGGATTGTGGAAAACTCATCCTGAACACTGAACCTGCCGGAGCAGAAATTTATGTTGATGGCTCCTTTGTCGGTGTTACTCCGGCAACTATTGATACCGTCTGTTCTGGTACGCATACCTACCGGCTGGTTCTTCCCGGGTACCAGGAATACTCGTCAATGGTTGAATTAATACCCGGTCAGGTTCTTCAGGTAAATACCGTTCTCATTCCTGAACCAGAACATGCTACGGGAACCCCCTGGCCTGCTGTACCGGTGATCCTGATCGTATTGGTGGCATCACTGGTCTTCTTTTCCAAAAGAGGATGAAAAAATTATCTCCTCTTCTTCTTTCCGTGCTGATATATACCGTGCAGGGCAATATGTAGAGAGCTTAGAGCATACAGGTGAACTGAGGTGTGGAGGACACCTTATGCAACCTGAAATACCGGAGTCTTTCATGCAGGATAATCCATCTATACAATTTGATGAACAAAGACTGGCAAAACGTCACCAACTCATTGAGGCAGGAGTCCCAATGTATCCTCATGAGTTTCGGCGCACTCATACCATTGCAGCGATCAGATCAGCATACCAGGACGCAGGGCATGACCCCTCTTCTGAACAGGTGGTAACGGCCGGCAGGTTATACGGGGTCCGGGATCATGGCAAGACTTACTTTGCAGATCTTCGGGATGAGACCGGCAGGATCCAGTTGTATATTCGCAAAGATGCCCTTCCAGAAGGGAAATTTCAGATTTTTAAATCCTGTATTGAGCGGGGAGATATCATCGGAGTGAGAGGAAGAGTTTTTAAGACAAAAGTAGGTGAAATATCAATTTTTGTTGATGATTTTACCCTCCTTACCAAGACCCTCTGCTCACTGCCTGAAAAATTCCATGGTCTGACAAATCTTGAGAAACGGTACCGGCAGCGGTATCTTGATCTTATCGTGAATGAAGAAAGCCGGGAGACATTTAAAACCCGCAGCAGAATCATATCACTGCTTCGAAATTACCTTACCTGTCAGGGATTTCTTGAGTTTGAGACACCAACTCTTCAGCCTCTGTATGGTGGGGCAAATGCCCGTCCTTTTACCACATTTCATAATTTCCTCGGTCAGAAACTCTACCTTCGGATTGCGCCAGAATTATACCTGAAAAGACTGGTGGTGGGAGGCTTTGAGAAGGTGTTTGAGGTTGCAAAAAACTTCAGGAATGAAGACATTGATACAAGCCATAATCCAGAGTTTTCTATGGTTGAGATATACCAGGCATATGCTGATTATACTGATATGATGAAGCTGACTGAGTCGCTCATCAGCAGTATTGTGCAGGAAGTGACCGGTTCAACCGAGGTCGTTTTTGAGGAGAATACAATATCATATGCGGCCCCCTGGCAGGTCATGAGCATGGAAGAGGCCGTCAGGACCCTTGGAGGGGTTGATATCTTTGCTCATGATGTTGAGAGTCTGAAAAAGATTGGAAGTGAAAAAGGGGTTGATGGCGTTGATGATGCCCGCACCCAGCGGGAGATGCTGGTCCTCTTCTTTGAGGCTCTTGTTGAGGATAAGCTGATCCAGCCGACATTCATCACTGATTTTCCTGTTGAAAACTCCCCTCTTGCAAAGTCGCACCGGGAAAAAGAGGGGTTTGTTGAACGTTTTGAACTGTTTATTGCCGGGATGGAGCTCGCCAATGGGTTCTCTGAACTTAATGATCCCCTCGATCAGATGGAGCGGTTTGAAGCCCAGGAAGAAAAGCGGCGGCTTGGTGATGAAGAGGCCCAGATGCATGATTATGATTTTGTAAATGCACTTGGGTATGGTA
>Ga0116165_1003646_pt1 | contig 10085 bp, 13 predicted proteins | sample AD_JPNMR1_MetaG_FD_89885 | JGI IMG/M metagenome (GOLD analysis project Ga0116165, IMG submission 89885) | Active sludge microbial communities of municipal wastewater-treating anaerobic digesters from Japan - AD_JPNMR1_MetaG | ecosystem: Engineered > Bioreactor > Anaerobic > Digestate | place...
AACATGCGACAACTGCGGAACAGGACAAGAATGTAATAGCTGGTCAGATGTAATGGACTTCATGAACTATGAAGGATGGAAAAAGAAATTGGTTGACGGGAAATGGAAGCATTTTTGCCCGGAATGTCAGGAGGTGAAAGAACCATGGCCTATAAAGTGAAATTCACGCACAGTGGCAAGAGCCGCGCGCACATCAGTAACGCAAAGCTGCGAGAAGGAAGAGAAGTATACCGGCATCCGGAGGGGTACTTCGTAGTGCTAGAGTTTGAAGGCAAGAGCGGGAAGTTCCGGGAGAGCTTTTGGCCGGAGGAAATTGTGAAAGATAAGTCATTTTTATGAAGGTGGAGGGGTTAGAATGTTAAAAACTGATTTAAATACATTTTTAAAGTTTACAGATTATATGATAGACCATATGAAAAATTGTAAAACATGTAAGTATTATTATCCAGCTTGGGAAGGTAGCAAAACAAGTGGACCCCAACCAGCTTGGTGTTTTAAGAAACGAGTAGCGCTCACAAAAAATACAGAAGAAAAAGGTTGTAAAGATTACGAAAAGAAATAAATTGAGCTTTTTAAGAAGTTGACAATTGAAAAAGTGTATCGAAAGAAGGTGATAACTTGCAATATATAATCCTGAACGAGGACAAAACTCCTGCTGAAAAACTAAAAAACGGCGGTAGCCCATTGAGTAAGGTGAAAGATTTTAATAATCTCGGTGTCCTGATACCGGAACCATATATAGTTTTAGATTTTGATACAAAGAGTGATGCGGAGATTATGCTCCGAATTGCTCAAGAACTTGATTTAAAATGCCTAATTATGAAAACCACAAGAGGTTATCATTTTTGGTTCAAGTCACCGGAACCTTGGAAAAATTTCAAAAAAACAAGACTTGCAATCGGTATATACGCCGATTGCAGGTCCTGGGGAAAACACAGCTACGTTGTCGTTAAAAAAGATGGTCAATGGCGGGAATGGATTAAGGTTATTCCAAATGAAGAAATAGAAGAAGTACCGTATTGGCTTAAACCATTATCGGTACCTGCTGATAGGTATAAATTTAAAGGTATGGAAGAAGGTGATGGACGTAACCAAGAATTATTCGAATACATTCTTGTAATGCAATCCAAAGGCTATAATCGAGAACAAATTCGAAAAACTATTCAGATTATTAATAATTACGTTTTCAAAGAACCGCTTCCGGAAAAGGAACTTAATATTGTCATACGGAATGAAGCCTTTAAGGATGAGAAAGAAATCCAAGATAGCATTATTCTCAACGAGTGCTTTGATGACGATGGAAAGTTTAAACATGACAAGTTTGCTGAACATTTAGTCCAGCTAATGAACATAGTTACCGTCAACGAGCAATGTTATGTTTATAAAGATGGTTATTATCAGCGAGCAGAGCGTGAAATCGACAAAGAGATGATACGCTTATACCCTCGCAGTAAGCGAGCACAGCGCGCCGAGGTGCTTGATTATATAAAAATATTGACTACCATTAGATCGAGTGATATACCGCTCCAAGAGTATATTATAAACGTCAAAAACGGACGTTTAGATGTACGCACCGAAACGCTCCTGCCTCACGACCCTGAAATACTAGACTTTACACAATTACCGGTAGTATACAATCCCGATGCGTACTGTCCGGACCTTGACAAAGTCTTAAACAAGGTATTCAAAGGCGACCGGCAAGTGATTGACTTATTCGAGGAAATGGTTGGCTACCTCCTTATAAAAAACTGCCGATTCCGTAAAGGCTTCCTCTTTTACGGCGGTGGTAGCAATGGTAAGTCGACTATATTGAATATGTTGAAAAAATTTTTAGGTGATGACAACATTGCCACTGTAGAACTCAAAAAACTTTCCGATCCATTCCTCACAGCCGAGCTTGAACACAAACTTGCCAATATAGGTGACGACATTGATCCTAAAGAAATAACTGACACTGGTACCATTAAGAAACTATTTACCGGGGAATCCATGACAGTGCAGCGAAAATATCAGGACCCTTTCATCCTGAAAAATTACGCCAAAATGATATTCTCCTGCAACCAGCTCCCCCGCATCCTTGACAAATCTCACGGTATGTATTCCAGGTTGATATTGATACCGTTTACAGCCACATTTTCAGCCGATGACGAGGACTATGATCCATTTATTGAAGATAAGATAACAACAGAGGAAGCACTCTCGTACTTATTAAATATTGGACTTAGAGGATTAAGGAGGCTATTGTATAATAACCAATTCACTCAACCAAAAGTAGTGATTGATGCTCTTGAGGAATACAAGAAGAATAATTCCAATGTTTTAACCTGGATTGAGGAAGAAGGCATTGAAACTAAGTATCTGTTAGATAATACTACCGATAAGTTGTTTTCGGAGTTTAAAGATTGGTGTACTAGAAGTGAGATAAAATATGCTTCATCTATTAAGACATTTCATAAAGATATTGAAGAAGCATATAACTTCGAGCGGAAAAGAGTACGTAATACGGAAACCGGAGGTAAATATAAATGGAAATTCATTGTTAAATTAGATTAAGAAAGGAGACAAGTAATGAAAAAATTAAGCAAATATTCTAAAAAAAGATTAGCAGGTATATTGAATTCGATGAAACAAAGATGGTATAATCTCCCAATTCTCCTTAAATATCTGCAAAAGAATGTGCAAAACTTTCTGCAAAGAATGTGCAAATAATGTGCAAAGAACGTGCAAAGTCAACAAAAGTATATAAATTAACAAAAGTATACAAGTCAACAAAAGTTGAATTTTAAACAAAAGTTGAAAAATCTTTGCAGAAACTTGTGTTAAAAAATGAGAAACTGCAACACCTGCAACGCTTCCTGCAAAGGTAAAAATCCAGTAATATCAATAGTTTGAGTATATTTATTTGCACTTATCATTTTATTTCTTTAAATATAAGAAAAAAATAAGAGGAAGAGAGAAAAAAAAAAAGAAGAGAAGAAAAAAAGAAAAGGTATAGGGGTTTTTTCTGCAACATGCAACAATTGCCAAAAATTAGGAGGTTGATAATTCAATGAATTATTTTAAAAATTACGTTAATCATATGTTGAGATTTTATGCAAGGTATCATGATAAAAAAGATATTTCTGATTTTAAGAAAAAAGAAGCTGATTTAAAAAACTGGATTACTGTTAAGACAATTCTGGACAGTTTGCCGGATGCGGAACGAAATGTTATAATTGAAGTGTATAAGAGGCGTGATACGCTTTCTGATAATGTCTATGAAGTTAGTAAAGAACTAGGAATAAATCAGGATATTATCTGGAATATTTTAAATAAAGTTACTAGAAAAATTGCTAAGGAGCGTGAGTTAATATGAGTAACGAAAAGATTATTTGCCCTGCTGACAGTCAGGTTTGCAATATGAAAGAGGAGGATAAACACGGTCAAGGCTGCTGGTTATGTTTTAAGATACAGAATTTAAGGAATACTCCTTACGATAAACCAAGAGAGGAGGAATGTAACTTTGGCAGAGAAGAAAAAGAATGATTTGGTTGAAGTTGGTGAACAGATTGTAAAGAAGAAGCGTGGTAGTAAGTCTGCCAGCTTAGCTCATAATACAAGTGCTAAGGCTGATGATATACGACGAATAGGTGCTAGCCTGTTAAAATGGTATAACATGGAGAAGGCTGTTACGGATGAGGAAATACGAGAGAGATTGGAGATGTATTTTGTTGAAACGTTGAAGGCGGGTGAGATTCCAACGGTGGAGGAAATGTGTTTAGCATTGGGGTATCCAAGACAAACAATATGGAGGTGGGAGGCTGGTGAAGAAGGAAGTACGCCGGCGAGACGTGACATGATAAAAAAAGCGAAGGAATTATTAGCCAGTTTTGATGCAAAAATGGTACAAGAAGGAAAAATCAACCCTGTAACTTATATATTTAGAGCAAAAAACTACTTTGGATTGCAGGATAAGCAGGAATACGTCCTTACTCCAAATAATCCTCTTGGTGAAATAAGCGATACAGAAGATATTCGTAAGCGATTATCAGAAGGAGTAGTATGCGATGATTGATAAGTTTATGTAACTTTTCCAAGCGATGTAACTTTTGCATGTAACTTTTATATATGATTTAAAACGCCCTAGATTCAATTTTAAGGCGTTTTATTATCGTCGCTATATAAAACTATTAAATGACACATAAAAAGCCTAAAAACACCGTACAGGTCGTTAGAATTGATTTTAGACGTAACTATCATATGTAACTTTCAAATATATGTAACTTTCATCTAACTTTCGTATGTAACTTTCGTCTGAAAAATGATGTAACTTTTGCATGTAACTTTTAAAAAGGAATGTAACTTTTGCCCGTAACTTTTACGGGCATTTTCTGTAACTTTTGTAACTTTTACCTAAAATATTAAGAAAATTAATTCAACGGTGAGGTGATTTAACTTATTTGACAGTTCACTTCAATAATAATAATAAAAAAAAAAAACCAGCTTTTAAGCTGGTTTAACCTGACTTTTTAGCGGCTTCAATAATCACGGCTATAGGTAGTAACAAAATAAATAAAATAATATAAATCATATATCGACCTCCATTATTTCCGCCGTGTCCTCATTAAATTGATAAGGCAAATTTTGGAATGTATACGCCCTAGCGTTAATTTTACGGCAGATATCAAGTTCCCAGTCGTACTCGTAAACGTCGCCGCTTCTATCGATTAAAAAGCCGTAACCGTCAATTAATTCTCCTTTTTTGTCTATAATATATCCATCGTCGTTAATCCATGATAGTAGCTTTTTTTGGCTACATGTGACTAAATAATCATCCCATATATCCCATTTTTTGTAATTGTAATATGGTAGATATGAGAAGTTCGAATACAATATCCCGTCATTCTCTTCAAATTTGCCGATTGTTTCAATTCTTCCTTCACCGTCCAAAAAGACCATTTTTGACTGGATAGAGTTATAAATTAGCCGCTTCCCCGCTTCACAGCGATAGAAGTCTTTTTTAAGCTGGTAAAGCGGACCCAGTTGAGAGATAATGTATTCCATTGTATCAGATATATCTTCCTGTGAAGGTGTAATGTGAATAATCCCGTTATGCGCCACGGCTAACGGACTTTTATATTGCAATTTTTGAAGCAATGATAAATGTTCGGTTACTGGAAAAGGATGTGTATTCTCCGGTATGTTTCCGCCGCTTGTACCTATGCGGAAGTGAAACACGATCGGCGTGTTGATAATGTCGATTTCTTTTTTAAGACTCTTCAGGGCCTTTTTAAAATGTTTTAGCGTCATGTATCCTTTTTTTATTTGGACCATTCCGTCCCGTGGATACATAAAGCCCGCCCCGTCTGGATTATTATACCACATGTTTTCAATTGTTTCATTATCCGGTATCTGAACGCCGGAAGGTTTCACGGCAATTATACACATATTATTTAGCCCCCTTTTTTGTTAATTTTCTTAACTGTAAGTATTCTGTTAATTCTGGATAACCGGTTTTGCCGAATATTTCTAAAAAAGACTTATTGAAAATATCTTTCAATTTAGTCTTTTTAGCATAATTTATTAAGGTGTCTAAAAATTGGATTGAAGCAATGATTGTATCTCGGCGCAACGTACCACGGAAAAAACGAAACTCTACCGTGTTATAATTTTGAAGGTTTACGGCCTGATAACGTCCTTTACAAGCCGCTTTTTTTACTTTATCTATTGCAATATATTCATCATCATTAGTTGTTATTCCTGCATCTGGTTTATTAGCCCAACGCTCAAGACGGTCATAATCACGCCTTGAGAAAGGTACAATATATTGATGCCAGTATGCATCTATAAGTAGCATACACTTAGCAATATTTAGATCTTGCAACGTTCTATCGTGGCCAAACAATTCACGGCTAGCGTGAATATGCAACCCACAGGTATTAGTGTCATGTGATTTGTATTCGTATTCCCGGGCTGTATTTAGGATCTCTTCCCACGGGAATTCTTCCATGTGATATTGTAGAGTAGCAGGATGCGTTACAATCTCGATACCATCCGCTGACAAGCTACCATCTTCTTTCAGGTAAATGTGTTCTCCCCCAGCATTTTGTATAGCCTCGGCTGCCTCTTCTTTATAGCATCCGTCGTCGATTTCAAGCTCTACTCCAAAGCCAGCGTCCCCGCCAAAAAATCTAGGATCCGGTTTATATCCATAATCATGTATATACGTCCTTTCATATGTTGCGCACTCTTCACAGTAGCACTCGCCGTCAATGTCATGTGCGTTCTCATAGTTTACAGCGTCCCCGCATCTGTAACAAATAAAATAATCATCGCTGCACCATTCACATAAAGTTATATTCCCAGTGTACCACAACCGACGCCGTGAGACGTATTCGTGACAGTGATCACATTGCCAATAATGCCGATTGGCACAGTCTTCACATACCATAAGCCGGCCGTCATCGATCATAATTGCATCGTCATGATATATTATGGCTCCGCATCTTTCACAGTTTAAATAGTCCTCGCTACATGCCTCACAGATTAGTTCATTATTAGCGTTATAGTACTCCTCTCCTTCCTCGATAATGTTTCCACAGTCGGCACAGTAGATTTTTTCTGTTGTTTCCATGTTTGACTTCTCCTTTCTTCTTCCGGCACTTATGACCGGGTATTTTATATTCATGTTAATTATATCACTTATTAGTAATAAAATCAATAATAAAACGCACTTTTTAGTGATAATAATTAATACTCTATAAAGTTATAAGTTGATAGACGCTTTCAGGTCCTGCTGGTCCCCTGGTCCCCTGGTCCCCTGGTTTCCTGGTCCCCTGGTTTCCTGGTCCCCTGGTTTCAGGACCAGTCGCCAACGCCTACCCGGGGGGGAAACACGTGTTCGGGGAACCCCACTCGTCACCTGTTTTACCGCCCTAAAAAATAAAAAGGCACAAATTTTTAGTAAAATATACTTGACAACCGTCACTCAAAAGTGTTATTATATATTTAAGATATAATTTAAAAGTAATACATAAAGAGAAAGGAGTGTGCTAAATGACAATACGAGAAACAATTAAAGCATTACTAAAATATAAAAAAACAACTCAAACAGCGTTAGCAGAGAAGATGGGATACTCTAGCCAGTCAGGAATAGGACAAATGCTTCAAAGAGGAAATATGACAGTTGAAACTCTCATTAAGATTTGTGATTCACTGGATTACGAAGTTACGATTCAACCAAAACGTGGAGGGCGTAGACCAGAAGGACAATTTATAATCACTCTTGAAGAGGAAGGTGAAAAATAATGATTTATGGTTATGCGAGGGTGTCCACCAAAGGACAACAAAAAGATGGAAACAGCTTGGAAGCTCAAGAAAAAGCGTTGAGGGAACATGGTGCTGAAATTATTTTCAAAGATAGCTTTACAGGAACACTTAAACACAGACCCGAACTTGACAAATTAATGAGTGTTCTTAGAGAAGGTGACGTTTTAATTGTTACCAAATTAGACCGTATAGCAAGAAGCGTTACTCATGGAGTAGAATTAATTGAAGAGTTGTTAAAACGTGGTGTTAAGGTTCATATTCTGAATATGGGAATTATGGACAATACACCAGCAAGCAAGTTAATTCGTACAATATTTTTGGCTTTTGCAGAATTCGAAAGAAATATGATAGTTGAAAGAACACAAGAAGGTAAAGAAATTGCTCGTCAACGAGAAGGTTATCGGGAAGGTCGACCTCCTGTAGAAGTTGATAAAAACCTCTTCAAAAATTTTCTCAAAAAACAAAAAGAGGGTTTGATAACGGTTAATGAAGCAATAAAAGAACTCGGTATCAGTAGAGCGACTTGGTATAATTTAGCCAAAGAAGCGTAATTTTGTGATATAATGAAATCAAAAAACAGAAAAGAAAATTATTAGATGAAAGCGAGGGAATATAATGAACGATAAATCTATTTTAGATATTTTAGAGCAGATAGTAAATACATGCAAATTACTATCTCAAGAAGTTTATAGCAGTTTAGATTATTCAAACAGCACAATTGATATTTGTGCAAATAAATTCCAAGAATTAGAGTTTAAAATTTGGGAATTGAAAGAGATGGTCTGATGGGAGCTATTATAAAAAATAAACATTTAGAGCGCCCCTGAGCGCCTTTATAGAAGGGAGGGCGCTTATTTTTATGACAAATTTACAAATGATACAGAAACTACAGAAAATCGTTAAAGAAAAGCCACATGAATACCAAGCTGTAGAAGATCTGTTCGAAATGCTCAGAATTTATGAGTCTGAAAATAAGAAACAGGCCCATTTGTGGAATAATGATGTGCGCAAAATATCAGCACAACAAGTTAAACTTGCCAAAAGTGATTCTCTTGCTGAAAAGTTTTATTATCTAAATAAACGTTCGTTATTATTTGATGCTAAAGAGGACTTCGATGCTTATCTGCAATATGTGGAGTTTGATAGAGAACCTGAAAAGAGGTTTTATCTTCCTCGCCGGAAACAAATATTACCCATTGTTCAGGCGCTACAGGATTTAGAAGATGATTTATTGGATTTATTGAGTATATCTATGCCGCCCGGAACAGGGAAAACCACTCTCGGAATATTTTTCTTAACGTGGATAATGGGTAAATATCCAATGCAACCGAATCTTGCCTCTGCTCATTCTTCAATGTTGACTAAAAGTTTTTACGATGGTGTGCTTTCCATTCTTACAGACCCCGAGTATTTATGGGCTGATGTGTTTCCCGGTATCAACATAGCCAGAACTAATTCCAAAGACGAAACCATAGATTTGGAAAAACAAAAGAGGTTTGCCACTCTTACTTGCCGGTCCATTGACGGCTCATTAACCGGTGCTACCAGATGTGAGAAATATTTATATGCTGACGACTTGGTAAGTGGTATTGAAGAGGCTCTTTCTAAAGACAGGCTGGATAGTCTTTGGGAAAAGTACACTAACGATTTGAAATCTCGTAAGAAGCTTGGATGCAAAGAAATCCATATTGCTACACGGTGGAGCGTCCATGATGTTATAGGTAGGCTCGAACAACAATACGCAGATGATTCGAGAGCTAAGTTTCTTGCTTTTCCTGCTCTTAATGAAAACGATGAAAGCAATTTTGACTATATGTACGGCGTGGGCTTTGACACAAAGTATTTCCTTGATATGAGGGACAGCCTGGATGATGTATCATGGAAATGCCTGTATATGAACGAACCGATCGAGCGTGATGGGTTGTTGTTCCCGGAAGATGAACTTACAACATTTAATGGTACGCTTCCCGATGGTGGACTTGTTGCAAAATATGCAACATGTGACGTAGCATGGGGTGGCGGCGATAGTCTTTCAATGCCGATAGCGTATGAGTATGAGGATGGCAGCGTCTATATCGTGGATGTAGTGTTCAATAAGGGAGATAAGACCAGTACCAGGCCGATTGTTGTGGGGAAATTGAAGCGTCATCTTCCGCATAGGGTTCAATTTGAGGCGAATAACGGCGGCGATGAATACTGCGATGCAGTTGATGCCGAACTTAGAAAAGCCAATATCCGCTTGCATTTAACTCACAAGAAAGCTCCCTCTACGTCAAGCAAGCTATCACGAATCATTCAGGCATCGCCAGATATTAAGAAATTTATTTTTCTTGATAAAAAACACAGAAGCAAAGAATATGCTGCGTTTATGAAGGAGCTTACTTCGTTTATACAAACCGGGAAAAACAAACATGACGACGCCCCTGATTCACTGGCAATGCTGGCAACGATGATTGGCAGGCGGTATGGGAAGGTTACGGCAATTAAACGGCCATTTTAACTGAATATGGTATGAAAAATATTGACATGCACTATATGTTGTGTTATAGTGTAAATGGAACCTGCATAGGTATTTTTGTTTGTAGTAAAGCATGATTGCTTGGGAGCTCCGGCTCCGGAAGTGGACATGCTTTTTGCTTTTTTAGGGTAAAATTGGGAGGTTTGAATGAGTAGCGTAAAAGGCAAGGTGCTATTTGGAAGAACAGTTTTATATTCTGCTGAAAGTGAAATTACAGCGGACAACCTTATTGATGTCTTGAATGAGGTGCTGCCCATTC